>Ga0116170_10006365_pt1 | contig 10362 bp, 4 predicted proteins | sample AD_JPNHW1_MetaG_FD_89797 | JGI IMG/M metagenome (GOLD analysis project Ga0116170, IMG submission 89797) | Active sludge microbial communities of municipal wastewater-treating anaerobic digesters from Japan - AD_JPNHW1_MetaG | ecosystem: Engineered > Bioreactor > Anaerobic > Digestate | place...
ACCATAAATAACCCGTTTAGGATAGATTTTATGGTCTAAATCATAACGATCTTCGGTATAATTGTACCCTGCAATATCAATATTAAAGGGATAGTCGGTAGAATTACTCATTGCCACACCAGCCAAAGCTGCTGTAACTGGGCGAGTAGTATCAATATTCCGAACTATAGTAGCTAATTTCTTTGAAATATCACCTAATCGTTCAGCCTTTGGTTGATTCGGGAGATAACCGCCATAGCTTGGTTGACTTATTCCCGAACCATTTAAAATTGGATGTGAATATGGATCGTTCGGATAATCGACCTCATTCCCAATACTCCACATTATAATTGAAGGATGATTACGGTCACGCATAACCATATCTCGTAAATCCCGCTCGCCCCATTCTTTAAAAAACGAAGCATACCCCTGAAAACCAGGCGTGCCAACATTCCAGCCTTCTAACCATTTGCGTTTCGGAAATTCCCATTCATCAAAAGCTTCATTCATAACCACAAAGCCCAATTCATCGCAAAGTTCGTATACTGCTGTTGCTTGCGGGTTGTGACTCATGCGAATTGCATTACAACCTACTGATTGTAAGTTTTGTAAGCGTCGTTTCCACACATCGCGAGGAACTGCGGAACCTAATACTCCTGCATCGTGATGTATGCAAACACCTTTTAACTTGGTAAAAATGCCATTTAAAGCAAAACCTTTATTCTCATCAAAAGTAAGCGTTCGAATACCTGAATTCAGACTATTTTCTTCAGTTAACACTCCGTTAACAAAAACACTGGTTTTAATTTCGTACAAATTGGGGTTCTTAATCGACCACAATCGGGGATTTTTAATTTTCACTAATTGTTTACATTCAAACTTAGTATTGTTTTGTAAAATAATTGATTCTTCGGATGTTCCAACTATTTTACCGTTAGCTTTGTCAAAAACTTGTTGACGAACTTTTACTTTAGCCGGTTTGTCGCTTTCGTTTTTAAGTGTAGTAGCTATTTTCATATCAGCCTTTTTGGTACTAATATTGTCGGCTTGCCAAAATACGCCCCATAAATCTACATGAACAGGATTAGCATACACAACAAATACATCTCTGTAAATACCTGAGCCGGTATACCAACGCGAATCGGCATCGTCGGAGTGATCAACCCTAACATACAAATCGTTAACTTTTCCGTATTTAATGTATGGAGTTAAATCATACATAAACGAGATGTAGCCATTGGGACGAAAACCTAATAACTTACCATTAATATATACTTTACTTTTATTGTAAACACCCTCAAAGTAAATATACACCTTATTACCAACTTCTTTTTCCGAAATTTCCAATGCTTTATAATACCAACCCACACCACCCGGCAAGTAACCCTGTGCACTTGCTTTGGATGGGTTAAAGGGTTGTTTGACACTCCAATCGTGCGGCAAATTCAACTTTTCCCATTTGTCGGTATTTTTTGGAAAACTATCTGATGGAGATAATATAAATTTCCAATCGTTTACGGCTAATTGACTGCGTCCGAACTGTGGACGTGCAAATAATGCACTACAGACTAACAAAATTATTGATATTAAAGCTACTCGTTTCATTCGTATTACTTTTGTGTTGATTTTCAGATTTACACAAGAGATATCTCTCTGCAAATTCTTACTAAACTTTATTTTATCTTAACATTGTAAGTGGTGCTATAGCTGTATTTATATCCACCTAAGTCAACGGTATAAGTCAAAACATAATTTACATCGTTGGTGAAATTTACTACGGTAACATTTGAAGTTTGTGTTACCCCATTCGCTTTCACACTTACAGTGCGCTGATTATCAATAAGATTTGGGTCGTTATTAAATACCGTAAATGTCGGAGTCAATGCATTCAAAGTAGTATTTTCGGGCAAGTCTACCACTAAATTAAATTTATTGAATGCACTTAAATCGCGAGTTTGAACACCTGAAACGCCATTTATACTGAATTGAGTAAACTCAGGAATCACCATGGCCATTACCTCATATAATACTTCCTGTCCGGCTGTGCTCTGAACTGCAATTGATTGAGGCATTAATTTCGAATCCTTATCAAAACGAAAAACCTTTGTAGCCGATTCGGAGAGTAAGCTTACATCGCCTTCGGTTAATTTCCAGTTGAGCTTTGCTAAATTTGAATTTAATGAAAACTTCACACCAACTGTACGTTTAATAGCGCTCGAAGTCCATAATTGATAAGGCATGGGGCAAACTATGTTTTTATCGGTTTCAAATTTCCCGTACGATTCGTAAAAAAACGTACTTCCAAAATCTGCCATTTTAGCAATTCGGGTTATTGAAAAACTCGCTAAACCACCACCTTGAGCCACTACATGAATTTTCATAGAGTCGATACTACTTACAATTTCACCATTTGCTTTCATTGAAGTGGCAATCCAAACTGCGTTATAAACTCCCGGCTCCTGGTAAGCATACGAAAATGTACCATCACTATTACAAGCCAATCCATTATTTTTAGCTTTGTTATACACATGAGAAAAATCTCCCGGAAAAACTACAAACTTCTGTCCCTCACCTTTATTGCTAAAAAGTACAGTTTCAAAAACATCAAAACTTTCGTTGTTTCCTATCGAAAAGACTGCTTTTGGTTCAACATACATTTCATCAATAAAAGCATCATTTTGGCAAGCACTAAGCCCCAATACAAGCGAGGCAAAATAAATCAGATTTAAATATTGTCGTTTCATTTTATCTTTATTTTAATATCCAAAGTTTTGAGTAATAACTCCATTCGAAATGATAATTTCCTTTTGAGGTATAGGGAATAATTCATTTACACCCTTTTTGAAATACTTTCCTCTCCAACGTGGAGTGCCCGAGTCTTTGTCTGGTGGATTTTTTAGAGCAAAAAGTTTCTCGCCAACAACGCCTAAACGAACAATATCGTACCAGCGATCGAATTCGCAAACCAGCTCCATCCGACGTTCATATTGAATATTCTTTTTAATTTCTTCGTATGGCATAATAGTGTATAGCGGACAGGTTGTACAATCATTGTATTTTTTATCAGGACATTCGTCTGTAATAAGTTTGGCTGCACGTGCACGAACCAAATTTAATATCTGAGTAGCTTTAGCCTGATCGCCTGTTTCGTTTAGAATTTCGGCATACCAAAGCAATGCTTCGGCATAGCGCATAATACGGTAATTACGTTCTTTTTCACTACCTTCGTTTGGATACATCATGTATTTATTGAACAAATAGCCATCAGCTATAGTGAAGTATTCCAGACTGACACGATTTCCGTTTTCGTCGAGAAAAAAATCGGAATTTCCATGGTCGGTACGATAAACTACAGAGTATAAACCTCTTGGGTCTGTATTTCTGTTAGCAATTAGGTATTCAGTGGGTGAAATACCTACCGGCCCGGCATTAATATGTGTTGTATAATGAAACACACTGCTCGTTTCATCAATATCAATACCCGTAGACGAATAATCATAATGGTTTATTTCGAATAACGACTCCTTTGAGAATTCTCCTTTTAACCGAAATAAATCCTGAAAATTGACCAAGCCATGAATATTAGCAACATCGCCTGCAATAACTGATTCTTTTGTAACATTCAGGTTTTTAAGCATTAGTCGTTTTGACAAATCATCCCATGTTTCGGTATAACGTGCCGTGAATTTGAGCATTTTATCATAATTTAACGAATTACCATCGATAAATAACTCCCCAATTTCTTTCGCCTCCAACCATTTTTGTTCTCGGGCTGGTTGAGTTAGTTTTACGCCAGGAGATGCCTGATAAGCCAATACTTTCATCAATAAGCCTAAGCCAGCTCCAATATTTGGTTTTCCAGCATCCGAACCTTTCCAACGATTTTTGTAAAGTAATAAGCATGCTTCGCGCAAATCTTTCTCGATATATGCATACACTTCATCGGCTGAAGAACGAGCTAAAACCTTGTTTGTCAACTCTGATGCTTCAGGCTGAATGACTACTCCGCCAAAAGTCCTGACCAAATTAAAATAGAACAACGCCCTGCATAATTTGGCTTCGCCTAATATATATCGTATTTCTACAGTTCCCTCGTTGTAATTTTCGTTGTATTTTAATTTTGGCACAGATGAAATAACCTGATTAGCCAAGTTAATACCCCGATAATTTACTTCGTAACGTTTGAGAATATATGAGTTTTCATTATTAAATTGAAAATTGAGCAATTGGCTTAATTCAGATCCATCATTGTCCTGCCGTGTGTAAACATTATCGCTCATACATTCGCCAAAAACAAGTTCACTAAGTTGATAATCATTTTGTTGCAACTGATTATAAACAGCATTCATGCTGATACGCAAATTATTAATTTGCCATTGATAGTCTTCTACCGGAATGCTACCTTTGGGTGTAACATCGAAAAAGTCTTCGCAAGAGCTTAATGCTACAAGACTAATGATACCGATAAATATTATTTTGAGTTTCATTTAATATTATTATTTGAGATTTATATTATTTTTTGATTAACTTTTAATAGTGAAATTATAAATCAACTACTAAGCCAAAAGTAAATGTACGTGCCTGTGGATATGAACCCTGATCGATGCCGATGTATAAGTTATTTGATTCCTGACCAGATGTTCGTCCAATTTCAGGATCTAGCCCTTTATACTTGGTAAAAGTCAATAAATTGGATACAGATCCATAAAGTCGTACAGACTCAAATTTAATTTTTTGGCACATTTCTTTTGGAAAATTATACCCCAATTGAATGTTCTTTAATCTTAAATACGAACCATCTTCCAAATAGAAATCAGAATTACGGAAATTAAAATCGTTTATCGTACCATTTGTATTTGGCGCAGGGACAGTTCCTGTAGGGTTAGCTGCCCAGTTGCTGTGATAGTCTCCGTTAGGTGTACCTCTCCAAACCACATCCATATAATCGGCTGCCACATTCGAAACTGAACTATAGTTTCTATTGGCCGTGTATAAATAATATTTTGTTGTGTTATAAACTTTGTTACCATACACTCCCTGAAAGAACATGGACAAATCGAAGCCTGCGTATGCACAATTCAAACTCAAGCCATAAAATAAACTTGGATGTGGACTCCCCAAAAATGTTTTATCAGCATCATCAATTACCCCATCTTTGTTTACATCAACAAACTTCATGTCACCCGGACTAAAAGCATAATCTGTTTTAAATGTTGCCAAATTGCTAATATCCTCGCCTTCCTGAATAATACCAGCAGTTTTCCATCCATAAAATGAGCCAATTGGCACATTTAAAACGGTTTTGTTTACATAACCTAACTCACGAACATCACCGCCATAAATGGGTTCGTTACCTAATCCTAAGGATGTTACTTTATTCTGAATATGGCTAATATTACCACTTATTTCGTAACTGAATTTGTCTGTTTTGTCCTTCCAGGCAAGCTGAATTTCGAATCCTTTGTTGTTAATACTACCTGCATTTTGCATAGGAGTAGAGCTAAAACCTAAATAGTAGTTCAAAGGAACTGCAATCAACATGTCTTTTGTATCTTTTGTAAATACATCAATAGAAGTCGTTAATCGATTATTCAGAATATTAAAATCCAATCCTAAGTTAGTAGATTGTGTCCGTTCCCATGTTATGTCAGGATTTCCAATTTGCTGAATGCTCATAGCTTGTTTTATGGTTGAATTTGCATCGCCGTAAACGTAATATCCGTCTGACTTAACATAAGTGCCATATACAAAATCACCAATGCGGTTATTTCCCAACTGACCCCAACCGAATCGAAGCTTCAGAAATGATAGCCAATCTACATTTTCCATAAATTCCTCACCTGTAATTTTCCAACCGGCCGAAAGACTTGGAAAATACCCCCATCTGTTTTTAGCAAAACGAGAAGAAGCATCGGCTCTGAAATTACTTTGCAATAAGTACTTTCCTTTATAGTCATAAGATAATCTACCTAAAAATCCGAGAGACCTCCAACCTGTGCTATATCCGTTTACCGAAGGATTGAAAGTGCCATAATCCAGTGCATCGTAGTTGTCGTTGTATCCACCATAACCTTCGCCATAAGCCGAAGTTTCATTGTAGCTATACATTTCCATGGTTTGTCCTACCATAGCCGAAAAATTATGAATTTCGTTAAATGTTTTATTATACGAGAGGATATTGTCCCAACTGAAGTTAGTAACTTTACTTGGCACGCGTCTGATTGTATAATAATTATCGTTAAGAGTCATATCACTTTTGTTCGAGCGTTGAAAAGCACTGCTTAACTTGTTGTAACTGGTTTCGCTAATTCGGGTATTAAAATTTAGACCTTCAGCCATTTTCCAATTTAGCGTAAACTGGCTCAAAAAATTACTTTTAGTTTCATTATATCCTTCGCGACGAATTATTTCGGCAGGAGTACCTTCTGAATAATCGCCGTAATTGTTGATAATTTGCTCCAACGGATTGTATATTAATGCCTGTTTTACTACACCGTAGCTTCCACTTTCATCAACTACAAATCTCGACTCATCGGCATAATTCAGATTCAAACTTACATCAATGTTTTTATTTAACTTCACATTTATTTTCCCCACAACATTCATTCTGTCGTATTGGCTGCGGTTTACAATACCATCAATATTCATGTAATTGGCACTCATGTAATAGTTCATGTTTTTCGTGCCACCCGACAATGAAACACTGTATTTCTGTGTCATACCTTTTCGGGTAACAACATCCCACCATCTTTCATCACCCTGCAAAACACCTACTTTATCGTCACGAACTTTTAATTTACCATCTTTTAATTCGGTAATTGTATAGGTGTTCGATGCATAATCCTGAAAATAAACAAAATCAGACCTTTTCATTACATCCGGATTTTTCCATGATTCCTGCCAGCCTGTGTACATATTGAAGTTTATTTTGGCTTTTGTGCCTTCAGCGCCCGACTTGGTAGTTACTAACACAACACCATTTGCAGCACGCGAACCATAAATAGCCGAAGAAGCTGCATCTTTTAATATTTCAATTGATTTTACATCGTCCGATGATAAAAAATTAATGTCATCCATTGGAATCCCGTCAACCACATAAAGTGGATCAGAGTTATTTACAGTTCCTGTGCCACGAATTTTAACTGATGTAGATGCACCCGGAGAACCAGAATTTGAAACAATTTCGATACCAGCTGCCTTGCCTTGAATTGCCTGAGTTACATTACTTGTTGGCAAACTACGCATTTCATCTGCATCAATCGACGAAACTGAACCAGTTAAGTCGCTTTTCTTTTGTACACCATAACCAATTACCACTACTTCATCTAGGTTTTGTGTATTTTCTTTAAGTTCAACTTTAATAACACCCTTATTATCAACAGGTATAACAACTGCTACATAACCTACATAGGATATTTTTAATTTTACATTTCCATTAGGGGCTGATAAACTAAAATTACCATCAAAATCGGTCGTAGTTCCTATTGTTGTACCCTCAACCACTACCGATGCCCCGATTATTGTCTCTTGTGATTTGGAATCAACAACAGTTCCTTTTACGGCATGTTGGGCAAAAATGCCTGTAACCATAAAAATCACACATGCGAGAATTAAAAATCTTTTTTGCGAATTCATTTCTACAATTTTTTAATATAATGCTATTTGATATAAAGTTTTTCAGAAAATACATTGTTTTGAGCGGTTTTTATACGCACCAAATAAATGCCAGATTCAAGTCCTGAGACATTGATTGTTTTGTTATTTCCTTTTGAAAATGCCACTCGACTACCCACAAGATTTATTATTTCAACCTGCTCAATGTTCTCATCTGTGTTAATCGACAATCTGTCTGTTGCCGGATTTGGATAAATTGAAATTGAATTTTCAGATTTCGGTTGTTTAATTCCAGTTGATTTAGTTGAGTATTTATAAAGCATTTTGGTTGTTCCTGTCACAAAATACAAGGCATCATTGGCAACAATTAAATTATGAGGTGACGTATTTCCTTCCATATCCACTATATTACGTGGAGTAGCATCCACATTATCCATTACCCACAATTCGGCATTGTCGGCAGAATTCTGACTCCTGAAATACAATCTTCCATCATAATCTTTAAACCAACTTGCGCCATCGTGATTATTTCCTGGATAAATTTCGAAATCGTTGCACCAATTTGCTTGGTATTGATAACCGAAAGGTGCTGTTTTAGTCTGTCGATTAGTAACGATAGCTCCGTCCTCGGCAAGATTGTAACGCCATAAGCAAAATCCGGAGTCGTGATAATTGCCTTGTGAATCCCACCAACTACCATTTCCTTTACAAAATATATAATTATTCCAAACCACACCGCTTTCAGGCATCCAACTATTGTCGATAAATCCCGATTCGATATTATATTGGTTAACATCTGTAATATAATGCGTCCCAGAGGGGGTAAAGTCTGTTATACCGGGCTCGCAGCCATGAACTCCATCTTTTGCACGGAAATATACTTTTCCATTGTGTGCAATAGGAAATGCAAATTCAGTATTATTAGGCACACCATTCGTTTCGCCAGCTGCATAGTCTACTCCTACCCATTTTGTGCCTGCTTCTGTACCATCGCTGTACCAAATTTCACTTCCATAATTGCCACCTACTTTTTCGGCCACAGTTTCAGCACGAAAAATTACTTTTGTGTCATCCACATTCATCAACCAATCAATGTTAGCTGCTTGCGTATCAAAGTTACTTCCCGGGCTCGAAGGTTTTGGATTGATATTGGTAACGGCTTTAGTTCCTGCTTTAGTTCCATCAGTAATCCACAATGTTTCATTAAATTGCTTGCTGTAACCCGAAAAGAATAGTTTACTACCACATTTAATCAAATAGCCATCAAAGCCATCGATAAATTTACGAGTAGGAACATCGGCTAATCTAAATGTGCCGGCATCAGTACCGTCACTAATCCATAACCATTCGTCACCATTATTTAAATCAAAAACAGGATCGAGTTCACTGTCTGGATCTTTGGCAAAAAAACAACATCTATTACCATCAAGGGCTGTTATTCCAAATATATTGGAACCAATATTGCCCGGATAAATGTCTTTTACCATTTTTGTACCATCTTCGGTACCATCTGTTACCCATAATTCATCCCCATGTTCGGTGGTAGTTGCTCTGAAAAATACTTTATTACCAACCACTGTCATCCACTGTGGAATAGAACCCGCAGGTCCAGACTCAATATCTTTAATTAGCGTAACCACATCGTTTTTGCAAATATAGAGTTCGTCACCTTTTGTTTTTGCAAAGTCAGAAATCATGGCACTAAATATCAACGAGCCATCATTCATTTTTATCAATGGCTTGTTATTTTTAGACTTATTCAAGTCATCTTTAACGGATAATTGCAATTTGCTTGTTGTAATCGCCGTCATTCCATCCGGTAATTTTACGTCCTGAGCATACATCGAAAACGCCGTTAAGCAGGCAATAATTAGTAAATAATAATTTTTTTTCATAACATTAATAATTTAATTCTTGAAGTATTGTTTATTTATAAGTTTACTCTATTTTTATATCAAAATTCTTTAGTCTACTGCCGTCATTTTTAATGGATAAATAATTGTCTAATTTTCTTGGACAAAGATAAAGTTATATATTGAATTTAAATTTCAATTATGTATCAATCGCTTATAATGTAGTAACAAGCTCTAAAAATAAGCTGCTGACATTTAGAACAATACAATATTTTCTAAACAAAACAGCTTGATAATCAACACTAATATATAAATAATTTTTGTACTTTTGAAAATCTATAATCATTGAAAGAACAACATCTTTAAAATCATTTTTTATGAAAAAAATCATTATTATTATTCTTATAATGCAATCAATATTATGTTTAAGTAATACCATTGATTATCGACTTCACAGAATTGATAAATTTGATTTATCAGCAGGAATCTCCACAAATAATATTTGGGATATTAAACAGGATAAGTACGGTTTTATATGGATAGCGACAACCGAAGGCATTAATATGTTCAACGGTAAAGAATTTATAAAATATCAGAAAGGAACAGGTAAAATGTGTTTGTCGAACAACAACAGTCAGGATCTACTAATGACTTCTGATAACAGTGTTTGGATAGCAACCTCACAGGGACTGAATATTTACAATTATCAGGCTGATAGTATTCAGATAATTAGAAAAAATAGTGAAAATAACCTTTCTTCGAATGATATCATGTGTTTTTCGCCAAATTCGAGAGGAATCTGGATTGCAACTTACGACAAAGGAGTGAATTTTTACAATTTCGATACTAAAAAGTTTGAACAGTTAAAGTTGCCGCCAAATGTTCCTTGTAAATACATTACGTCTTTACTTCACGA
>Ga0116170_10006366_pt1 | contig 10362 bp, 7 predicted proteins | sample AD_JPNHW1_MetaG_FD_89797 | JGI IMG/M metagenome (GOLD analysis project Ga0116170, IMG submission 89797) | Active sludge microbial communities of municipal wastewater-treating anaerobic digesters from Japan - AD_JPNHW1_MetaG | ecosystem: Engineered > Bioreactor > Anaerobic > Digestate | place...
ATGAGGGGCAATACCCGCAGCGCGGACGAGAGTTTTAATCCTCGGTAAAAAACACTGGAGACCTAAAGGTCAACCTCCGGGCGCGGTCAGGAGAGCGGCGGGAGCTTTGGGCCGGCTTCCACGCGGTCAGGAGAGCGGCGGGAGCTTTGGAGGAGCTTTGGAAACCAGATTTCCCCCGGGAAGCCCAGATCGCCTGTCAAAATCCTAAAATCCTGCGCACATTTGTGAAAATAAGATACAATAAACCCGGAAATTCAAGCCACTCTTGCGAGTGGTTGTTAATTGCGACCCAAACCAAAGCTCCGGGAAAAAACCAGGGCAATTAAGGAGACAACGAATGAAACATCAAATGGTCATGACCGACGGCAACGAGGCGACCGCGCATGTCGCTTACCGCCTGAATGAAGTAATCGCGATTTACCCGATTACGCCGAGCTCGGCGATGGGCGAATACGCGGATCAGTGGATGGCGGAACGCGTCCCGAACCTGTGGGGGACCATCCCCACCGTGGCTCAAATGCAGTCCGAGGGCGGCGCGGCTGGTGCGGTGCACGGCGCCTTACAAGCTGGTGCGCTTTCCACAACCTTTACCGCGTCCCAGGGTCTGCTGCTGATGATTCCGAACATGTACAAGATTGCCGGCGAACTGACCTCCACGGTATTCCATATCTCCGCGCGTTCCCTGGCGGCGCAGGCGCTCTCTATCTTTGGCGACCACCAGGATGTGATGGCTTGCCGCCAGACCGGCTGGGCGATGCTCTCCAGCGGCTCCGTTCAGGAAGCGCAGGACTGCGCCCTGATCAGCACCGCCGCCACGCTGCGCGCGCGCGTGCCTTTCCTGCACTTTTTCGACGGTTTCCGCACCTCGCACGAGGTTAACAAGATTGAACGGATTACGGACGAAGAACTGCGTGCTATGGTGGATGATGACCTGATTATCGAGCATCGCAAACGCGCGCTGAGCCCCGATGCGCCGGTTGTGCGCGGTACCGCCCAAAACCCGGATGTTTACTTCCAGGGCCGCGAGACCGTGAATACCTACTACGACGCCTGCGTTGGTATTGTCTCGCAGGAAATGGAAAAGTTCGGCAAACTGACCGGACGTCCTTACCATATTATGGAATACTGCGGCGCTCCAGACGCGGAACGTGTGATGATTATCATGGGTTCCGGCGCGCAAACCGCCAGTGAGACCGCTGAACTGCTCGCCAAACAGGGCGAGAAAGTCGGCGTGATTTACGTGCGCCTCTACCGCCCGTTCTCGGTCAAACACCTGATGGCTGCGCTGCCCGCGACGGTGAAGAAAATCGCTGTGATGGACCGCACCAAAGAGTCCGGCGCGCTCGGCGAACCGCTCTATCAGGACGTGGTCAACGCTGTTTCTGTCGCTATGGATGAGGGCACTGCGCCTTTCCAGCATAAGCCGGTGATTATCGGCGGGCGTTACGGCTTGTCCTCCAAGGACTTCACCCCTGCCATGGCAAAGGGCGTCTTTGACGAGCTAAAAAAGGACCATCCCAAGCGTCAGTTCACCGTGGGCATCGACGATGATGTCACCCACCTGAGCATCCCCTACGACCCGAGCTTCGAGGCGCTTGGGAATGATGTCATCCAGGCCATGTTCTTCGGTCTGGGCTCCGACGGTACGGTTGGCGCGAACAAGAACTCCATCAAGATTATCGGCGATGAGACCGAAAACCACGCCCAGGGCTACTTCGATTACGACTCCAAGAAGTCCGGCACTGTCACGGTTTCGCACCTGCGCTTTGGCCCCAAACCGATTAAAGCGCCGTATCTGATTTCCGAAGGCGAGGCTACTTTTGTCGGCTGCCACCAGGTCAGCTTTGTGGACCGCTTCGATATGCTGAAATACGCCCGCAAGGGGTCTGTCTTCCTTCTGAACAGCATCTACAGCCCTGAAGAAGTGTGGGACACGCTGCCCAAGCAGATGCAGCAGGACCTGATTTCGAAAGAAATCGAGTTCTATGTGATCGACGCTTATTCCGTGGCGGAAAAGACCGGCATGGGTCAGCGCATCAACACCATTATGCAGACCTGTTTCTTCGCTATCAGCAAAATCCTGCCCAGGGACGAAGCTATCGCGGCCATCAAGCATTCCATCGAAAAAACCTACGGCAAGCGCGGCGAAGCGGTGGTGAACAAGAACTTCGCAGCCGTGGACCAGGCTATCGCGAACATGCACAGGGTGAAAGTGCCCGCGCAGGTTACCAGCACCATCGAGCGCCACAGCCCGGTGCCCGCGAACGCGCCTGATTATGTGAAGGACGTGATTGGCACCATCATCGACCGCAAGGGCGACTCGATTAAGGTCAGCCAGATGCCGGTGGACGGCACCTTCCCGACCGCCACGACCAAGTGGGAAAAGCGCAACATCGCGCTGGAAATCCCGGTATGGGAACCGGATGTTTGTATCCAATGCGCGCGCTGCTCATTTGTGTGCCCGCATGCCGCCATCCGCGTCAAGATTTACCCGACTGAGCTGCTGGCGAACGCGCCGGAAGGTTACAAATCCACCGCCTCCAAGGCGCGCGAATGGAAAGACGGCTATTCCTGGACTGTCCAGGTAGCGCCCGAAGACTGCACCGGCTGCGGCTTGTGCGTCCAGAACTGCCCCGGGAAGGACAAGACCGACCCGAACCGCAAGGCGATTAACCTGGCTCCGCAGCCGCCCATCCGCGAACGGGAAATGAAGAACTGGGATTTCTTCCTCTCCCTGCCGATGCTCGACCGCACTACCATCCCCACTCACCTGATCAAGAACTCCCAACTGCTGGAACCGCTGTTCGAGTTCTCCGGCGCGTGCGCCGGCTGCGGCGAGACCCCCTATATCAAGCTGGCCACTCAGCTCTTTGGCGACCGCATGGTGATTGCCAACGCCACCGGCTGCTCGTCCATTTACGGCGGCAACCTGCCCACCACTCCCTACTCTAAGAATCGGGATGGACGCGGTCCGGCCTGGTCGAACTCCCTGTTTGAAGATAACGCTGAATTTGGCATGGGCATGCGCCTGACCATCGACAAACTGGCTGTATACGCCCGCGAACTGCTGGGCAAACATGCCCCGGAGGTAGGCGCTGAACTGGCGAATGCCATTCTGAGCGCCAGCCAGAAGTCCGAGGCTGAAATTCAGGAACAGCGCAAACGCGTACGCGAACTGAAGGCTGCGCTGGAAGGCAAGACCGAACAGGAACTCAAGAACCTGCTTTCCGTCGCGGATTACCTTGTGCGCAAGAGTGTCTGGATTATCGGCGGCGACGGTTGGGCGTATGACATCGGTTACGGCGGACTGGACCACGTTTTGGCTTCAGGCAAGGACGTGAACGTGCTGGTTCTCGATACTGAGGTGTACTCCAACACCGGCGGTCAGTCCTCCAAGGCCACCCCGCGCGCCGCCGTGGCGAAATTTGCCGCGGACGGACGCGACAAACCCAAGAAAGACCTGGGCCTTATCAGTATGAGCTACGGGAACATTTACGTGGCGCACGTGGCGATGGGCAGCAGCGATAACCAGACCCTGAGAGCGTTTGTGGAAGCGGACTCTTACGAAGGTCCGTCGCTGATTATTGCCTACAGCCACTGCATCAACCACGGCATCGATATGTCCAAGGGTTTGGTACAGCAGAAGCTGGCAGTGAATTCCGGCGCATGGCCGCTTTACCGCTACGACCCGCGGCTGGCTGACAGCGGAAAGAACCCGCTGCAGCTGGACTCCAAGGCTCCCAGCATCAAAGTGTCCGAATACGCCTACAACGAGACCCGCTACCGCATGCTGCTGCAGTCCGACGAGGAACGCGCGGAAATGCTGATGAAAGCCGCTCAGGCGGACGCGGAACGGCGCTGGTCGCTCTACGAACAGATGGCAGCCATGGACTACTCCTTCGGAAAGCCCGCTGAAGGAGAGGCGCCGCAGGCGTAGGCATTCTTTGAGATGTGCCTTCGGAAAGGATAATCGCCATCCCGGCGGTTGGAAGAAGGCGCGTTAATAAGGTAGAATAAACGATGACGTGTTTCCACGCGTCATCGTTTTCTATTCGATTACCCCGAGGAGGAAAGATGGCTGAATTGAAAACAAGCTACCTGGGTCTGCCGTTAAAGAACCCTCTGGTGGCTGGCGCGTCACCTTTTACTCTGCAGCTTGACGTCGTCAAACAACTGGAGGACAGCGGCGTTAGCGCCCTGGTGATGCACTCCCTCTTTGAGGAAGAAGTCACGCACGAGAGCCTGGAACTTGATTATTTCCTGAACAAAGGCACCGAAAGCCAACCCGAAGCGCAAACATATCTGGTGGAACCGCGTAGAATTGAAAGTATCGCTGACAGGTATATCGCCCAACTGCAAAAAATCAAGGAGAGCGTTGAAATCCCCGTCATTGCCAGCCTGAACGGGGTGACCCCCGGCGGCTGGGTGCGCCTGGCGAAAGACATGCAGGCAGCCGGAGCTGACGCGCTCGAGCTCAATATCTACACGTTGGTGACCGACCCGGGGCTTAACTCGGACCAGGTCGAAAAGAATTACATCAGCCTTATCCAGGAAGTCTGCAAGCAGGTGAACATCCCGGTAGCGGTCAAGCTTTCTCCTTTCCTGACCACCCTGCCGCATTTTCTGGCGCGGGCGTATAAGGCCGGAGCGGAGGGGTTTGTGCTCTTCAACCGCTACATGCAGCCCAACTTCGACATTGAATCGCTGGAGGTGGAGCGGAAGGCCCGACTGAGCACCAACGCGGACCTGGCCCTGCCGGCGCGCTGGATTGCCATTGCTTCTTCCCAGTTGAAGGCCGATTTCGCGCTCAGCGGCGGCGTGCACAGCCCGGAAGACATGGTGAAGGCCATCATGGCCGGCGCGAAAGTGGCTTACGTCGTCTCAGCACTGCTGGCGAACGGGGTGAAACATGCGGCCAGACTGTTGAGCGGTCTGAGCGTCTGGATGGACAGGAACGGCTACGAATCTGTGGAAAAAATGCTCGGAACCTTACGGCTGGATAAAATTGAAAACCCCGAGGCGTACGAGCGCGCAAACTACTTGCGCACGCTGAAATCCTTTGATGAGCGCGTAATATAAACGCGCATAACGATTAGAACGGCTTGATAAGGGAATTATGGGCGTTGTCGACGAGATTAAGGCGCAGCTCGATTTGGTGGATTATATCTCCCAGACCGTAAAACTGCGCCGTACCGGCAAAAACTATATTGGTTTTTGCCCCTTCCACAGCAACACGCGCACGCCCGCTTTTGTCGTCTTCCCGGAAAGTCAGACCTGGCGCTGCTTTGGTCAGTGCAACGAGGGCGGGGACTTGTTCGGCTTTGTCATGAAGAAAGAGGGCTGGGATTTCAACGAAACCCTTCGCTTTCTGGCAGAAAAAGCCGGCGTCGCGCTCAGTTCGCAGCCCAGGATTGCCGAAGCCGATGCCCAGGCGCGCGATGTCCTCATAAAAGTGCTGGAGGAAGCCGCGCAGTTCTACCGCTCCCAGCTTGTGGAGAGCGAAGCCGGCGGCGCGGCGCTGGCCTATCTGCGGCACAGAGGCTTGTCGGATACGACCATCAAGATTTGGGGTTTGGGTTACGCTCCCGCCGGATGGGACGAACTGACCAGGCAGCTCACGCGCAAAGGTTACACCAGGGAGCACCTGCTGCGCGCCGGTTTGCTGACAGAGCGCGAGGACGGCGGCACCCATGATAAATTCCGCCACCGCCTGATGTTTCCCATCCGTGACACCTACGGGAAAATGGCCGGCTTTGGCGGGCGGATTTTGAACCCGGACGATGTTCCGAAGTACCTCAACTCCCCGCGCACGGAGCTTTTTGACAAAGGGCGCCTGCTCTACGGATTGGACCTGGCGCGTCAGGAAATCCGCAAAGCAGAGCAGGCGGTCATCGTTGAAGGATATATGGACGTTATCGGTCTTCACCAGGCCGGCTTTGGCAACGCCGTCTCACCGATGGGCACCGCGCTGACGGAAGACCAGTTTAAGCTGCTGAAGAAATTCACGCGCAGCATTATTCTGGCGCTCGACCCCGATGCTGCCGGTGAAAAAGCGACTCTGCGCGGCCTGGAAACAGCGCGCCAGACCATGGACCAGGACGACCAACCGACTTTCGACTCACGCGGTTTACTGCATTTTGAAGGCCGTCTGAAGGCTGATATCCGCGTTACGACTCTGCCAGCCGGGCAGGACCCGGACGAAATCGCGCTGGCCGACCCGGAAGCCTGGCGCAAAATCGCCTCCGATGCGAAACCCGTGGTTGTGCACGTGATGGAAACCCTGGCTGCCGCGCAGGACCTGAACGACGCCAAGGTGAAGCGCGAAATTGCCGCCAGGGTGCTGCCGCTGATTGAGGACGTCGGGGACGCCGTGGAACGGGATGCCTACCGCCAACAGTTGGCGCGCCTGCTGAGAGTGGATGAACGCTCCCTGGTGCTTGCCAACCCCGTCCAACGCCGTGCCCGACGCAGCAGCGAGGAGCACGGCCGCAGCGAGCTTGAAAGCAGCTTGAATGCCATCACGGAAAAAGCGCGCAGCAACCGCATGCTGGAAGAGCAGGCGCTGCGCACGCTCGTGCAAGAGCCTTATTCTCTTAATGAAATCAACAGGGCTCTGGGTTTGATGAGCGTCCCGCAGCTTGGAGATGAGGATTTTGTCGAAAGCGATTTCCGCCAGGCTTTTCGCGTGGTGCTGAACAGCATCAGGCAGGACCAACTTTCTCCGCAGGATTATCTTGCGGAAAACCTGCCGGATTTGTTCTCCTCTGAAGAACCGGCAGCAATGATTGAAAAATCGCTTCCGCCCAGTGCGCAAAAACGCCTGGCTGACCAGGTGAGAACTGTGCTGCGTATCAAGCGCAGCCATCTGGAGACGCGCATCCAGGAAATCCTGTTCCTGCAGTCTGAATTGGAAGAAAAGCGCTATTCCGCGGAAGAAGCTGAAGTGCTGCTGACCGAGTTGATCGTCCAACGCAGAACGCTGGATGAGGCTATGAAGTCCAAAATGGCAGGCGGCGATGGCATGGAAGAGCGCAAACCCAGGCACAAACCATTAAGTATGGGGAAATAGCGCATGGATGACGATTTGCAATTTGAAGCGGAAGACGACGAAAAATTCGAAGCCGGCAGCGAACCGCACGAAACCCTCTCTCCTTCCGAGGAGTACACACCGGAAGAAGAGAGTGGAACCCAGTCGGATGAGCCTATTCAACTTTACCTGCGGGAAATTAACCGCAGCCGTCTGTTGGAAGCTCAGGAGGAATTTCAACTGGCAATTTGCGTCCAGGCCGAAAAAATCCAGTCCCTTTTTATCAAGCCTGATAACTCCCTGAAGCTGCCAGGCCTGTACGCGTCCATCGCCAACCTCAGCGAAAAGATTACTGCAGCAAGCGCGGCGCTGAAAAAAGAACCCCTGGACCTGTCACAGGTGTTGGCTGAAGCCTCCGCGCTGCGCCGGAATTTTCAGGATGCGCTGCCCTCCTATACCCATAATTTTCTTCAGGACGAGCGCTGGAAACAGGACGCCGAATGGCAAAATCTGGCCAGGCTGCTGTGCTCATTCCTCACGGCGGTGTACTTGCTGCCGGTCCCATTCCTGAACAGCGTGGCGGAACTTACTGCCAGGCATGGGCGTTTCCCTTCGTGGGAGGAACTTTCCGAAATCCAACCGGATCCGGATGAGATGGCGTTGAGCACCCGGCAGGTGCGCGATATTGCGAAATTAGCCAGGCGCGATTTGGTGGAATTCAACCTGCGGCTGGTGGTGAGCGTTGCCAAACGCTACACCGGCAGAGGTATCAACATTGAGGACTTGATTCAGGAAGGAAATATGGGCTTGCTGCGCGCGGTTGAAAAATTCGACCCCGCGCGCGGGTTCCGCTTCAGCACGTACGCCACCTGGTGGATCAGACAATCCATCAGCCGTTATATTTTGGAGTATGCGCGCACTATCCGCATTCCGGTGCATATGGTGGAATCAATCAGCAAACTCATCAAAGCGCAGCATATGCTGGTGCAGGAGCTGGGGCGCGAGCCTAATTTTGCTGAAATCGCGGCTGCCTCGGGGCTGCTTTCGAGCGAGGACGAACAGGAAATCCGTCGGAATGCTTTCTCGCGGGAGGCTTTACCCGCTGACTTGCTGCGCCGCTGGGACGAAGCTGCCCTCAAAGTGGAACAAATCCTGAAGGTTGGCGAGGAGCCGGTTTCGCTGGAGAGCCCGGTAGGGGATGAAGATAACAGCACGCTGGGCGACTATATAGAGGACGCTGACGCGCCGGAACCGATGGAGGCTGTCATTCTGGAGAGCCTGCGGGAAAGCGTGCGCCAGTCCTTGAGCGACCTGACCGAGAAGGAGCGCGCGATTTTGGAGCTGCGTTTCGGGCTGGTGGATGGGGTGTACCATTCGCTTGAGGAAATCAGCGAGAAATTTGGCCTGACGCGCGAGCGCATCCGGCAGATTGAGAGCACCGCGCTGAGAAAATTGAGGGACCCGCGCCGGATGAATTCGCTGCGGGACTTTTTCCAGAGTTCGTGAGGTGGGTGGATTGGCGGGGGGCTGTCGTCTGCAGGCTGGCTTGCGCTTTACAAACCGGCAGCCTGGTCTTGGGTGAGCATCCCAAGGAACCTGAAAGGGGTGCGAATGCAAGCAATAAAAAGGGGCCGTCCGAAAAGCCGGATGGCCCTACTTAATTTCCCTCTCCACGCCCGTTTTCATAGGCCCTTACGGATTTGCGCTATCAAAACGAGGCCTATACAGGCACGTTCTCCCACTTTGGGCTGGCTAAAAAGGAACCCCCGTTCTTTTTGGACAGCCCCTTTCCAGCTTCTATCTCCGACCGCGGCAGCCGCGCATCGGGCCCCTGAATGCCTGGTAGGTCTCCAACTGTTCGGCGGTCATCACCTGGGGTTCGTACACCGCGTTGGTCATCTTCTCCCACCCGCGCACGAACGCGCGCAGGTGCATGCTGGAGCCTTGCAGCAGCCGGCGGTAGGCGCGCTGCACGTCCGCGTGCGTGCTTTCATCGATTGCCTTCTCGAGGTCAAGAATATCCCTTTCCTCGATATAGCCGCCGACTTTCAGCGCTTCTTCCTCGGAAAGCGAGCCCTTCGCGACCAGGTCATCATAAAGCTGGTCGAATTGCGGGTCCCCATACTCACCGGCTCCCAATTGGTCCAGGTTCGAATTGATGCCGTAGTCTCCCAAAAGCTGGAACATGCGGTCGAAGTGCCGGGTCTCGCTGCGCGCGATACGCTGGAAGGCGGCGAGTTCCCACTTTTCGTACAGCGCCAGATAGACGTCGTGTGCCAGCTTTTCCTCCGCGGCCATGTGCAGGAGGGTGCTGCGTTCCGCCTCGCTTAGAGTTTCCGCCGAATCGGTCTGGGCGCTCACCGGCGTCGTTTGTTCGCCGATTCCCACGAAGGCGAGTACGACAGCCAAACTGAGCAGCAAAATCCTGGGAATAGTTTTCATTGTTCACTCCATTTCGTTATAATGAGGGAAATCCTCTGTTCCAAAATATAGCGGACATTTATTAGGTATCTATTAAGCGGCTGTGAAGAAATTGTGAAGATGCTCAATTCCTCCAGAAAGGCGGCACAATGACGGAAAAACCGGCAAAACACGGAGAGGATCAGGACGGACTGCCTCTGTATCAGCGCGTTTACGCGCTTGTCAAACAAATCCCGGCCGGCAAAGTGGCAACCTACGGCCAAATCGCGCGCATGCTGGGGGGCTGTTCGGCGCGGATGGTGGGTTACGCTATGAGCGCGCTGCGAGACGGGGTCGATCCGGAAGTCCCCTGGCAGCGGGTCATCAACGCGCAGGGGCGTATCAGCCTGCACGGTATCGGCTCGGCTGAACAGCGTTTTTTGCTGGAGGACGAAGGCGTGGTATTTGACGAGGGCGACCGTGTCAGTTTTGATAGATACGGCTGGGAAGGGTGAGGGCTTCGCAGCCGCGCTGGTTGCTGGAATGTGCGCGCAGGCGCTGGCTGACGGATGGGAATTTGTCGCGCTCTTCGCCGACGTGGAGAACCTGGTCAGCAACGCGGTTTTCCGACGCATCAGCTTTTACCCGGTGTGCGATTCCCATCAATACATTTTTAGCCAGCCCAATCATGCGTAAAACAGCCGGGGAGCGCCGCGCAATGACAAACCTGGAGCGGGAGCAAAAAACATGAGAACTATCGGAGCAGCAGAACAACGCGTGATCGAAGAAGCAGCCGCACGGGCAGGCGTTCCGGCAGGCGTTTTGATGGAACGTGCCGGGCGCGCGCTGGCGGAGCGGATTATGAGCCTGCTTGCTGAGCGCGGCGGGGGACCCGTCAGCATCCTGTGCGGCCCGGGCAATAACGGCGGCGATGG
>Ga0116170_10006367_pt1 | contig 10362 bp, 7 predicted proteins | sample AD_JPNHW1_MetaG_FD_89797 | JGI IMG/M metagenome (GOLD analysis project Ga0116170, IMG submission 89797) | Active sludge microbial communities of municipal wastewater-treating anaerobic digesters from Japan - AD_JPNHW1_MetaG | ecosystem: Engineered > Bioreactor > Anaerobic > Digestate | place...
CTCTGGCTGCGCCTGCTCCCCGGTCTCTCTGCAGGAACCACGGACATCCTGAGCATGGTGGCGATGGACGATCCGCTCTACAACCTCCGGCAGGCCGAACTGATCCTTGCCCATTTCCCCGCGTATGCCTGGTTCGATCCGATGTCCTATTACCCGCACGGGACTGCGGTCTACTGGGGCCCGCTCTTTCCCACGGTGATTGCCGCGGGCTGCCTGATCTCCGGGGCCGCCACGCGTCCTGAAATTATCGGGACTGCCCTCCTTGCCACCCCGCTCATTGCCGCCGCGATTGTCGTGCTCATGTACTATGTCGGGCGGTTTTTTGGCGACGTTAAAACCGGCCTCCTTGCATCGGGATTTACTGCTGTCGTATCCGGACAGTTTTTCACCGTCTCCATATACGGGTACATCGATCACCACATCGCGGAGGTCCTCTTCTCGACCCTGTTCTGCCTGCTGTACTGTTATGCCCTCGTCTCGGCGTACGACGCCGGTATCGATATAAAACAGATTGCAGCACAGAAAAAAATCCTCTTTTTGTCGTTTGTCGCGGGTATCGGTTATCTCCTGGGCCTCTTTGTGATGCCGACCATGATCCTCTTTGCCCTTATCGCGGGGATGTACACGGTCATCCAGTTTGTCGTCGATACCTGGCGCGGGCGTTCCGGGGAATACCTCCTTGTGGTCAATGTCACGGTCTTTGCCATGGCCTGTATCGGCCTGCTGCTCTTTGGGATCAGGGACCCGGGACTGAGCCTTTCGACCTATTCCTTCGGCCATATCTATGCATATATCAGCCTTATTGCGGGAACAGCGGTGCTGTACCTTCTCGGACGGTACTGTGCCAGAAAGGAAAAATGGTGCTATCCTGCCGCGCTTGCCGGGTGTGCGGCAGCCGGCGCAGCGATCCTCTTTGTCGCCGCCCCCCAGCTCTACGACCTGCTTATCAACTCTCTCTTTGCCTTTTTTGGCCAGGCCCCCATCACGCAGACCGTTCTTGAGGCTATGGGATGGTCGCCTGGAAAAGCCTGGAGTTCGTTCAACTATGGGCTGATCCTCTTTATCGGCGGCTTTTTTGTCCTTGCCTGGGAAAGCTATACCTCGTATCGTCCCCACAGGGTTTTTGCCCTTGTCTGGTCCGCGGTCATCTTCTTTTCCACGTGGCAGCATCTGAGGTACGAGTATTACCTGGCAGTCAATATCGCGCTGCTCTCGGCGGTCTTTGTCGGTTTTGCGGCCGGGCTGGCATGGCCCGCAATCCGGGAGAGCCGTGCTGCGTTTGCCGGAGATCCGCAAAAGGATCCAAAGGATGCAGACGCGCCTTTTCGGGCCCGTAAGAAATCCCAGAAAAAAGCAAAGAAGAATACCGCAGGGATTGCCGCTGCCGCGTATCCTGTACTTGGGTTCTTTGCGGTGGCAGCCATCCTTGGAGCACTCTTTGTATTTTCCTCGGTCTCAGACACGTATGCCGGGGCATCTGCCGGGGGTACCCGGATGATTCCCGACTGGGAGGAATCGCTTGTCTGGATGGGCAACAATACGCCGGATCCGGGCGTGCAGTACCTGGGGCAGTACGATCAAAAGACCTTCTCGTACCCCCTGCAGTCCTACGGTGTCATGTCCTGGTGGGACTACGGGCATATGATCACGTATATCGCAAAAAGGATCCCGAATGCAAACCCGTTCCAGTCCGGAGTGAGCGGACCGGACGGGTCGGCGGCGTATTTTGTTACAACATCTGAAGATACGGCAGATACGATCCGCGATCACGACGGGATCCGGTACGTGGTCACGGATATCCTGATGGACACGAGCAAGTTCCCGGCAATGGCGACGTGGTATAACCAGACCCTTGCCGAAACGCCGTACATGCCTACGATGTACGTCCCGGACCAGTCAACAGCCGGCAGGTACGAACCGGCGATGCTCTATACCGGCGATTATTACCTGACCATGGTCTCCCGTCTCCATAACTTCGACGGCTCGATGGCGAATGCCACCGGGTGCATCTATATCGAGTATGCCGATGGGAAGACCGCAAATGCTTCGTTCCCGATCGTCACCACCGCAGTCCCGATGGACGATGCATCGGCGGCGGCAAATCGCGCCCTGGAGTACAACCGCAATGCCCCGGCCGGGTACCATGCCGGCGTGTTCGGGGTCTCGATCGTAAAGCCATCGGTGACGGTTCCGGCACTCCGTCACTACCGGCTTGTCCACGAGTCGCCGACCAATGTGTTCAGTTCCGGTACGCCCGATATAAAATACGTCAAGGTCTTTGAGTACGTCAGGGGGGCGCATATCAACGGAACCGGTATCATCGAGCTCCCGCTTGTCACAAACACCGGCAGGAACTTCACCTACCGGCAGGAGAGCATCAACGGCGAATTTGTCGTTCCCTACGCAACGGTCGGGAGCACGGGCGGGGTAACCGCGACGGGGAAGTACCGTATCGTGGGCACCGGGCAGGAGGTTGCGGTGCCGGAAGATGCGGTCGTACAGGGACTGACCGTCAGATAAACCCGGGGAAATTCCCGGGATCTCCCCTGCACGGGTCGTATTTTTCCGTTATGGGCAAAGGAGAATTTTTGCCCGTGCCCGCAGACGCACAAACCCGCATGCATGCCGTTACCGGTGATCCGGAGGAGTTTTTCTGGTAACCGAGAGGGAGAACGGCAGCATATCTTCGGGCCCGTGAACCGAAAGCGGCAGAGTGGCCGGGGTACCGTTCCGGAAGAACCGGATCTCACCGGTGCTGCTGTCCCGTGTTTCGTGCGCCGGGCCCGGGAACCGGTGTGTCTCAAGGATCAGGGTGTCTGGTGTCCCGGCGTGGTGCGTAACCGGGACCATCCCGATAGCCTGGAGGGCGCATTCCGGGCCGACCTGGAGGGGTTCAAGGGAGCCCATGTCTTTTTTCGGGTAGGATATCCCGTCAGACCATCCGCATCGATCCGTATCATTGAGATACCACATCACGTAGTAGCGCTCGGTTCCGTTGTTTTCTGCCAGGTACTCAAGTTCAATTTTTTTGATGGTCCCGCCATCCCCGAGTTCCGCATACATCCGGACAAGGCGTGCCGTACCGGGATCGATCCCGGTCGTGCCGGCCGCGGCATGCCAGTAACCCGAGAGCCCTCCCGAGGGGATATCCCGGGGGATACATACGTGCTCGCGGGGGATCAGAAAATCCTGAGTGAACCCGGCCAGCTCGTATCCTCCGATCGCAAGGGAAATGCAGATCGCCATCCCGAGAATCACCGTATACGTAACGCTCCTGTCCATACGCGTATCCGCCTATTGCCGGGGTGTCTGGTGTGCCTGTACCTGCCGGAAGTGCCCGCCAATCCCGGCAAGGGATTTTGTGGAAAGGATCAGCCAGAGAAAAATAACGGTAAATGTCAGCAGGCCGGCAGCAGCGGGGTCCGCATACCCGAGTATCCGGGGAAAAAAGACCCAGTACCCGAGCATGGCAAGCTGGAGCGCCAGAAATGCCCCCGTAAAGAGGAAAAGCGGCAGTCCCGCGCTCACGGGAATTTTTTTGTTCATGAGTATCTGCCCGGTTATCCTGTTCAGCACCGTGCCCCAAAAATACGGCGATGAGTGAAAAAATAACTGCGCTTATCCGGCGGTCTTTGCCTGCCGGGTATCCGGTGTGTTGCTTGTAGCCTTTACCGGGGCGATTACCTGCTGCTCACCCCCCAATAAAAAACCGGACTGCCCGCGAACGGGATGCCATTTCCTGCCGGATATGCCTGAGGAGGTATGCGATGCCGCACATGCCCGCAATAAATATGCCGGAACAGAGCAGGAACGGGAGGGGCGGGAAACGGATCGCGGCGGGTGCTATCACCAGCGCAATTATAACGATATGGATGACATAGAGGGCAAGGGAACATTCTCCCATTACCCGGAGGAAATCGAGGAACAGGGTCATGCGGGGGAACAGGTCGGCAAGGAAAAAAAGGCCGGTGATGAGGCCGGCTGCAAAGAAACAGAATCCGGGCACTGCCGGATAAAAAAGCTCGGCATACCCGTACCGTACAAAATGCGGACCGGAAAAGAGCATCCAGATGGCGGCACCACAGCAGATGCTCCCGAGCGCGAGGAGGGCGATCCGTGGAGTGGCAAAGGACCGGGTGCCGCCCCCCTGCCAGCGGATCATCCCGAGTTCCGCGCCGAGGAATGCAAAGCCAACCCAGGGAAAGACCGGGAACCAGCCCGAGAAAAGCCATGAGCCCGCCGCCATCCCCCACGTGATGCTGCCAGCGGGGATTTCCGGTGCAGGGACAAGGGGGATCTGGAGCGGCTGGGCAGGGTACCCGAAGAGGAACCAAAAAAGGGGGCCGATGCAGAAGATCCCGACGATAAGTGCCCTGCGGATTTTCTCCCCGCATGACAGGAAGAGGTACGTGAGCGGCAGCGAGATCCCGATGAGGTAGAGGACATCCATCCCGAGGAAGGGGACATATCCCCAGACTGCTGCGTCCAGCAGCGCAGCAACAGCGATGACAAGCCCGCCGCGCACAAGGAAATGGCAAAAGCCGTACTTCTTTTTTGCCTGCGAGAGCGCGACCATCATCCCTGCAAGGAGGATAAAGAGCGGGGCGGCAAGCGAGGCAGGGAACCGGAAACCGGCCGGGGCCGGGGGGATGAGAAGGAACGGAATGGTATTTGCCGCTACCATCAGTGCGATGGCACCTCCCCGCAGGAGATCCACGGAAAGATCGCGGGACGCCGGGATCTTTGTTTGGCAGCCGGTTGCGATCATACCCCTCTCCCTGACGGGGTTGCCTCTAAAAAAACCCGATCGGGCCAATGCAGGTGCTCCTGCCATCAGACGAGCACGGCCCCGATCAGGTTTCCGGCGATCTGCAGCGCCTCGATCTCGCCTGCGGCCCACTCGCGGCGGCCCGTATCGGAGAACCCGACAAAACCCCAGAGAGTGTCATCCTTGAAAAGCGGCAGGACTGCAATGGACCTGATGCCGCGCTCCTCAAAGAACCGGCGTTCCGTATCGGGGAATTTATTGATGTCTCCTGCGATCGTATTGCCGCTGCCCAGAAGGGAACTCCATAACAGGGACGTAAACGTCAGCGATTCGGAGCTCATCAGCGAGACCTTTTTCCTCCCGCTAACCCCGGGATCGATCCAGAGGTACTGGATCGTCGCCCCGTTCCGCCCTTCCCGCCCGGGGTCCATGCGGAAGATACAGACGCTTGCCGCGTGGATGGCAAACCCGACATGCTCGAGGATCTCGAGGATCCCGGTCTCGAGGTTCTTCTCGTATCCCGGATCGTTGACCGGCACCATGTTTTTCCTCCTCAGGTACCATTCGGTGGCAAAGCTGATGGCAAGCAGCAGGTTGTCACGCTTTTTTATCTCAAGGTCGAGGCGGTGGCGGTGGAGCGCCAGTTCGATGGCAAAGGAAAGCTCCCGCTCGTTGAACGGCTTGAGGATATACGCGTACGGCTGCATGCCCTTGACCCGCGCCAGTGTCCTGTCGTCCGCATATGCCGTGACAAAGATCACCGGCACATCCGTATACTGGCAGATCCTCCGCGCCGTCTCGATCCCGTCTATCGGCGAACCTTCAAGAACGATATCCATCAGGATGAGATCCGGGACGCACTCTGCGGCCCGCGCTATCGCCTCGTCGCTGTTTGCGGCAGGGGAAAAGACCGAGTATCCCATGCCGGTCAGGATAAGCCTGAGGTTCTCTGCCACGATCAGTTCGTCCTCGACAATCAGGATTTTCGGCTGCCCGTCCATGGTCAGCACCCCCTTTCGGGAACCGTGATCGTAAATTCCGTCCCGTTCTTCCGGTTGAGCCGGACACTCCCTTTGAGCTGGCGCGCGAGCATGATGACGAGATTAAAGCCCAGCGATTCTGCATTCTCCCAGTCGAAGTCTTCCGGTATCCCCCTGCCATTATCCCGGATTACAAGGGTGATCCCGTTTTCATCTTTTTTACCGGTCAGTACGACCTCCCCTCCCTGCCCGGTCCCGGCAAATGCATATTTCAGGGCATTTGAGACGAGCTCGTTTGCGATAAGCCCCAGCGGGATCGCGGTGGTGATCGTAACGGCAAGATCCCGGGCATCGGTCGTGACCCTGATGCCGGACCGGTCTGCGCCGTACGCTACCATGAGGTTGCCGGCAAGGTTGCGCAGGTACCGGTCGAAGTCAACCGAGGTCATGTCGCCGGATTTGTACAGGTTCTCGTGGATGAGCGCCATCGACTTGATCCGGGTCTGGCTGTCCATGAGCGCTGCGCTGCACGCGGGATCCGGTGTCTTCTTTGCCTGGAGGTAGAGCAGGCTGATTACCACCTGGAGGTTGTTTTTCACCCGGTGGTGGATCTCTTTTATGAGCACGTCTTTCTCGTCAAGGGAACGCTGCAGGTGTTCTTCTGCAATGGAGCGTTGCGCGATCTCGGAGACCAGCGCCTCGTTGGCGAGCGCCAGCTCCGCGGTGCGTTCGATGACACGTTGTTCGAGCCGGCCGGTCAGTTTTGCCAGATCGGCCTCTGCCTTTTTGCGTGCCGAGATATCCTCAAGGACAAGGATGCAGTAGATGGGCCGGTCGGCCTCGCCCCTGACCGGCGAGATAAATGCCTGGCAGGGCGTACTGCTCCCGTCTTTTTTTACGCACACCAGTTCGCCGGAATACCCGGGAATGTCCCCCCGCATGACGGAGGCGAGTGCCGCAAACGTGTCGCGCCGGTCGTCCGGGGCGATCAGTGCATGGAGATCGGCCGTTACAGTACCATTTACCGGGTAGCCGAGGATCTCTGAGAACCTCCGGTTGGCCCGTACCATAACGTCACCGGGTACGATCTCGGCGATCCCCACCGCAGCCTGGTCAAAAGTTGCCGCAAGACGATCCTTGCTTTCCGTGAGTTCGCGCTCCACTTCCTGCCTGCGGATGATGTCTGAAAGGATGGCGAAGAGACCAATGACGACAAACGTGTACCCGCCTGTCCGCAAAAAAAAGAACAGGCTGCCCGGTGAACTGTCGGCCATAACCAGAAGCAGGTAATGGGAGATCGCAAAAAGCGTGTAGGCAAAACCGAAGTACAGCGGCGTGTATTTCCGTATCCTGTAGTATCCCCAGACACTCAGGATGACGATGCAAATGGAGAAGAAAAGGTTGATGATTATGGGAATATCGGGGACGATCCCGTTCATGGCCGTTCCCCCGGATCGGAGTCACGGCACGTTTCCCGGTATGCTGTCTGCATATCCCATCGTACCTGTCCGAAAACGCATAAATACGGCGATGAGTGAAAATTAATTTGCACCTAAATCGGGCTCCGATTCAAAATCCGGCCGATTTTTATGTGAAATAATTTTTTCACTCATCTGTTTCTTTATCATCCCCGGTCTGCAAGACTACTAAAAAAAGCCGGACACAGTGGCTGCCCAAAAACCGTCCCGTTTTTTTGGGGGGACGGTAACGGGGCCGGAATCTCGTGTAAGCCTTTGTCCGGAAACAGGTGACCGGAGAAAGCATACATGGATCTTGAGAAACTGTTTCAGCACCCTGTCTTCAGGAAAAAACCGATCGAGGCTGTCGGGCAGCCGGATCGTGCGCTCAGGCGCACCTTAAGCTCGTTTGACCTTGTCATGCTCGGGATCGGGGCGATCATCGGCATGGGAATTTTCGTTTTGTCCGGCATCGTCGCCGGCCTCCATGCGGGTAACGCCTTGCCCCTTTCGTTTGTTTTTGCCGGGGTCGCCTGCCTCTTTGCCGCCCTCTGTTATGCGGAATTTGCGTCCATGGTCCCGATCGCGGGGAGTGCCTATACCTACTGCTATATCACGCTCGGCGAGATCTGGGCATGGATCATTGGCTGGGACCTGATCCTCGAATACGGCCTTGCCGTATCCGCGGTCGCCATAGGCTGGTCCGGCTATTTCAACGCCCTTCTCAAGTCGGCAGGGGTCATCATACCCCCGGCTTTTCTGGGCCCTCCCGGGACCGGTGACGGCATGGTCAATCTCCCGGCCATTGTCATTGTCCTGTGCCTGTCCCTTCTTCTCGTGCGGGGCACAAAAAAGAGCGCACGGATCAATGCCGCTATCGTCGCCATCAAGATCGCGGTCATCCTGCTTTTTGTTGTCATCGGCCTCTTCTCCTTAAACCCGGCCAACTGGACGCCGTTTCTGCCCCCGGCCGGGTGGCTCGGTGTCTTCTCGGGTGCAGCGATCATCTTCTTTGCCTTTACCGGGTTCGATGCCGTGGTGACGGCAGCCGAAGAGACAAAAAATCCCCAGAAAAGCATCCCGGTCGGGCTTATCGGTTCCCTTGCCGTCTGTATCATCCTCTATGTCCTCCTCGGAGTCGTGTTGACCGGCGTAGTCCCGGTGGGAGAATTTGCCGGTACCGACGCGATGAGCGCCCCGATTCCCTATGCCCTCGAACGGATGGGCGTGACCTGGGGGGTTGCCATCGTCTCGGTCGGGGCGCTCTGTGGTATGACATCGGTCATCCTTGTCATGCTCTTTGGCCAGAGCCGGATCTTCTTTGCCATGTCCCGCGACGGTCTCCTTCCCCAGCTCTTTTCCGAAGTCCATAAAACAACCGAGACCCCGGTAAAGGTGATCCTCATTACCGGTGTTCTCACGGCCTGCATTGCCGGGTTCTTCCCGCTCCAGATCGTAGCCGAGCTGGTCAATATGGGGACGCTTGCGGCGTTTGCCATCGTTGCGGCAGGTGTTCTCCTGCTCCGGGTCCAGCGTCCCGACATCGAGCGGCCGTTCTGCTGCCCGGGCACCCCGTACATCCCGCTGCTCTGTATCGGGAGCTGCGCCTTTTTGATCTTCAACCTCAACCGGCTCGCCCATCTCATGTTTGTCGTCTGGCTCTGCATCGGCCTTGCCATCTATTTCATCTACGGCATGTTCAGGAATGCCAACCGCGACGGCCGGGTCTCGTGCGATACCGGGGCGCCGGCTGCCCCGGCCATGACCCCGGGCATCGTACTTCCGGTCGTGCCCCCGCTTACGCGGACTGCCGGGGGAACAGAGGAGAACCGGTAAAACGGATCGCTAGGCATCTATACCCGGTACGAGAAACGCTAGGTTGATGCCCGGTGATCCGGATCCTGGAGTGCAGATGCCCCGGCCCTTTCCGCCGCTTGTCGTGTACGGCCTGTGGGGCATCGTGGCATTCTCGATCCTCTATGTCGCGCTGATCGTTGTCATCCCGCTGCCGCTCTACCGCCTTTTTGGGAACACGTTCGAGGCCATCGCAGCCCTCGTCTGCATGGGGATCTGCCTGTATGCGTACCGCTCCTGGTCCGGCCGGATCATCCTTGTGCTTGCCGCGTTTGCCTTCGGGGAGTATGCGCTTGCCACCGCGTTCTGGTATCTCTTTACCCTTGTCCCGCTGACCGCCAACCTCGGCAGGCCGTTTGTGTTCACGAGCGTCGCCGAACTTGCGTTTTTCGGGTTCATGCTCTTTTTTATTGCCGGTTTCCAGATAGAACGGGAAAAAGAACCGTTCCCTGCCCGGTACATCGTCCTTCTTGTGCTCCTTTTCCTTGCCGTACCCCTCATTATTATCGCAAAGTACGGCCTTGTGGTCCGGACCGCGCTCCTTTTTGTCCAGTTCCTTGTTGTGGCGGTGCTTATCATCGTCACGATCAGCCACGGGTTCTTCCGGTATCCCCTGCTCTGGGCCGGCATCTGCCTGCGCTGCGTGGTCTCGATGCTGTACGGCCTGCGCGAGACCCTCTTTTTATACTATCCGGCCTGGAATATCACCATTCCCGTACAGGGAACAACGCTTTCCGTGTACAACTTCGCAAGCATCATCGGGCCGCTTATCATCGCCTCGATTGCCCTTATCACGCTCGGCCTTCTCTTTTATATCCGCGAGTCGGCGAAAGGTTTCCCGCCGTCCCCGGCATAACTCCCCGGCCGCTCATTTTTCCGGGCAGGGTGTAAAGAGCGACACAAGATCGGTGTGATAGCAGAGAAGCAGCGCAAAAAAAAGCAGGATCGGGAAGACGAGATCGATACAGATCCCGGCCATGCCAAAGTATGCGCTACCCATAAGGTTGTAAAATGCATGGATTGTCACGGCGAGGGTATAAAACCCCAGAAGGAGCGCCGGGTATGCCCTGCGGTCAAAGTGCCCGGCGATCACGATGCCGTACCCGATGATGCCGCAGGTGCATGCGTGCATGAGTGCGGTCGAGAACGAGTGGGTGAGTACGAGCAGGAGGTTGGGCGATACAACCAGGCCGGTCTCGATAATGGAAAACCCGATCCCGGAGGCAAGCGCATACAAAAAGATGTCCCGGTCGTGCAGGCGTACTGCCGGCAGCGCGAGGCAGAGCAGGGGCAGGGCCTTGAA
>Ga0116170_10006369_pt1 | contig 10359 bp, 24 predicted proteins | sample AD_JPNHW1_MetaG_FD_89797 | JGI IMG/M metagenome (GOLD analysis project Ga0116170, IMG submission 89797) | Active sludge microbial communities of municipal wastewater-treating anaerobic digesters from Japan - AD_JPNHW1_MetaG | ecosystem: Engineered > Bioreactor > Anaerobic > Digestate | place...
CCCCATGCCGCATCACCATTCTTGAAGCATGGCTCCATGCATCCGCAGAGCTTTTTCACCAAGCTAACCTTTGATTACAATAGGATTGCAGATTGCATCCTCTTTGATAATACTGTTGGTAAAAATGGTGATTTTTTCAGTCCTCCACTCCTCTTTTATATGGATGTTTTTGTAGTAGTCTCCGGGGATTTCCACGGCCTTCCAAAATACAAGGCAGAACTTCTGAATTTTCGTGGACATTAGTCGTTCCGACTTCGTGACTCGTGAATCTCGGAAAAACGCATCATAAGTTACTTTCTGAACACCCGGATCATCATTGATAGGTTCAATAACAATGTTCTTTGCGTAGATGAATACGCTGTTGATTACCGCACCGGCCTCGGCATTTTTTTCTTGACTTCGATAGCTATCATATTCATGCTCTTTTCCGATCTTATATTCTAATGCAAAATCCTCGACAGTCTTGAGCGTTCGTGTGAAGATGGTGCCTTTATCATTCACGGACATTGTATACAGCTTCTCCATATTTATCTCCTCACTTGTTATACCACATGACGCCATCGAACTTGGAAACATCGGCACCAGCCATGATAGCACTTGGATAAATATCAATGTTGGTCTGCTTGTCACCGATGCAAAGATATCCAGAGCCATCATAGTCGATAAAGCCACCGAATTCACAAGTGGCCTTGAATGATTTCATGGTGATGTAATCTCCGATATCATCAAACGGAGTAAGTCTATAATCGTCGATGAGCGGAATCATGTCAGAATAGGCTTTGATAACCGCTTGATAGAATGGCTTCATGTATTTGCGGAAAACGCTGTAATCAGGAAACTCCTTATCGTCCTTGTGAATCCGGTCGAATTCCTTTTCTGCCTTATCTCTTGCTTCCCGTGCTTCTTCGAGTATTGCCTTTGCCTGTTCGTAGGTCATGTATCCTCCTCGAACCGATAAATGCCATCCGCAAAGCCATGCTCCTTCCAGAAAATCTTGTACAGATTTATCTGATTTTCCAGATCAATTGGCTTGGCATTTACCATTCGGTGATAGGTCTCAATGCATATTGATGACATGTCATCAGGATGATTGATTCCGAGATTTGAAAACCATGCTTTTAGTTCCGTTTTCTGGTTCACATCCCAGAACCCCCAGTTGTTGCGAATATACCTTCCGAGGGTATGATGAAGTACGGGGAGCGGATCATCGAGTGTCCGAAACTTATCCGCTTCAGGTCTAAGGAGTGGTTCAAGATTCTTTTCAAGATACTCCTTGAACCACTCCACATCCATGAGCGCTTCATAGCGATCATAGGAATTCATATGCGATGTTCCCAGTCCTTTGCCGTGCAGGTGCAAAGTACCTCGAACTCCTCGGGATATCGCTCCTTGAATTTCATGAGAAGGCGACCGGGAAGGCAGTCGTCAGGAATTGGCTCGCCTTTCTTGAGAGCGATATGGATTTTTGCTTCGACAGAAGAGGAATCAAGACCGATGCTCTCAAGAAAATGGCGAATGACATCCTGCTTGGTATAGGTCATTTATTCCTCCTTGTAGTCTGGCTGTGACCAACCGACAATCTGTTTGTTGTTGCATTTTGGACAAACATACTCGTCAGCATCGGCAAGTCCGGGATTGTGCCGGTAGATCATTCTTGTGCCGCACTTCTCGCACATGATCATCTTGTCTTCATTCAGTGCTACCCTGAACTTCATGCTTATATCTCCCACTCCATTCCAACGCGGACAATACCGGCAAATCCGTCTTCCTTGGCCTTCACATCCCAGTCACACGGGTTGCCAAAGCTATCCGTGCTCTTGAAATCGACGAAATCATTGCAGGTAGCCTCAAGGGCAGATTTGGCAACCGGATCGGCGACATCGGCAATGGCGCGAATCTTTTCGATGAACCTCTGCTCCCGCTTCGGGATATAACGACCGACGAAATCCTGATAGTGTCCGAGCCAGAGCTTCGAGCGGATTTCAGGCGTGAGGATCATGGCGTTGGCAGAAGGCCAGCCAGCCAACTCACCATAATTGGCATGAACGCCGGAACCGAACTTGTAGGTCTTCGTCGTCATGTCAGCGCCGATGAACTCGGAATCTTGGAAAATGTAGTCGGCATCCTGATAGAAGACACGAACCTGCTTGGGCTGGAAATACTGGCAGTCGGTGGTGAAGAATACTTTCTTGTGTCCTTCCTTCTGCACGAAAAGCCCGAAAGTATTCTTGATGACCGAGCCTGTCATGATATGGACCTGCTGGACAAGATCAAACCGCCAGCCCTGCCAATAGAACGGCTTGTTAGGCTCGACAGGACAGGTCTCGAAGAAGGTCTCAAGGGATGAGTCAAATCCCTCCATGGACTCAAGTCCGCCGCGAAGCGTATAGTTCCACAGATCGTCCATGAGCACCTTGTTGGCATAGAGCTTCGGAGCATACTTGCCCTCGGAGTAGTGCCGGGGATGGTGTTGCCAGTCGTAGAGGGTGAACGCGACTTCCTCAAGTCCGCCGCAGTGGTCGCCGTGCGAGTGCGAGGTGTAGAAGGCTCCGATGGACTTGAGCGGGATTTCGAGGTCGTGGAGGGCGATGGGGATACGGGTGCCGCAGTCGATGAGGAACCTCTCGCCGTTCTCCTCAAGGAGATACGAGAGGTTGTAGTTGTTGTAGGAAAAAGCGTTCCCGCAACCGACATTCATTATCTTCATTTTTATCTCCTTTCAATCCAGATGTCTCTTGAGATGAGCTTGCCCGTGTCGGTGCCCTCGGTCTCAATCGAGAAATACTTGTCGGCGGTCGTAATCTTGTTCGATTCCGACAACTGCTTCAGGGCGTCCTTCGATTCGGCATCGCTGTCGAACCCGAAGACGAATTCCTTGAATCTCTTCTCGAAAAGATAGTTCGCGTGAACGATAAAATCAGGCTTCTTTTTGAAAAACATATTTACTCCTTGGTTTGCATGAAAATATAAAACACTTTCGGGTTCCGGGAATCCACATAGATTCCGGCGCAGTTCGGGTACAGCTTCCTGACCATGGACTCGTAATCGTCGGTCGTCTTCCCGAACGCGATGCCGTCCCACCTGACAGTGGTGATGGAATATCCCGACAGGGGCTTGATCGGATTCATGGCGTAGTCGTTGCTCGGCACGATCTTGTTGGAACATCCGGCGAGCATGAGGACGGCGAGAGCGAAAATAAATTTCTTCATCATGGCTCCTTAGTTTTCGTCGTAGACAACAACCGCAAGTACCAAGCTATTACATTTCGTGAGGGCTACCGACTGGACAACCACGCCATATCTCTGGTTGAACTTGTTGATCCAGTCGCAGATGACATCAGGATCGTCGAACTTACTCTCCACTTTTCTTCGCATCTTTCTGTTCCTTGCGGTAGTCGGAGATGAACTTCTTTAAGTCCTTGGCATCGCGATAAGCGATATTGGCACAGGACTCAAGGTAGTCGAGCATGATGTCGTCCATCCGGGGCTTCTCTCCGAGCATGGAATACTTGCGATTGCAGTATTCCTGCGTGATGTCCGACCAAGTATTGCCGTAGATAACGATGACGCGGTTCTGGTCAGCATGTGCCGTTCCGAGGGAGTCGATGGCCTGTCCGCAAGAACATCCCCAAGTCTTCTTCTTCCAGAAGGCCCACCACGGCCTTCGCCTGAAGTTGCCCTGAAGGGAGTAGTCCTTCCTTCTCGTGTCGTTACATGCGTCGAGAATCTTGTCGAGCGCAGTCGGGTCTTGCTTCAGGAGATGGATATCATCGTTGCGGAACAGTATCGGCGTCAGGTAGCCCATCAAGCCCTCCTCAGTTTCTTCAAGTCTTCAAGATACAGATCGTCTTCGGTAGCAAGACGGATTTCGTCGGTTCCCTTTATCCAGCTACCATCATCCAGCTTATATGAAATACTTAGGCAATCTTCTTCATAGACCATGCCGACCATCGTAATGACCTTGATCTGGCCGTTGGTCCAAATCTTGTCTCTCGCATCAAATGTCATGAACCTTCACTTTGTTCTTGAGTTCAAAATACATTTTCGCGAGTTCCTTATAGGGTATGTTCTCGTTCAGGAACTCCTGAAACTGCATTCTGATCTTCTCGGCTTTTGCCTTCGCCCGCTCTTCTGCTTTCCTCTTCCTCTCCTGCTCCTTTAGCTCAAAGACATAGATATCATCTTCCGTGACAGGCTCAACCTCCATGAAACCTTCGGCATCGGAGCCATCGGTAAACCGCATAATCACGGTATCGCCGTTGTGGGTTCCATCGGAGGTGAAGAAATAATCCCTTACCTCTCTTACTTTCCCTTTATGGAGGACTTTGCATCCTCGGCAAAACCAGTCGGGTGTCCATCCTGACATGCTTTCAGTTCCTCCAAGTAAAGCTCATTCTCGGTGACATATTCAGCCTTGTCACCGTCAGACCTTGATCCGTCTGTGAACATCAAAATGAAAGCCATACATTCTTCACCATCAAAGTCTTGGAAAACGAAATCAAACGCCCGTAATACTTCCTTTATCTCGCCATCGACGCGAGCCAAGTCTCCCGGCTCCCAATCCACCATAAACTATGCTTAATCCTCGTCGATGAGGCTAAACATCGAGCAGGGAATATCTGTCTTGAATAGGTGGGAGAGGTTGGTTTCGACGATCTTCCTGAAAGCCCCGAAAGTCTCATCGTCTTTCATTTTCTTGATATTGATTCCTATGACAAAAACAGCGTAGCTGAATTCCCCATAGTATTTCGATTCATAGGTGAATCGGTCATCGGATTCCCTGAGCAGTTCCACGGCCTTCTGGAACCATTGGGGACTTGATCCATTCTCGTAGATTTCGTCGAGCGCATCGAGCTTCGAGAATAAGGAATCTATCTCCGCTTCCGGGAATACCGCGCCGTATATGGTGGAAACATCCTTCATTTTGCCCTCGCATAAATGATGTGATAGTCGCCATATTTCGCGGCGGATTCGATGATGAAGAAAGTGAACTTGGTTTCAGGGTGTGCCTTGGACAATGCCCGTTCGGCATCGTAGACGAGACAGCGATCCATGCGGGAGGGATTGTTGAGGAGGCTGACGACAGTATTTGCGTCGGAAATGTAGACTGTTTCTACGGATGGTATTTTTGAGAAAATGCCGGATGCACTCTTGGAAATTGCGTCAAAATCGGTAGGGGCTTCTTCCATGGAGAGAGTATATCAGAAAAAGCCTGATATTCAAATTTTATCCTTTAATGTCTTCGTCGAATAACTTTTCTAGGGTTTCTTCCCTGATCGCGTCTTCTACGCTGTCTGTATTCCGCAGGGCGAGCAGGAGCTTGACGCAATGCTCATCACCGTGCTCCCAGTGGTGGCGAATCTCTTCCGAGATGGTCTTTTCCCGATCTGCCATATTTCACCCCCACAAGTAAAAAGGTGGGCCTTGCGACCCACCTTCATAGTATCATGGATTCAGGAAAAAATCAAACATCATAAATCGGGCAGTTTCGTCCTTTCTCAAGAAGAAGTTTTCTCCATTCTATGACTTTTGGATTCATCCACACTTCCTTTGTGAAGTTGGTAACTGATTTAATATCAATACCCTCACTCCAAAATGGAGTGTTTTCACAAAAAGAACAAGCAGTGTAAATTCCGTCCACATTGACATAGGTGGAGAAGAGGCCCGACTCGCACGGCTCGACCGACATCTCAAGTTGCTTACGGTTCATGGGATCGTTCTTCTCAAGGAAACTCAGGAACTTGGAGCTTCCGCAGGAATCGAAGCCATAGTTGATGCCCGCCTTCTGGGCTTCGGAAACAAGCTCGTTGAACCTGTCCTGTGAAAGCGGCGTGAAACCGTGTTCTCCGCGTCCCTTCCGCTTGAGTGACAGCATGACGAGGGCGTTCATGTCGGCAAGTCGCGGATCATGCTTCATGTCGTAGATGGTCTCGATGGTCTGGTCGAAAGTTTCCTCGCAGATCATGTTGTGGATGTTGACCTGCCGCATGCCGCGAGAGGTGAGCCGTTTGATGGAGTCGTAGCACGGCTCCTTGTTGGCATAGCGGGAGACAGCCACCGCGCCCATGAGCTTCGAGAGCCTGTCGGCAGTCTCGTTCGAGATGTTGGCGACCGTGATGTTCGGCACGACGAACCGCGAGCGGGCGTATTCCGCCATCTTGAAAAGGTCGGGATTCGAAGTGGCACTTGCGTCCGCTCCGAAAGCCAACTGGGTCAAGGTCGGCGGGAACCGGTCGAGAATCTGCTTGAAGGTCTCGAATGACATGTTCTTGCCGTTCGCGGTGTTGCCCTTGTAGCAGAAGGGACAGCCGTTCGCGCAGATGGTCGTGACCTCGATGTCGAGGATTTCCGGCCCCGGAGCCATCTCGGGATCATCCGTCTCGGTCTTTCCCCACCGAAGGAAATAGCCGTTGTCGAGGTTGAACATGTAGTTGTATTCGGGACTTCGGCACATCTTCACGAGTTGCCCTTTCTTGTCCCTCACAAAGCAAATCTCAAGTGCTTGTTCCATGCGAAGAGTATATCAGGAAAGTCTGGTTCTTCAAGAAAAACCCAAGTCTTTATCGCTCAATACTTTATGTGCTTATGTATGTATACAAAAATTTGATTTATTTCTACATGTATGGTAGAATGTGCTGATGGTGGGAGGTGGTACATGAGCGAGCAGAGTGAAGGTTCCGGCGTGATAGGCATGCTTTCGAATCTCGGCAAGGCATATGCGATCATCGTGCTGTTGCCCATAATGATAGTCGGCATGTTTTATCTCTCACCTTTCTTCAACCTGATGCTTTTCGCGTTGCATTCATTTGAGAGCCCTGAGCAGAGACAGGTCGTCGAGCAGGGATACTATTACTCGACTCATAAGAACTCCATATCCGACTACAGCGAAAAGATGAGCGACCTCCAACAGAAATACGACGAACTCGGCGTGGAAGCGAATGACAGGCGTGGGGAAGGGTATGTTCCGATTATGGACAGGCTCGACCCCTTGTTCGACCGGCTTGAGAGCGAAAACATGCTCTCCATGGTGTTTATTGGAATCCTTGGCCTTATAGGGCTCGCGATATTCCTTTTCATCTGCTACACCATACTATGGCTCGCGGTACAGGCGTACAAGTTCGTCATGGGCAACTACATCATCAAGCTGGCGTATATTGCTACCTGTATCGTCAACATCATTTCGATGCTCAACTCCATGCCTCTCGATTCCAGCATTTATTTTATGTCATTCCGCATAGACTTCCTGAAGATATTGAGCGTCATTTTTGACCTGCTTTTCCTCGCATTCGCGATCTTTGTGGCTGTTGGCCGAAGGGTAAACGCGGCGAATGAGGAGCGAGTCGAGGCGGAAAGGCTGGAAAAACGCCGTGCTCAGGCAAGGGTCAACTTCCAGAAAAGGAAAGTCAACACGAATTTGACTTGATTTTCTTGCTGTGATATACTTTAGATGGTGGGAGGAATGTATGGAAGAGTATCCTGATCTGGATGACGACTGCCTGAAGAAGATCGCGGAGACTGTCGTAGCGGACGAAGCCCACCGTCGCACTCCTCATCGCATGGCAAAGGTCGCCGGGTGGCTGTTTGACCAGTTCACCTTCAACACGCATCTTTTCAACGATGAAACGATCAGCAGGATGACGGCAAAGGGTCAGGATTTCTACGACGAGTGCAACCGGAAATACACCGCCATTGACCGCGCCTTTGTGCGGGCGCTCGCTGAGAATGACGAGACAATCCATGGAGAAGCCAAGAAGGCAAGCGGCAGATACGAGCCGACGCAGTTCTGTGCCGAGGTCAGCCGCCTCAACGACTTCTGCCAGATTTATTCCACGACCGCAGAGAAGTATTGCATGCAGTTTGATCTGCGGGCAGGATCGGGCGTTGCCCTCGCGGCCTACTTCTATCGCCCCGTCTTCAGGTTGGGACTGTTCGAGTCCCTGTTCAGGAAGCACTAAAAAAAACGGGAGCCAGATGGCTCCCAGTTTTTCATTTGATCCCAAGTTCGGTTTTTCTCTGTATGGAGTTGCGTTCAGCCTGTTGCTGTATTCTTTTTACCCTTTCTTCTTTATTGAAATCTCGGGTCTGCTGAGTAGCGGCCTTATCGCCAGCATCGTTGATTTGGGATTTAAGAAGGGTATTGATCTTGTTGACCAAGAGGATGACTGCCGGATGCTGAGAAACATACCCAACCGCCTTGCCGTCAACAATAATCGATTTGGGAGGAATCTGTGTCGCACCCTTAGTGATTGGCTCGTCGGTTGAGTTGATAAGATAAGTGGTTGAATTATAGCTCTGCTTTTTTACCGCATTGATAATATCGTTCATCTTGCCAACCCACTTGGTCCTGCCATCTGATAAAGTAATGTCGCTTGAGAGATATGACGAAAGAAGATTTTTATTACTTGTGTTGGTTGTAGACCTTACCATGTCCGCAACGAGGATCGGCCAGTTGGCAACAAAATCATCTATGGTGGCCTCGTCGAGACGATTTGCGCTTTCCCTGTTTCTCACGATTGCTTCTTTGAGTGCTTTTTGAAACTTCATTCCTTCCTCCTTTGGGATACTCCTTCTTCACTTCCGTATTTATCTTTTGTGGTATCCAGACAAATGTATCAACCATAATCCCGATAAATTGTACATCTTTTTCCAAGAACATTTCCCGCAAATCCTGAATTGTCATCTTGGGGTATCTTGGAGTATCTGGATTCAGAACTTGATATGCCGCGTCAATCGCGTCATATCCCTGTGCATACTCAATGATTTTTGTCTTGTCTCGATGATCGAATAGCTCAACAATGTAGTTCAATATTATCCTCTTAATAGATCAAATGATCTCCATATTTGAAAAGAAACCGGATGGCGTCCTTATAATCAATATCTTCAGCCTCGCTGACACAACTGCTAAAAAAGAACGAAGTTGCATTGGAAGCCTTTCTGATGTCATCATTCATGATGATGCCTTTGGTATAGCTCTCAACGCGAAAAGTGAAATCTACCTTAATATAGTTTTCCCCCTTTTCGCATACATGAAAAAGGGCAATATCTTCCTTCTTCCTGAAGCAATACATCGTGCCAATGACAAATGGTTTAATCATTTTTATCATATATCTATCTTGTGGAAGAAAGATATATTGAAGAGGATATAAATGAAAAGAGAATTAATAAAGGTCGTGTTTCTTGCTGAATTTGACCTTGATCCAAATTATCAATATAAGCCGAGCAAAAATGGCAACCATGTATTCTGGGTACATCGTGGTGGAGTAGAATTGGAAACCAAAATTAAAATGAATAGAGATTTGAAAAACTGCATAAAGGATGCTTTGCTGGAAGAATATTTCATTAGCTCCATAACATTTTTAGCCAATGAGCCTGATAGCATTGCCTTTGTCATGATTGATTCAAACGGTGATTCGACAGTTATTACTAAAAAATATCGAGATATACCATGATAGCACAATCGAACATTGCACTTGCCACATACAGCAAGAGGGGAGACATTAATGGAATAAAGCTGGCAATTGCAGATGGGGCAGACATAAATGGATTTTCCGAGAAGTCCAAGGCCACTCCCTTGATGCAAGCGGCAAGCAATGGACACATGGAAGCCATAAAATATCTTTGCTCGATTGGTGCTGATCCAATAATAAAAGACGCATTTGGGGCTTTGGCTGTGGAATACGCTGGCATGTGTGGCTACCCGGATATAGTCATCTATTTCATCACGATCTATCCTGAAGTAGCCAACTGCATCAAGTACCGAAAAGAATTCATCCGGGCATATTTTGAAAACGAAGAACAAGCCCTTTCAAATATAAATGGATATATATAACATGAAAATAACATCCGATATTCAGAAAAGAATTATATCTCATATATTTTCTCAGGAATCTATTTATTTGGTGCTTGTACCCAATAAAAACGGTTTTAGCAACCTTGTATTTTATGGTATTAAAAATAAATATGGAGATTATGTATATTATTCATATAAAGCCTTTTATTATCGACAGGATATAGATCGTTGGATCAAATTGCATTTGGTTCTTGAGCTAAAAAATGGAGTATATTTTGTATGCGATCCCCGTGATGGATCGGTCGGTATTTTGAAATAAAGCCCGCTCAATCGAGCGGGCTTGCAAGCTAATCTACTTCTGGATATTTCAAGTAAAAATCTTCATCGACATCCTGTGCCCATGAAAACTTCTCAAGGAGCGTCTTGGTGTATAGCCGTTCAACCGGAACGCCATTCTTCTTGCACCACGACATGCCAATTCGCGGATCGGAATAATTGGTCTTGGATGTGCCCAAAGCCACTCCCTTGCATTTTTCCTTGATCTTGATCTTGGTAGAAAGGGTATCTACC
>Ga0116170_10006371_pt1 | contig 10357 bp, 7 predicted proteins | sample AD_JPNHW1_MetaG_FD_89797 | JGI IMG/M metagenome (GOLD analysis project Ga0116170, IMG submission 89797) | Active sludge microbial communities of municipal wastewater-treating anaerobic digesters from Japan - AD_JPNHW1_MetaG | ecosystem: Engineered > Bioreactor > Anaerobic > Digestate | place...
CCCACATGATTGTCGCCACCCACAACGAAGAGGAGTCGATCATTCAGGCAAACCTCCAGCATTACCAAAATCTGTACGGAGACAATATCCCGGTTAAATTTCACCCGATCATCCGGAGTGCCAAAGCATGTTATCAATCGTCGGCCAAAGCGATTGACCTTGCCACAAAATACAACACGAGGTTACACCTGTTACATCTTTCGACTGCCAGGGAGATGGATCTTTTCAGCCCCGGCTCTCCATCGCTGAAACAAATTACCAACGAGGTGTGCGTGCACCATCTCTGGTTCGATCAAAAATATTATGCTTCGCTGGGAACAAGAATTAAATGGAACCCGGCGATCAAAGCTAAAAAAGACAAACAAGCACTGCGCGATGCAGTCAATTCAGGGAAAATAGATATTGTGGCTACCGACCACGCCCCCCACACGATAGAGGAAAAAAACAATATCTATTCGAAATCGCCCTCCGGAGGGCCACTGTTGCAACACTCGCTGGTTGTCATGCTCGAGATGGTCCATCAGGGAATTTTTACCTATCAAAAGGTCGTTGAGAAAATGTGCCACCTTCCGGCTGAATTATTCAAAGTGGAAAAAAGAGGATACCTCCGCGAAGGATATAAGGCCGATTTGGTTTTGATTAACCCCAACCAACCCTGGGAGGTTAATTCATCGAATATTCTGTATAAATGCGGATGGTCGCCATTTGAAGGTCAGGTTTTTACGCACAAAGTAACCCATACGTTTGTGAATGGTCACCTGACTTATGAAAAGGGTGTTTTCAATGAGGCCCAAAAAGGGGAACGGCTTCGGTTTCTAAGATAGCCGCCGGCAAAAACAGTAAAAAAATCCTGCTATTTCTGATATCTTCTGATCAGGTATTCGGGAATGTCGGTCAGCGACATCTCTTTTTCGTGTGCATTGAGCAAGAATCCCTGATAAGGCATTCCATAAACCACCGAAGAATCTTTATCCTGCACAATGGTATGAGCGCCTGCGTTTTTCATAGTCAGCAGACCTCTGGCCCCATCGGCCCCCATACCGGTTAAAAGGATACCTGTCGCTTTGTCCTTAATGGAAGCAGCCACCGAATTGAACATCACATCGACAGAAGGCCTGTGGCGGTTTACCGGATCGGTTTCGACAATATTCACTTTACAGATGCGGGAATTGCCGTTAACCAGCATGTGCCTGTTCCCCGGGGCAATCAATACCCTTCCGGGAACCACCATGTCGTTATCTTTGGCTTCGATCACCTCCAGATCACAAACATCGTTCAACCGGTCGGCAAACAACTTTGTAAATCCCTGGGGCATATGCTGGGTGATTACAATACCTGGCATATTCTTGGGCAGACGACGCAGAATAAATTCAATGGCTGTAGTTCCCCCGGCCGAAGCGCCAATCGCAATAATTTCATCAAACGTAGTTTCGACTGGTTTCAGTATCTCGTGCCGCATGTTCTCCAAATCGAAAACCAGTTTTTGTTTCTGGCGGACATTGGCATGGGCAGCCCCCCTAACCTTTTCGCAAACGAAGTCATAAAACTCGTGCAGGTTGTCGTCCGATTTCAGCTTAATCGGTTTGTCAATAATGTCGATGGCCCCTTTATGATAGGCATCCATGCAGATGGCACGGTTTCCTTTGGTAATACTGGAGACGATGATGACCGGAATGGGATGTTGCTTCATCAGCTTCTGCAGGAAGGTCAAGCCATCCATCATGGGCATTTCAATATCGAGGGTAATTACATCGGGTATCACCCTTTCGATGATTTCAGCAGCTTTGAACGCATCGGCAGCTGTACCAATCAATTCCAAACGATCGTCCGTTTCGATAGCGGTAGCTAACACCCTGCGGAATATAATCGAATCGTCGATTACAAGTACTTTGATCTTATTGCTCGGTGAACCTGATTCCATAATCGAATTTTTTTAAAACCTAATATTTTGAATGATATCCACTTTTACTTTTCCGTCGAATGGATTAAAAAGAATTTTACGTCCAAAATTATCCCCTGTAATTTCTTCTACAATAGGGACATTTAACTCTGTAAGTTTCAGCTTGGCTACTTCAATATTGCGCTGACCCACATTAAACACCATCTTGTCGAGTTTGAGCATGCTGCCACCGCCATAGACTTTCGCAACAATCCTCCTTTTAACAGCCCCGGCCAAAATCACTTTATCGTGCAATTCGGTGATGGCAATATCGCCATACCTTACATCGGGCAACCCTTTATTGTTCCAGTATGGGAGCAGGAAATGGTTAACGCCGCCTATTTTAGTACCTTCGTCCCAAAGCACTACAGCTACACAAGATCCTAAAATGGTGAAAACCTTCATTTCACCCGACACGATAGCTAATTCTCCTTGTTTGAGGTACTTTATCCTATCCAACGTTGTTTGTTTCTAAACCAGTTTTTCCTTTAAAATTTCGAGCGTAAACGGTTTGACCAGATAATCGTCCATTCCCGAATCGTAACAACGTTTCACACTCTCCTCCGACTCATTGGCCGTAATGGCAATAATTTTTGCCCGGTGTCCGCTCACTTCCTCATCATCCCTGATTTTCATGGTTGCTTCCGGGCCATCCATACCGGGCATGTAAATATCCATCAAAATATAGGAATATTGGTCTTCTTTACTCAGACTAACCGCCGTGAGCCCATTGGATGCAATATCGTATTCGAAGCCCAGCTTGGAGATAAACATTCCAAGAACTTTCTGGTTCAACGGATTATCTTCGACCAAAAGCACTTTACCCTTTTGAGAGGTTGCTGTAGCCGAATCGGGTACGGCGCCGGCACGTTCAGCTACCCGGGGTTTTTCTTCCAAAAGCCGGGTCATTCGTATTTTGAATTCGGTGCCATCAAACGGATACCGTAAAATATCGAAGGAGTGGGCAAATTTTCGCATCCGGATGTCCACTTTGGTTTTTGGGTTCAAAGTGAACAGAAACGGCTGCCCCGAGTAGTTGGTTTCCTTCTTCAGATTAGATGCAAACATGAATCCCTCTTTTCCATCGTCGCCACAGTTGACAATGAAAAAATCGTAGGGGAAAGCTTTTGCCCTGAAAATCCCTTTTTCGGCAGATCCTGACACCGAAACCTCGAAACCTTGTGATGTCAGTTCGTTTTTTATTTCATCAGCAATTTTTTGTTGATTCTCAATTACTAAAATCCTCATTTGCTTCATGTTCAATTAATCAATTTATTTTTACATACGCACTTGGGCTAACCTGACTGATCGCCTTAGAATATTGTGAGATGGTTTCTGAAAGGCCTACAAACAGATAACCACCCGGTTTTACTTTCTCTATCAATTTATGGACAACATTCCGCTTGGAAACATCATCGAAATAGATGAGGGTGTTTCGGCAAAATACCACATCGAGGCTGTTGTCCTGGAAAAAGTAATCATCGACTAAATTCAAAATCGAGAAATGTACTTTTTCGCGCAAATTTTTCACCACCCGCACTTTGTTATCGGTAGTATCCTTACTTGCCAGAAAATATTTCTTCACCAAATTAGGCTCCATATTTTTGACCGCTTCCCGATTATAGATGGCCCGAAAAGCTTTCATAACCGACGAGTTACTAATATCGGTTGCAAAAATCGTAAAATCGAAAGTGGGGTTGATTAGCTTAAACTCACTAAGCACAATCGCCATTGAATAAGCTTCTTCGCCGGTAGAACAACCTGCACTCCAAATTTTGAACGGATTACGGGAATCGATTTTATATTCAGGAAGGATTCTTCCCTTTAACAAATCAAAATGTTCTGACTCCCTGAAAAATTCGGTCTTATGGGTGGTCAGTTCATCAATCATGCACTCGAATTCCCCGCTTTTTTTTCCTTCGGGCGACATGGCATAATCGAGATAATCCTTGAAATTATTGATCCCGGTTTTCTTCAGCCGTTTAATCAATCGGGAATTAACCATGACTATTTTAATAGGGCTCAGTTTGATGCCCAATGATTCGAGCATAAATTTCTGAATCCTTTTAAATTCATCTTCGGTTAATTGCTGACTATACAGATTAGCAGCTTCGTTATAATTCATGGATCAATATTATTTCATCTTTTCAAACTGGCTGTCGAAATCATCATTATCGGATAAATTGATCCGAACTCCCTTTGGATGAACTTTCACCTCCTCTTCCTTCTCTTTTGCTGCGCTGATTCTCTTATCCACCGTTGGTTTCAACAGCTTCGGTTCGGCTGGCGGTTCAACGATTGTTTCATTTTTCGCCACCACCTTTTCGGTTTTTTTCGCAACAACTTCCTTTTTAGCTTCCGACCTCCAGTCGTGGAATGTCGGCTTTTCTTCCGGGACAAATGGTTTCTCTTTTACATCCACCTTTTTATCATCAACGAAGGTCATCGGTTCGGGTTTATCTAAAAGGAATGGTCTGATCGGTTCAGGTACGACCTTCTCCTCTGTAATGGTTTTTTCTTCAACCACCAGTTGTTCTTCCGTCAGTTTAAAATAGGAGACGGAATCTTCGAGCGACCGGGTCAGGTTCAACAGTTCGTCGGAACTTGCAGCCAACTCCTCGGCCGATGAAGCGTTTTGCTGTGTAATGTTATTGAGCTCCTGCAACGACAGGTTGATTTGTTCGATGGTTGCATTGTGCTCGTTACTTGCTGCAGCAATCTGGCTCACCAACTCAGATGTTTTCTTAAACTCTTCGACCAAACGGCGTAACTCTTCAGCCGACTGGCGGGTCAGTTCAACCCCTTTCTTCGAAACATTTCCAATTTCTCCGGCAGAAGTTTGAGTGGTTTCGGCCAATCGTTTTACCTCCTCGGCAACAACGGCAAAGCCCCGTCCAACTTCAGCAGCGCGGGATGCTTCCACCGAGGCATTGATTGACAGAATTTTGGTTTGGTACGATATCTCTTTAATGATTGAATTTTTATGGGCAATTTCTTCGATCACCGAAAGGGCTGATTCAAGGTTATCGGCTCCGTGCAAAATTCCATCGAACGCATCTTTGGCGATAGCCCCGGTTTGGTTTGCATTTTGAGCCGACTGTTTAATCCCCTCGGCAATTTGTTCCATGGCGGCGGTGATCTCTTCGGCAGAAGCTGCCTGAGAACCTGCACCGCTGGAAATGATTTGCGAACCGGAATTGAATTCCGAACTGGCGCTCAATATTTTCTGAGAAATATCCTTAATTGAATGGATTACTTCCCTGAAATGATCCTGCATCTCAACCAATGATTCATTGATTTTTCCAAATTCATCATCCGAATTGACTTCGGAAACTGCGACTAAATCGCCTGAAGCAATCTTTTTGGTTAAGCGAAGTGTTTTCTGTACTTTAATCCTCACCGAACGAATAATGACCACATAAACAATCATGGCAAATACGATCGCCAGGGAGGTCCAGATGATCAGTCCGGATGTAAATTTAGCCTGAGCCGTTGCAACAAAGGAGATATAATTCTGAGTTGTCAGGTTCTCCTGATCGAGCAGATAAACCAACTTGGCATTCACTTGTTTTAAGGTTTTTTCTGCCTTTCGGACATCACTCGCCGAGTTGATCGACTGGCTATCGACCTGCCGCAACAAAACCAATATTTCGGGAAGAGTATTCTGGAAATAGGCAGGCAGATCGGCATTCCCATTCGATTGCTGTTCCTGTACGATGCGCTGGATTGCCGATGTGTTCAAACTGCTTTGCGCATAATTACCGGTACGTTCTCCATTTTCAACAAGGGCCACACACTCGTCGGAAAGTTTTTCGGTAGCCAAAAGAGCTTCTTTGACAAAATTCGTAACCAGCATTTGTTTCTGGTGAAAAACGGCATTACTCTCCTCAATCTTATTCAACCCCACCCAAACCAACACATGGAAAAGCAAAAAAGTCAATAGAAAGAAGCTTCCTCCAAGTATTAGCTTACCAGAAACATTCAATTTCAAACCTGATGAACTCATACAATGTATTTATAAATCACTCAAATCAAAATTCTCGGCACGCAACTCAACAATTTCATCCACCGAGAATATCTTATCGGCATTCACCAGAAGGATAAAAGCCTCGTTATGCTTCAGCACACCATGCAGAAATTCGGCCTTGTTTTGTTTCCCAACCGTAGGAAGGGCCCGGATATCGCTGTTATAATATTTGATTACTTCGTTGACACTATCGACCAAAGCGCCCAATTTTATTTTTTCGCCTTCGTTTTCAATGTTGATGACCAGAACACAGGTCGATGAAGTCACAATGGTTTTCTCCATCCCGAATTTTACACGAGTATCGACCATCGGGATCACTTCACCCCTCATATTGAAAACGCCCAGCATGTATTCCGGAGATTTTGGCACTTCGGTTACCGGTTGATATTCCAAAATCTTTTCTACTTGTTCAACATTGATAGCAAAGTTTTCTTTGCCAAGGGAAAATGTCAGATAGGTTTCAAAAAGCTCTTCCATTTTTACTTATTTTTAATCTTTGAAAATTCAGTTACAATTTTATTTATATCTAATACCAAAGCGACGGAACCGTCGCCCAGAATAGTTCCTCCGGAAAGGAAGTTTTGCCTTTTGTAATGGCTTCCCAGTGACTTCAACACGGTTTGGTTTTCACCCACCACCGAATCGACAATCAACGCGACTTTCTCTTTTTCATAACCAACCAGCACAATTTCCTGTCGTTCGGGAACCACACCGCCAATTCCGAAATCTTCCCGAAGGTCGAAATAGGGAACCTGATTCCCTTCGAGCACCATAAACTGGTTCAGCTTCGATTCCTTCTCAAAATTGGACAATGAATAGATTTTTGAAACTTGCGACAACGGGATGATAAAATCGCGCTGATCGATCTTTACCTGAAGGCCATCGATAATTGAAAGAGTCAATGGCAGTTTAATGGTAAAGATGCTATATTTTCCTAATTCAGTATCGATTTTGATGGATCCCCTGATGTCGGAAATATTTCTCTTCACCACATCGAGACCAACACCCCGGCCTGAAACGTTTGAAACCACCTTGGCCGACGAAAATCCCGGGAGAAAGATCAAGGCAAGGATCTCCTCGTCCGAAAGCTCCTCCTCTTTCTTGATCAGTTTCTTTTTGATACCAATCTGCCTGATCTCTTCGATATTGATACCGGCGCCATCGTCAATAATCTTAATAATCACATTATTGCTCTGATGGTAAATTTTCATGGTAACGGTACCCGTTTCGTTCTTACCGGCAATCAAACGATCTTCCGGCAGTTCGATACCGTGGTCAACCGAATTGCGGAGAATATGCATCAACGGATCCGATAGCTGCTCGATAATTTTCTTGTCAAGAACCGTATCTTCCCCTTCGGTCACAAATTCAACCTTTTTCCCCAGCTGCTCCGACAGGTCGTGAACCATTCGCTTGTAACGGGTAATGGTTACCCCAAACGGAACAAGGGAAATGGTAAAGGCATTATCCCGGAGTTGTTTTGAAAAGCTGCCATACTTTTCGGCGACAGCAATTAATTCCGAATCGCCCGACAAACCGGCAATAAGATTCAACCTAGCCTGAAGGGTGACCATTTCGCTGACAAGGTTCAGCAACTGATCAATTTTATCGGTCGAAACCCGGATGCTTTTGATCGAATTTACTGCTACCTGGCTCGTGCTATCGTCGGCAACTTTTTCTTTCTTCGTCGAATCCTCCTCAACCTCGACCACCACTTCGTCGACATATTTGTCGGCAATTTCCTTGAGATCGCTGTATGTTTTCTTGAATATCTTCTCCTTTAATTTTTCAAAATCAGCTTTGGCACTTTCAACCGCCAAAAGATCTCCTTTCATGAGTTCCCTCACCGAGAAAGAAGAACCAACTTTTGCCCAGGCAAAAACCTCTTCGATGGAAGCCTGATCTTCGCGCGTACAAAGGATCATCTTCCAGGATGCGAAACGATCGGCATGGGTCAGGTTATTTAGTTCAAACTCTTTGTCTTTTAATGAGAAAGCAATATAGCTACCCATCAGCGACAGTTCATTGAACAAATAAATCGGATGGGTCAGTTCTGCAGGCAATGAAGTACCTGGCTCAAATTCGATCAAATAAGTAACAACCTGCATGGAAACAGGAGTTGCTGCGGCGGCCTCTTTACCTCTTCCCCACTGATGATACCACCCACATCAAAAAGATGGATCTTCCGGCACAAATCAGCAAACCGCACCTGATCGTTGGCCGACAACTGTTCATTGGTCGCCAGCAAGGTTTTAAGGACATCAATGGTTTCCAGTGAAATATCTTTTAATTCACCAGAAAAAGACAACTCTTTACTCCTCACCCGATCGTAGATATCTTCCAGATCATGCGTAACAGCCAGTACTTTATCAAAGCCGAGCATACCACCACTTCCTTTAATGGTATGAATGCTTCTGAAAATCTGATCGATGACCTCAGCTGTAACCGAGTCGATTTCGGTTGAAAGTAGAATATCTTCCAGTTCATTGATCAGATCACGCGTTTCTTCAACAAAACTCCCCCTAAGTTGGTCGATTGAATCTGCCATTTTATCTTTTTTTTAATAAAAGCATTCAAAAAAATACTTTCTGCAATTATACTCAAAAATCAATAGTTAAAATAAGCATTATCTACAAACGAATACAACAAAAACAAAAGAAAAATTCCATTTTTCCCTCAACCAAAGCAATTGAAAAGCATCAGGAGTTTCTCCATATCACACTAAAACCACCCAAACGCAACTTCAAATCACCGATATTTCGCTTATTTCAAAACCGTTGTTAATTTACAATGTTTTTTTTAATTTGAATTGAACAAGAATTGAATGTTTCAAACTTTTATATTGAAATTAACAGTCAGCAACACGACTTTCAACCCCGAAAAGTTGTAAAAACCTGATCTCTCCCATATATTTGCGCTCCGTTATGACACCCGATTCAATTTACACGATTTATTCCAGCCATCCGGGAGTTGTTGAGATTCAATCCATCCTTTCCGAGAAAAAATTGAAATCCATATCCTTGAAAGGGATATCGGGTTCCGCGGCATCGTTGGTTTTTGCTTCTCTCTTCAGCAAAATGGACCGGCCTGTTTTGATCGGGTTGAACGACCGGGAAGAAGCCGCCTATTTCTACGACGACCTCACCCTGATGCTTCCTGAGAATAACATTTTGTTCCTTCCCTCTTCCTACAAACGATCGGTACGCCACGGAAATGTGGAACACGAAAACATTGTTCAGCGCACGGAAGTGCTGAATTGGATCTCGAAAAAAGGGAAATGCATCATCGTGACCTATCCCGATGCGCTGATCGAAAAAGTCATTTCGCCCGATGCATTGGTTTCAAACACGTTAAACATCGCCATAAGAGACAAACTCTCAATCGACTTCATCAGCGATGTACTGGCTGAATACGAATTCGAGCGGGTTGATTTTGTCTATGAACCGGGACAATACTCGGTGCGCGGAGGGATTATCGACATCTTCTCGTTTGCCCATGAAAAACCGTTCAGGGTCGATTTTTTCGGCAACGAAGTTGAATCAATCCGAAGTTTTGACATCGACACCCAACTTTCTATCGAACGGTTCGACGCCATTTCGATCATACCCAACATCCAGCAATCGGTCAAAGAAGAGAAACGGATTGACTTTTTCAGCTTTCTGCCCGAAGATTTCATCCTGGCCTTCCGCGACATCGAATACACGTTCGATCAGATCAAACAAACAACCGACGAACTGGAGAGTTTTCGCGATTCCGGAGAGGAAATGCCCTCGCCCGACGAGCTGATCGATGAAGAACAATTCTTGCACAAGCTCATCGATTTTCAAACCATCGAATTTGGGAACCGGAAGTTTTCGAAGAATGCCCATGTGATCCACTTTACCACGGTTCCCCAGCCCCTGTTCAACAAAAATTTTGAACTGCTGGCCCAGGAACTTAAACTAAACTGGTCAAACGGTTATCAAAACTATATTCTTTCAAACAACGAAAACCAGATTGAGCGGCTCAGGGCCATCTTCGACGACAAAGCGCTCAATGTGAAATTTACCCCGCTGAATTTTACTTTTCACGAAGGGTTTATCGACCGCGACATCAAATTTGCCTTCTATACCGACCACCAGATTTTTGAGCGCTATCATCGATACAAACTCCAAACCACGTCGAAAGCAAAGGAAAGTATTTCCATCAAAGAGCTAAACAAGCTTCATGTGGGCGACTATGTGGTACACATCGATCATGGGGTTGGAAAGTTTGCCGGGCTGGTCAAGACCGAAATAAACGGAAAAACCCAGGAAGCGATCCGGCTGGTTTATAAAGATAACGATTCGCTGCTGGTAAGCCTTCACTCCCTTCACCGGATATCCAAATTCAAAGGGCACGAAGGAACCGAA
>Ga0116170_10006376_pt1 | contig 10352 bp, 7 predicted proteins | sample AD_JPNHW1_MetaG_FD_89797 | JGI IMG/M metagenome (GOLD analysis project Ga0116170, IMG submission 89797) | Active sludge microbial communities of municipal wastewater-treating anaerobic digesters from Japan - AD_JPNHW1_MetaG | ecosystem: Engineered > Bioreactor > Anaerobic > Digestate | place...
GCGAAGATCGCCGACGTCCTGACGGACTACATGACCCAAGATCCGCAGGCCGTGCCGCGCGCGCTCGACCTGCTGCTGATCTCGCGGTACCTCGAGCGCATCGGAGACCACGCCACCAACATTGCCGAAAACACGATTTTCGTGGTGGAGGGGCTGGACGTGCGTCACCACGCCGACCAGAAGCGCATGGTCAAGCGCCTCTTCGCCGCTCCCGCCGGCGAGACCGCCAAGGAGTGATGCGGCGCTTTCCGACAGCCGTTTTCGCCGGGCTCGCTGCGTTCGTCGTCGCGCTCGCCTGCGCGGCGTCTCTGCCGGACAACCTGTATGAACTGCTGTTCTGCCGCATACCGGCCTGGCTGGCCGCCGCATTCTTTCGCGCAGACCTCGACGGAGCTTCGCTGACGCTGGGCACGGGCCGCGTGGTGGCGGTCACGCGGGCGTGCGGCGGATCGGACTTCTTCGCTCTGGTTTGCGCCGTGCTATCCTGGCACGCCGTGCGACGAAAGGACGCGGTCGCGCTGTTGCTTGCGGGATGCGGCGCCTGGGTGTTTACCGTGCTTGTGAACGGACTGCGGATCACGGTGACGATCTGGGCTCGGGCCGTGGCCGAGCGCTTCCTGCCCGAGCGCACTTGGGGAAGCGTTCACCTCGCGAGCGGCGTGCTGGTCTTCTTTCCTGCGCTGATGCTGCTGTGGTGGCTGTGCACGCGGCACGGTTATTGCGGTCAATCCGAAACGGAGAGTTAAGCGACGCGAACAGAAACCCGCGCGAACAGAGGGCCTTCGGATGAACGATCAAAAAACCGACGATCTTTTCCCCGCTGTTCTGAGGCAGCCCGCTTCGTTGTGGTGGGTGGCCGTGTTCCCCTCGCTGGTTCTGACGCTGGTGAACGCGTTCTGCTTCTGGCTGATCTGGGGCGAGATGAAGGGCGGCTTCCACCAGGCGTATGCCGGCACGCTGATTGCGCTTTCCGCTCTGCCCGCGCTGGAGGGCGCGCTGGCCGTGTGGTTGGGACGAAGGCGTCCAGAAGGGGTGCCGACCTGGGCACACCTTTTGATCGCCGTACTTTGCCTTGTCCACTTGGTGGCCTTCTGCTGCCTGATTGGTCACGCTTTGCCGCGGCAAACGCCGGACTGGGTGATCGGTCCGTCATTCTGTTTCGCCCAGTTCGCCTGCATGATGCCGGGGCTGTTTGTTGGCCTGTGGCGCATCGCTGGTGTCCGCTTGGGTTTGGCGCCGCTGGCGGATTTCGGCGCGTCGCTGCTCATGACGTTCTTGCCTCCGGCGGTGCTGTATTTCGGCGTTGCGGTTTTCTCCCGGCTGTTTTCGTGGCATCGCGCCGAGTCGCTGTTGGGCATCTTTCTGACCTCTTTGTTAATTGTGGGCCCCGTGATCCTGTTCCTCGGACTGCTGCGCTGCCTGATGATCATTCGGCGCTTCTTCGTGCAGCAGGGCGGTAAGAATCGGGTATTCGGCGTGGGGTACATCGGTTGCGTGGCGCTGGTCCTGCCGCTCGCGGGGCTTCTGCTGAACAGAAAAATCCCGTTTCCGGCCGACTTCCAGAACCCGTGGTCCTATGTGCTGACGGCGCTGAACGCGGCGGCGCTGATGGTGCCGCCGACGGGAAGGGCTTGGCTCGACGCGGCCGTCCGCGCGCTTCGGCGCGTGCTCTTTCCGTTCGCCTGCTACTTCTTTGTGGTGTTCCTGCCGTTTTTGCCCTTTTCCATCGTCGCGATTCTGGCCATGGGAACGGGGTTTCTTGTTCTGGCGCCGACGCTGCTGTTCATGCTTCAGGGCCAGATTCTCAAGCGCGACCTCGAAGAGGAATCCGCGCGCGTGGGCCGCCGCGTGGCGTGGCTGAGAACGGCGTTTTGCCTGCTGGTGCTGCCCGGCGTCTTTTTCGCTCGAACGGAGTTCGACCGGTGGACGCTGCTCCGCACGCTGGAGTTCCGCCAGGCGAAGGACTCCGCGGCGGACTCCGAGCTCTCGGTTTCGCCCGCGCACGTGAAGCGCGTGCTGCTCAACGTGCGGCGCTTCAAGGACGGCGCGGAGATGCCGTATCTCACCAACTGGTACAACTGGCGCGTGTTCGACAACCTGCTGCTGCAGGACACGAAACTGGAGGAGCTGTGGCGGCTCATCGTGGGCGGCCAGCCCCCGGCGCGGGGAAAGGAAGACCTGTTCCGCAACGAATTCGCCTCGCTGTTCGGAGGCAAGACCCGCACTCCGGGGGCGCGTTTGGGCCGCGCGGCGCAGCGCGTCCCGCAGACGGCGTCGCTGGCCGAGGTGCAGAGTTCGTTTGCGACGACGAACGGAGAGACGGAAACCCGCGTGCGCTTGAAGGTCGTCTCTCCCGACGTCAGCGGGCAGACGGAATATGTGGCGAAACTGTCGGTGCCCCCGGGCGTTTGGGTGAGCGGCTTCCGCCTCAAGATCGGCGGCGCGTGGTCCGAGGGCCGCGTGATTGAGCGCAAGGCCGCCGAGTGGGTCTACCGCCAGATCCGCGACGCCTCCCGCCGCGACCCCGCGATTTTGCGCTACGAGGACGACGGCTCGCTCTCGCTGCGCGTGTTTCCTGTGACGCCGAGCGAGCCGCGCGAGGTGGAGATCGCCTTTCTCAGCCCCGAGGGGCTTGCCGATGCGGTCGCGGTCGGCGAGCGGCGCGTGGCGCTGGGCAACGGTGCGCTCAAGCCGCTTTGCGCGTGGGCCAACGGCGTGTTCGCCTGCAACGCCGCGTGGCAGCCCCCCGAGGAGGCGCGGGTGGCTCCGGAGGCGGTGGGCCACCTGGTGCTCGACTGCTCGGCCGGCGCCGCGTGGACCGACTCGGCGCTCTCGGACGCGCTTCGCCGCGCCGAGGCGGCGGCGGGCGCGCCGCTTCAGGACGTGCTGCTGGCGAACTACGAGCGCCGCGTCGCGTCGGCTTCGGTCCAGAGCATTCGAGCCAAGCTGCTGCCGTCGCGCGGCGCGCTCGACGCCGCCACCGTGCTTCGCTATCTGGCGGAGACCAGCGGCGCCCGAAGCTTTGCCGACGCGGGTTCCCACGCCGTGCAGCGGCCTCGCATCGTGTTCGCGGGGCCGTCGGCGCGCGGCGCGCTCGACGCGGTGACGCCGTCCGAATGGGGGCAGATCCGCGAGGCGTGGCCGCTCCTGACGGACGTGCTGGTGCTGGACGAGCGCGGCGCGGTCACGCCGTTTGTGGTGCCTGGCGCACCGGACAGCGCGGACGACGTTGTCGCGCTGAGGGCGGGGGCGGAAACGCATCCGTGCATCGGGCGCAGCGCGGCCTGTTTGATCTTCCCGAGCGCCGGCGACGGCCAAGGGCTTGAGCTTCTGACGCTGCGGCCGGGGCTGGCGCGCGCCGCGCCGGTGCCGGGGCTGCTCGTCGTGTCGGCGGAGTCGCGCTGGGCGCAGGGTGCGGCCGCGTGGCGGCTGCAGCGAAGCTGGGATCGGCTCCCGGTCCCAGCACGGAACGCGGTCCGGCGCGAGGCGCTGGCCGCCAGCCGCGCGAGCGGGGTGCTCACGCCGGGGGGCTCCTACATCGTGGTGGAAAACAGCATGCAGTGGAAAATGCTCGAGGTGAAGCAGTGGCAGACCCTGGCGGGCAACGCGGCGCTGGATTTGGTCGAGTCGCCGGCGCCGGGCTGGCTCCCCGTGCTGATTGCGTGCGTGTTGTCCGCCTGGATTTTCGCTAGAATCAGGCGCCGGAAGAGAACGTAGACGATGAAAGACCGATTGGACACACTTTTGGTGAAGGCGGGGCTGGCGGAGAGCAAAGAGCTCGCCCAGCGGCTGATCATGGCGGGCGAGGTGCGCGTCGCCGGGCAGGTGGCGACCAAGCCGGGCCACAAGTTTCCCGACGATGCGCCGCTCGAGGTGGCCGCGCGGCCGCGCTTCGTGAGCCGCGGCGGCGACAAGCTCGAAGGGGCGTTTGTCGCTTTCCCCGCGTTTGACGTCGCGGGCAAAGTCTGCATCGACGTGGGCTCGTCCACGGGCGGTTTCACCGACTGCCTGCTGCAGCACGGCGCGTCGCGCGTGATCGCCGTGGACGTGGGCAAAGGGCAGCTGCACTGGAAGCTGCGGCAGGATCCGCGCGTCCACGTCATGGAGGAGTTCAATGCGCGGTATCTGCGCCCCGGCGACCTTCCGGAGCAGCCGCAGATGGGGGTGACGGACGTCTCCTTCATTTCGCTCAAGCTCATTCTGCCGCCCATGGCCGACGCGCTGGCACCGGGCGGCGAGATCGTGTCGCTCATCAAGCCGCAGTTCGAGGCCGGCCGCGAGAACGTGCCCGGCGGCGTGGTGCGCGACCCGGCCGTGCGCGAGGCGGTGGTCGAGGAGATCCGGGCGTTCGGCACGGGCGCGCTGGGGCTCGCGTGGCTCGGCTGCGTGCCGTCGCCGCTGCTCGGCCCCGAGGGCAACGCCGAGTTTCTCGCCTGGTGGCGCAAGGCGTGAGCGTCCTTGTTTCCGGCCGCGCAACCGTCGCTTGTCGAATGCTCGCGCTCCGAGTATAGTAATTGTCAAACAATGAAAACCATTGGACTGATCGCCAATTTCAAGAAGAGCCAGGCGGCCGACGCCGTTCGGCACGTCGCTTCGCTCGCCTCGGGCATGGGCTTCGCGGTGGTCTCCGACGCGCGGGCGGCCGCGCTGAGCCCGGCGGTGAGGGAGTGCGCCATCGCGTCGTTCAAGGCGAAGGGCGTCGAGTCCGTGGTGGTTCTGGGCGGCGACGGCACCATGCTCGACGCGGCCCACACGTTGGCCGGGCAGAGGCTGCCCATGATGGGGCTGAACATCGGTTCGCTGGGCTATCTGACGAGCGTGGAAGAGCACCAGTTCGGCGACGCGCTGCAGCAGCTGCGCGAGGACCGCTACGACGTCAGCCTGCGGACGGCGTTGGCCGTGACCGTGTCGCACCGCGAGGGCGCGCGGGTCGCGCTGCCGGATGCGCTCAACGATGCGGTCATCAGCCGCGGAGCGTCGGGGCGCGTGGTGGAGCTGGAGCTGCTGCTGGACGACCACCCGGTCTCCACTTTCTTGTGCGACGGCATCATCGTGGCCACGCCGACCGGCAGCACGGCCTATTCGCTTTCGGCCGGCGGACCGATCCTGTTGCCGGACACGCAGGCGCTGGTCGTCAGCATGATCTGCCCGCATTCGCTCACGTCCCGGCCCCTCGTGGTCAAGGATTCGACGAGGATCACCCTGCGCGCCGTGGACTGCGATTCGCCGATGATCGTCAGCTCCGACGGGCGCGACAACGCGCCGCTCAACCTCGAGGATCGGGTCGAGATCTCGCGCAGTCCGCACAGTGTGCCCGTGATCGAACTGCGCGGCTACAACCCGTGCGACGTGCTTCGCCGGAAGCTGTGCTGGGGCGGCCGGTAGGGGGCGTTTCGCGGTTGCCGGTCTCACGTGCCTCGCCGCGTGACGTCCGGCCACGCGAGGCCAAAACGAGCGAGGTATTTGCGCAGCCGGTCGGCATCGTTCGGGGAGGCCTTCCGACGCCTCGTTGCGGCAAACAGTTTGCGCCCGGCATCCGAGAGGCTCGCCGACTCTCGGCAGACCCGCAGGACGTCGGACAACTGGGCGAGGTCGAAGCGGTCGTAACGTTGCTCGTAGTCGCGTCCGAGCGCCAACGCCAGCGCCTCCTCCGAATCGCCGCCGTCCACCCGATTCGCCCGCCAAACGCTCCGCAGCCTTTCGATTTCGGCGGCGACGGTCCGCTCGTCGATGCGCCCGCTCGGCGCGAGTGTTCCCATGCGCGTCATTGCGGCGTTCAAGTCGCGGAAATTCGCCCGCCACACGGCTTCTTCAGACACCGCGAACGCGAGGAATCGCTGCCGCGCTTCCCGGTTGAAGGTGACCCGCGTGCCGCTCCGTTTGCCGAACTCCTCAAGCTCGTAGTCGATGTTGGGTGCGATGTCCTCGCGCCGCTCGGAGAGCCCTGGAAGACGGAACGTCCATAGATCAATGCGCGCCAAGAGGTCCTCTCGGAACCGGTCCCGCCGCACTTCGTCCCAGAGGTCGCGGTTGGTGCCGCAGATGAGCTGGAAATCGCTTGCGCTCTCTTGGTCCGCCCCGACAGGCAAGAAGACGCCTTCTTCCACGGCCCGCAGCAGCATCGCTTGTTCGTCTGCCCCCAGCTCGCCCACTTCGTCGAGAAAGAGGATGCCGCCGTCCGCCTCCTTGAGCAGGCCGGGGCGACCTGCGACGGCCCCCGTAAAGGCGCCCTTCACGTGGCCGAACAGCGCCGACATCGCGCCGTCGCCGCGCAGCGTGGCGCAGTTCAGTTCCACGAAACGGCCCGAGATTTGACGGTTCTGCCGCTTGAGCTCGTAGATGCGTCGGGCCAGCTGCGATTTGCCTGCGCCGGTAGGTCCCGTCAGCAGCAGAGGCGAGGAAGAGCGCATCGCCACGGTCTCAACCGTCTCGACCAGCCGGTTGAACGCCGCGTTGCGCGTGGCGATGCCGCTTTTGAGAAACGCCGTTCCCTCGCGCTGTTCCGCCTGGAAACGTTTGGCGAGCAGATCGTAGCGGGACAGGTCGAGGTCGATCACCGCATACGCTCCGGCGGCGCCGTGCCGCAGCGACGGGCTCGTCTGAAGCAACTTGCCCGGGAAGTGACGGGACTCGGTCAAAAGGAACAGGCAGATCTGCGCCACGTGCGTGCCCGTCGTAATGTGGACGTAGTAGTGGTCCTCCATGTTCGGCGCCAGCCGCCGCGCAAAGTCGTAGAGTTTGCCGTAGACCTCCTCGAAGTCCCAGGGGTCGGCGAACTCCATCACCTCCGGAACCAACTCCGTCTCCGGCGAAACCGACGCAATGTCGGCCATCACCTCCTTGGCCAGGCCGGCGAACCGCTGGCTGTAGATCAGGTAGTAGCGGTCGGCGCGGAAATCCTCCTGCATGGTGATCGCCACGGAGGGGCGCCACGCATCCCAGCGCCGCGCACCGCGCGCGCCTCGGTCGAGCATGGTTCCCAGAAGATTCACGACAACGTTCATGCTAGCTCCTGACGATAAAAAATTATACAATTTATCTTTTCAGATAAATCGTATCAGAACGGATTGAGCGGGTCAACCGGCGTTGTCGCTGCGAAAGGCGGATAACGGCGGTGCCCGAGGCTCTTTGGCGTGAAAGAGCCGTGTTGGCACAGGGCATGCGAGAGGGAAGGGGCCTGTGGCTCACAGGCGGCCCGGGCGCGGCGCGCCCGCCCGGGTCGGCCGCAGGAGGAAGGGCGCGCGCCAAGCGAAAGTGTTTCCCGATGATCGAGATCGATGGTTCCATGGGCGAGGGCGGCGGACAGATTGTGCGCACGTCGCTCGCGCTCGCCGCGCTGACCGGCCGGGCCGTGCAACTGAAGAATATCCGTGCCGGCCGCCCGCGCTCCGGCCTTCTGCGGCAGCATCTGGCGGCGGTCGAGGCCGCCGCTGCGGTTTGCGGTGCCGAGACTGCGGGGGCCGCACTGGGCTCCGACGCCCTGACGTTCGTGCCCGGAGCCGTTCGGGGCGGCGAATTCCGCTTTGCCGTTGGCTCGGCTGGCAGCACGATGCTGGTCCTCCAGACCGTGCTGTTGCCGCTTCTCTTGCGGACCGATGTGTCTTCGGAAATCGTGCTGGAAGGCGGCACCCACAACCCGTTTGCACCGCCGTTCGATTTCATCGATCAGGTCTACCTGCCGCTGTTGCGCCGCATGGGCGCACGGGTGGAGGCGGTGCTTCAGCGCTACGGCTTTTATCCGGCGGGCGGGGGTCTCGTCCGCGTGCGCATCGAGCCGGTCGCGCGGCTCGATGCGTTGGAGCTGATGTCGCGCGGGGCCTGCCTGGAGTGTCGCGCCATGGCCCTGTCGAGCGCCGTGCGCCCTTCGGTCGGCGGCGACGAGGCGCGCCTGGTTGCGCGGCTTTTGGAGTGGCCGGGCGAAGCCGCCGTCAGTCGGCAGGTCGACTCGCCCGGCCCCGGCAATGTGGCCTACGCATGGATTCGCAGCGAACGCGCGGACGAGCTGTTCACGGCGTTCGGCGAGCGGGGCATCGGATGGGAAGCCGTGGCGCAACGCGTGGCCCAGCAGGCGCGCCGCTACTTGGACAAGGACGCGCCGGTCGGGCCGCATCTCGCCGATCAGCTTCTGCTGCCGCTGGCGCTCGCGGGGCACGGGTGTTTCCGCACCCTGACGCCGACGGAGCACCTGCGAACGAATGTCGAAGTGATCAAACAGTTTTTGCCGGTGACGGTCCGCACGGCGGAAGTCGCGGGCGATGTGTACGAGGTTGAGGTGATGGCATGAAGTGGATCAAAGGCGGGGGAGAGACAAAGGTTCCGGTGAAGTCGTGGTGCGAGGCGATCGAACCGCAGGCGCTCAAGCAGGCCTACAATTTAGCCAACCACCCGGTGATCGCGCACCACGTGGCGCTGATGCCCGACTGTCATGTCGGCTACGGCATGCCGATCGGCGGCGTGATCGCCGCCAAGGACGCGCTCATTCCGAACGCGGTGGGCGTGGACATCGGCTGCGGCATGATCGCGGTTGAGACGGATCTGACGGCGGAGCGTTTTGCCGAGATGACGGAGCGCCGCGCCTTCATGGAGCGCGTCAAGGCGCGCGTCCCGGTCGGCGAAGGTCACGGCCACGGCTCGGTGCAGAATTGGGAAGGGTTCGATCAGTTTCGCGACGAAAACCCCGAGGCGGCTGCTTTGTGGCCGAATGGACTCGACCGCCACAACTTGGGTTCTCTGGGCGGAGGGAACCATTTCATTGAGCTGCAGACCTCGGCTGCGGGCCGCGTGTGGATGATGATCCACTCCGGGAGCCGCAACCTCGGCCAGCGTGTGGCTTCGCGCTACCACGAAGAGGCCAAGCGCGTGAACGCTCAGTACCGCGTGGAGCTGCCCGATCCCGACCTCGCGTTTCTGCCGTCCGACTCCAAGACCGGTGAGGCGTATTTCCGCGACATGACCTTTGCGTTGGCCTACGCGCTGGAGAACCGCCGCCGCATGATGGCCGTCTGCAAGGAAGCGCTGGCCGAGATGGCGTCGGGCGTGAGCTTTGTTCGCGAAGTGAATATCCACCACAACTACGCGGCGCTGGAGTCGCACTTCGGGCGCAACTTCTATGTGCACCGCAAAGGCGCGACGCGCGCGCGGCTGGACGAGATCGGCATTATTCCCGGTTCGATGGGTACGCCGAGCTACATCGTGCGCGGCCTCGGGAACCCCGAGTCTTTCTCTTCGTGTTCTCACGGCGCGGGTCGGGCCATGGGGCGCACCGAGGCCAGCCGCCGGCTGACCGAGGACGCGTGCAATCAGGCCATGAAGGGAATCGCCTTCGACCGCTGGGGCAAGTACAAGTCTAAATGGGGCAAGAAGCGCCTGGGCGAGCATGCCTCCGTCGACCTTTCGGAAGCGCCCCAAGCCTACAAGGACATTGAGGCCGTGATTGACGCCGAGCGCGACTTGGTCGAGCCCATCGAGAAACTCCGTCCGCTCGCCGTCGTGAAGGGGTGACCGCGGGCCGGGCTTGCCAAACGAATCTCTGTTTGAACAGACACGGCTCCGAAAACCGCGCGCGAAAAAAATCGCACTTGCCAAAGGGGCGGCAAGTGTGAAACAATCCGTGACATGAATCGCACCTTTACAGCGTTTGCGCTCCGACTTACCGGTCTGTGGCTGCTGAGCGGCCACGGGAGAGGTGTCGTGTAGTGTTCGAAAACAGACGCTGCGTCAGAACTCCCGTGGTAGATCCAAACGATCCCGCGGGAGTTTTTGTTTTCCCCGGAATCGTCGCGGATCGGCGGCAGGACCGACGACAAAGAGGCGAGGGCAACAGCAAAACCGCCGCCCGTTACACGCGGGCGGTACAACGAGGAAACAGCAATGAGCGACACATCCAATAGGCGACGCATCTACGTGTTTGACACCACCCTGCGCGACGGCGAGCAGTCTCCGGGCTGCACCATGAACCTCCGCGACAAGCTGCTGGTGGCCGAGCACCTCGAGAACCTGCGCGTCGACGTGATCGAAGCCGGCTTCGCCATTGCGTCTCCGGGCGATTTCGAATCGGTGCGCGCCATCGCGGGCGTGGTGAAGAACGCCGCCGTCGTCAGCCTCTGCCGCGCGCTGCCCAAGGACATCGACTGCGGCTGGGAGGCGGTGCGCGGCGCCAAGCATCCGCGCATTCACACCTTCATTGCCACGTCGCCGATCCACATGGAGTACAAGCTGAAGATGAAGCCCGACCAGGTCTTCGACCAGGCCGTGGCCATGGTGAAGCACGCCCGCAACCTGTGCGAGGACGTCGAGTTCTCGCTGGAGGACTGCTCGCGCAGCGAGCGCGCCTTCATCTACCGCATGGTGGA
>Ga0116170_10006377_pt1 | contig 10351 bp, 8 predicted proteins | sample AD_JPNHW1_MetaG_FD_89797 | JGI IMG/M metagenome (GOLD analysis project Ga0116170, IMG submission 89797) | Active sludge microbial communities of municipal wastewater-treating anaerobic digesters from Japan - AD_JPNHW1_MetaG | ecosystem: Engineered > Bioreactor > Anaerobic > Digestate | place...
CACCTGGCCATCGGGGTGGTGGAGGGGCTGGCCACGGCGGTGGTGCTGCAGACGGTGTATGCGGCGCGGCCGGAGCTGCTGCGCCCGGCGCTGCCGGCAACCGGTTCGCTGCGTCCGGTACTGGCTGGCCTGCTGCTACTGACCGTGTTCTTAGGGGGTATCGTGGCGTGGTTCGCCTCGACCCATCCCGATGGTTTGGAATGGGCACTGGCGCGGACTGCCGGCACGACGGAACTGGAGGCGCATTATGCGCTGCATGGTGTGCTGGCACGGGTGCAAGAACTGACGGCCTTCATGCCCGGGTATGCCTTCCCGGCGCCGGCAGCGGTAGCTGCGGCGCCGCCGGCCTGGCCGGCGGTCGATCCGGGCACAACCGCGGCTGGACTGCTGGGTGCGGGTATGACCTTGGGCGTCGCGCTGCTGGCGGGCCGGCTGCTGCGCTGCCGCCGGCGGCCGGCAGCGGCGTGAGGCGTTGAACACCCCGGCTGCCGCGCTCGCGGAACTGGGCCGGCTTGACCGGCTGGCGGCGGGCACCAGCGGCATCCATACGCTCGATCCGCGCGGCAAACTGCTGGTGACGCTGGCGTTCATCGTGCTGGTGCTGTCGTATCCGCCGCGGGAAATCGGGGCGCTGCTGCCGTTTGCGGTGTTCCCCCTGGCGCTAGCCGCTGCCGGCGGCGTGCCGGTGCGCTACCTGGTGACGCGCGTGCTGTGGACGCTGCCGCTGGTGCTGTTCCTGGGCGCGAGCAATATCTGGTTTGACCGCATGCCGGTGGCAACGCTGGGGGGAATGACCGTCACCGCCGGGATGGTGACCTGCGCCTCGCTGCTCGTGCGGGTGGCGCTGACGGTGACCGCAGCGACGGTGCTGCTGGCGACGACGGGCGTCAGCCCGCTGGCGCGTGCGCTGGCGGCGTGCGGGGTGCCGCGGGTGATGGTGGTGCAGCTGATGCTGGTCTACCGCTACCTGTTTGTGGTGCTGGAACAGCTGGCGCAGCTGCGCGGGGCATTTGCCTTGCGCAGCGCCGGCCGCCCGCTGACGCTGCGGGTGGCCGGCCACCTGCTGGCCCGGCTGCTGCTGCGCAGCATGGACCGTGCGGCACGGGTGCACTATGCCATGCGCTGCCGCGGCTTCGACGGCACCATTCGCCTGGCCCGCACGCTGCGCTGGACGCTGCGCGATACCGCGGTGACGGGCGCCTGGCTGGCCGTCCTGCTGACGCTGCGGGTGACGGCCTGGGACCGGTTGCTGGCCGGCGGCGGCATGGCATGAGCCATCATCTGGTTGAACTGCGGGGCGTTTCCTACGCGTATCCCGACGGCACCCCGGCGCTGCAGGAGGTGACGCTGCGCGTCACCCACGGCGAGGCGGTGGCGCTGGTGGGGGCCAACGGTGCGGGCAAATCGACGTTGCTGCAGCTGCTGAATGGCTGGCTGACGCCGACGGCGGGCGAGGTGCGGGTGGGCGACCTGCCGGTGACGGCGGCCACGCTGGCGGCGGTGCGCCGCTGTCTGGGCATGGTCATGCCGGACCCTGACGACCAGCTGTTCATGCCGACGGTGGGCGAGGATGTTGCGTTCGGGCCGCGCAATCTCGGCTTGCCCGAAGACGAGGTGCAGGCCCGGGTGGCGGCGGCGCTGGCGGCCGTGGGCGGGGAGCATCTCGCTGCCCGGCCGCCGTACCGCCTGTCGGCGGGTGAAAAGCGGGCGGCGGCCATCGCCGCGGTGCTGGCCATGGGCCCGGACATCCTCGTGCTTGACGAACCGACGTCGTTCCTCGATCCGCGCGCACGCACCCAGATGCGCACCCTGCTGGCGAGTTTTGCACACACCCGGATCATCGCCACGCACGACCTGCCGCTGGTGCGGGAGCTGTGCCCGCGCACGCTGGTGCTGGCCGGCGGCCGGCTGATGGCGGACGGGCCGACGGAAACGGTTTTTGCCGACCGGGCGCTGCTGCAGCGCTGCGGACTTGCGGCTGACTGACGTCGGGGGTGTCAGCGCGGATTCTGTGGCTGGGTGCGCCGCACCCGGTGCGGGTGTGGTTGGGTGACGCGGGTGCGATCTTGGCCAAACCCGCACGTAGTGTAACGGCGGGAACGGTCGGCAACCGACAAAAAACCCGGCGCCGGAGGCGCCGGGTGGAGTGCGGTAAACAGCTACGGCAGGAACTTGCCGGGCTCCCTGAGCTTGCGGGGCAGATATTCGTCGAGCACGTAATTGAGCCCCCACTTGGCGAGGGCCTGCTGCTCGGCGCGGACGCCCATCCCCATGAGCTTGTCGATCGCCTTCTGCCACGGCTTGTGGCGCTTGAAGAAGGGGTCGTTTTTCAGCGCATCCTTGGCCCGTTTGATGTCGATCTCCTTCAGCGGGTGGGTGGGGAGCTTGAAGTCCTCGATATCGTTCGGGGTGACCCCGAGGAAATGGGCCTTGGGCACGGAGAAGAAACGCGAGACATGCGCGGCATTGCCGGAGCCAACCTTGAGTGTGCGGTAGATGTTGGCGATCCCGTACGGGTCGCAGTCGACGAAGACGTAAACGGGGATCTTCTTTTCGTCGGAGAGCCGGCGGATGAAGCGCCGGCAGGAACGCGTTGGCACGCCCCCCATGCTGACGAGGATGCAGTTGGCCTTCTTCCAGAAATTGTGCGCGGCCAGCCGCTGAAACATACCGCCCGTCTCAATGGCGAGGATGAACTTGGCCTTGGTCTCGAACCCGAAATGCTCGACTGACGACGGGATGGAATAGGCGCCGCTGCCAAAGGCGGTGCAGTCGATGCGGATGGTCTTCTTGGTTTCCCAGTCGCGGTCGATGACGATGAGCTGGCCGGCGACCTGGCCGCCGTGCTCGTCGGGGTAGTAGCGCAGCTCTTCGCGGCTGACGCCCGAGGTGGAGAAGAGCGCCTCGATGTCGTCCATGACCGCGTCGGATTCCTCCTGCGCGTCAAAGCGCGCCTCCTCCCAGTTTTTCGACTGGTAATAGGCATCTCTCTTGGTGGCAAAATCGTCGGTTTCGACCAGTTCCTTGGAGAGTGCCATCAGCCGCATGGTCTGGGCGAAGGTCTTGATCGTGCCGACCGACATGGTGCGGTGCTTTTTCTGCCGCCCGATTTCGAAGTAGCCGAGCCGCTCGTCGTATTTGACGTTCGAGAGGGCGCGGACGGGAAAGGAGATTTCCGGTTTCTGGCTCTTGAGGATGCGCTGGTAGATGCCGTCCGCTTCCTCGGTGATGCGGGCGATGACCCGCTTGTCGCCGGCATTGGTGACTGCGGGTTTCTTGTCGTGCTTTTCCATCAGTCAATGCTCCTGGTGCGCTCAAGGATGTCGGTCAGGCTGGCGACCGCCTTGTCGCGCTGCTTGTCGTTAAATTTGAGGATGTCCTGCAGCGCGGCCACCAGCTGCGGGATATAGGTCTTGATGTACGACTTTTTCTTTTCCGCATCGGCCAGGCGACCCTGCCGGCGGATATGCATCCCCAGCCGCCGGCCGCATTCCTGCAGCGCCAGTTTCATTTCCTTGGTAATCTCGGGGTAGGAGGCGATTGCCTCCTTCGATTCGCTGGTGAACGGCACCCACGCCGAGGCGATATGCACGGTGACGACCAGCGGGCCGATGGGCAGCGCGCCCTTCGGCTGGTTGAGCCCGTAATTGCGCCACATGGTGCCGGTGACGCACTTGCTGATGGCGCAGGCCGACTGCTGGTACTGCAGGGGGACGCGGTTGGCAAAGCGGATCAGTTCCGCCGGTTCCTCGCAGGGAAGCTTGCCGCCGTAGGCGACGGCCGCCTCGACGAGGAACGGGTTGCCGCGATAGACGGCGGGCACGCGCGAGACCGCGGTGTAGAGCTCGGCGTCGGGGACCAGCCGCTTGAGCCCGGCCAGCATCAGCTCCTCGCCGATGGGCGAGAGGCAGTTGGTGGGCGGCCGCTGGATCTTGGTCTGCTGGATGGCGGTATACAGGGCCTCCGCCTCCTGCCGGGTTACGTTCCTGGGCGGGCGGCTGGCGGGCACCTTGGCCGCGGCACAGATCTCGTTGGCCACGCCGCCGCCCACGCGCGAGAATTCATGGCAGAGGAAACCGTGAACATTGCGCGCCACGGTGGTCTTGAACATCTGCATCAGCATGCCCAGCTCGACCCCGTACGGATGCGGTTTGATCGCCACCGCCTCAATGGGCGGCTGCTGGGTTGCCCGTTCGCGGTGTGACCAGTCGCCGTCGGGCGCCTTGTAATGCAGGGTGACGTGCGGGTTGGCGACCAGCACCTGGTCGAGATACTCCTCGACCGACCGTTTGCCGCGCTGGAAAATCGCCTCCAGCGCGATCTCCACCTTGGTGCCGTGTTCGGGCTGCCATTCGATCTCCAGTTCCCTGGTCACCTCCGGCGCGTTCTTCTGGGTGTTGAGCATGATCTCAAAGTAATGCGCGGGATGCTTGGCCCCGATGCGCGAGGTGATTTTGCAGGGCTGGCCGGTGGTCAGCTGGCCGTACATCGCCGCCGCGGAAATGCCGATGCCCTGCTGGCCGCGCGACTGCTTCAGCCGGTGGAATTTCGAACCGTAGAGCAGTTTGCCGAAAATCTTCGGCGCCTGGGCCTTGACGATGCCCGGACCGTTGTCCTCGATGATGACGGTGAACCGGTTTTCCGCGGTCTGGATCAGCTCGACCCTGAGCTCGGGCAGGAATCCCGCCTCTTCGCAGGCGTCCAGCGCATTGTCCACCGCTTCCTTGACGGTGGTCAGCAACGCCTTGCGCGGATTGTCGAAGCCGAGCAGATGGCGGTTCTTGGTGAAGAACTCCGCCACGGAAATCTCCCGCTGCGCCGCGGCCATGTCAATCGCGGTGCGGCGCGCCGGCGGTTCACCCTTGCGCGGCTTGGTCTCCGCAACCGCTGCGGGAACCGGTTCCGCGGTCTCCAGGCCCGGCAGCGCCGGCTGCGGGGCCTTGGCTGCCGCCGGTTTGTTGGTCTGCCGCACCGGTTTGGCGGCGGGTTTTTTGGCGGCGGCCTTGCGGGCTGCCGGTTTGGCGGCGCCCGTTTTTTTCGCCGCCGCCTTTTTGACTGGTACCATTGCTGCCTCCATGACACACCGGCATAGTCGCGGACACACGCCCGCTACTGCAGCTACGGTGTTTGGCATTGCTTGAGAACGTGATGCTGCGCTCCCCTCCCACAACGAGCGGTATCTTAAGTGAACTTTTGCCGTTCGTCAAGCCCCGAAAGAAACCCGCTCGGCAACGGCGGCCGGGATTTGTCCGAAAATTCGGGGTCGCTGTGGCGGCTGACGGCATGCGGCGGTGTGCGGGCAGCAGCGGCGCGGGCGGTGCGTGACCGGCGGCGGCGTTGACAGTGGCGACGGCCGTCTGTTACGATGATCGGGGAGAAGCGCATGCAACTGGCGGAACAACAACCACAGGAAACCCGAACCGCACCCCGCCGGCGCTGGCTGCTGGTCTGGCTGGCGCTGGCGGTGGTTGCGGTGGGTGGCGCGGTCAAGGCGCAGCGCTCACCGGGCTTCTATGCGCCCGCCCGGCTCAAGGCGGAATCGCAGATCTACGACCACTTCTTCAGGTATTCCAAGTGGTTCAATCGCTATTACGACAACCATGCGGTCTTTCCGGCGCAGGCGGCGGAATTTGCGGTGGCGGCGCATGAGCAGCAGGGGGATGCCGCCGGGGTTCGTACTGATCCATGGGGAACGGAGTACCAGGTGCGGTACTCGCCGACCTGGTTTACGGTGCGCAGTGCCGGGCCGGACCGCACCTTCGTTACTGCTGATGACCGCGTGCTCGAACCGCGGCGGGCGGAGGCATACCGGCAGGCCGTATTGAGTGCGCCGGCGGATACGGTGGCGCCATGACCGACCGGCGCCATGAACTGGTTTCGGCGGCGGCGTTGCGCTGCGCCTGGTGTCATGACGAATTGGCGGCGGAGGGGGGCGTGCTCCGCTGGGACGGGACCGGCTACTGGCCGGAATCGGCATTGCCGTATTGCGCCGATGAGCATCGTGCCGCGCTGGCGGATTTCTCCGCCTTTTCCCGCAAGCAGTACCGTTTTGCCCAGACCGTGCTGTGGACCGGCGCGGGCGTCTATCTGCTGGCGCTGCTGATGCTGCCGAAGTATCGCGCCATCCTTACGGCGCTGGCGGCGCTGGATTTGGGCCTGTCGTTTTACCTGTACCCGTTTGCGCCGCCGTTCCTGCAGCGGCGGCTGGGTGTGCGCGCGGGGATCCTGGTGATGCGGGTGACGGCACTGGCCATCATCGGCGCGGGGGCCATGGTCTTTTTTCGCGATGTGCTGGCGGCGACGGATTGACGCAACCTGACGGTATGCTATACTGCGGCAAACAGCGGAGGGGATGTCGGCGGCGATGATTCGCATTCAGCGTGCCTTACTGTCGGTCAGTGATAAAACCGGATTGATTGATTTCGCCCGTTTCCTTGCCGGGCGCGGGGTGGAACTGTGCGCCACGGGCGGGACCACGGCGGCGCTGCGCGCGGCGGGACTGGCGGTAACGCCGGTGGAACAGCTGACCGGTTTCCCGGAAATCCTCGACGGCCGGGTCAAAACGCTGCATCCGGCGGTCTTTGCCGGACTGCTGGCGGTGCCGGATAATCCCGCACACGGCGAACAGCTGGCGCAGCACGGCCTGCAGCCGTTCCAGCTGGCAGTCGTCAACCTGTACCCCTTTGCGCAACGGCTGCAGGAGGGGCGCAGCGACGCGGAACTGACCGAAGCCATTGACATCGGCGGGGTGGCCATGCTGCGCGCCGCCGCCAAAAACCATGCCGCAGTGGTGACGGTCAGCGACCCGGGCCAGTATCCGGTCGTGCGCCGCGAGCTGGCGGAGCACGGCGCTGTGCGGAAAGCGACGGCACGGGCGCTGGCGGCGGCGGCGTTCAGCGTCACCGCCCGGCTCGATGCGCTGGTCTACCGCCACCTGGCCGAAGAGACGGGCGAATGCCTCGACCTGACCCGGCGGCTCGATCTGCGCTACGGCGAGAATCCGGCGCAGGAGGCGGTGCTGCTCGGCCCGGATGCGGGACTGCCGTTCCGCCACCGTCAGGGAAAGGAACTCTCCTACAATAATCTGCTTGATCTTGACACGGTCATCGGCTTCCTGCGCGAATGCACGGGGCCGGCGGCGGTGGTCACCAAGCACGCCATCCCCTGCGGCGCGAAGGAGGGGGGGAGTGTTGCCGAGTTGTATCGCGGCGCGCTCGCCGGCGACCCGACTGCGGCGTACGGCGGGGTGCTCGGGTTCACCGTGCCGGTTGACCTGGCGACGGCGAAGCTGGTGACCGAACGCTTCTGGGAGATTATTGTCGCCCCGTCGTTCAGCGACGCGGTGCTGGCGCAACTCGCCGGCAAGCCGAAGCTCACCGTGCTGGAAATGGATGCGGCCAGGTTTGTCCCGGCCGAATGGGAATACCGTTCGGTGGCGGCCGGGGTGCTGAAACAGCAGCGCGACCGGGTGACCGGGCTGGGCGGGCGCACGGTGGCGACGCGGAGGCAGCCGACGGAGCAGGAATGGCGCGACCTGGAGTTTGCCTATCGTGCGGTGAAGTGGGTGCGGTCGAATGCCATTGTTGTGGTGAAGACCGGGGAACTGTACGGGACGGGCGCGGGGCAGATGTCGCGCATTGCCGCCTGCCGGCTGGCGGTCGACGGGGCACGGGCGGAGCAGCGCGACCTGCGCGGCGCGGTCATGGCGTCCGACGGCTTTTTCCCGTTTCCCGATTGCATCGAATACGCGGCGGCGGCGGGCATCACGGCGGTGGTGCAGCCGGGCGGCTCGGTGAAGGATGCGGAGAGCATCGCCGCCGCGGACCGCCTGGGCCTGGCCCTGGTCCTGACGGGTGAACGACATTTTCGCCATTGAGCTGATCAACGGCAGGCGCGGAACGCGCGGGAGCGGATGATGAAAAAATTCTTTGTGCTGGATACCAATGTGCTGCTGCATGACCCGCGGTCGCTGTACGCGTTTGCGGATAACCAGGTGGTGGTGCCGCTGATCGTGATCGAGGAACTGGACACCTTCAAGCGGCGGCAGGACGAGGTCGGGCGCAATTCGCGGGTTGCCTCGCATGAGCTGGATGCGCTGCGCCAGCAGTCGCCCCTGTCGCAGGGGGCGGACCTGGAATCCGGCGGGTCGGTGCTGATCATGATCGAGCATCAGGACATCAGCCAGCTGCCGGCGGGGCTGCAGAAGCCGACGGCGGACAACCAGATCCTCGCGGTGGCGGCGTACCTGCAGAAGCAGAACCCGGGCGTGCCGGTCACCCTGGTCTCCAAGGACCTCAACATGCGCATCAAGGCCGACGCGGTCGGCCTCAAGGCGGCGGATTACGAAACGGACACGGTCAATATCGACGAGCTCTATTCCGGGTATGCGGAACTGACGCTGCCCGCAGCGCAGCTTGACGCGTTTGGCAAGAGCCGCGAACTGGCGCTCAGCGACGAACAGCGCGCGGGACTCTACCACAACCAGTTCATCATGCTGATCGATGCGGCCAGCGCGTCGCATACCGCGCTCGGCTGGTACAAGGACGACAAAAAGAAGGTCGTGGCGCTGCACAGCGAAGACAAGAAAATCTGGGGAATCAAGGCGCGCAACAAGGAGCAGCGGTTTGCGCTGGAGATGCTGCTTGACGACAGCATCAAGATTGTGACCATGGTCGGGTTCGCCGGGACGGGCAAGACGCTGCTGGCGCTGGCCGCCGGCCTGCATCGCGTGGTTGATGAAAACAAGTACAAGAAGCTGCTGGTCTCGCGGCCGATCATCCCCATGGGGAAGGACCTCGGCTTCCTGCCGGGTGACGTGCAGGACAAGCTCATGCCGCGCATGCAGCCGATCTCCGACAACCTGGAATTCCTCTTCTCGCAGGTGGGCGATCCGCACCTCGGGGAAAGCGAACTGAACGAACTGCTGGAAAACGGCGTGGTCGAACTCGAACCGCTGACCTACATCCGCGGGCGCAGCATTCCCGACCAGTACATCATCGTCGACGAGGCGCAGAACCTGACCCCGCACGAGATCAAGACGATCATCACCCGGGCGGGGAGCAACACCAAGATTGTGCTCACCGGCGACCCGTATCAGATCGACCATGCGTATCTTGATTCGGACAGCAACGGCCTGACGTATCTCGTGGAGCGGTTCAAGGGGCAGGCGATGTCGGCGCATATCACCTTTACCAAGGGGGAACGGTCGGAACTGGCGGAAATGGCGGCGCGGCTGCTGCGCTGAAGGGGCCTCTCCCGGCGGGAGAGGGGAGGAAAACGGGCGGGGGTGCGGCGATGAGCTTGGAAATGCTGTCGTTTGTTCTGGCGGGCGGCAAGGGCACGCGACTGGGTCCGTTGTGCGACGAGCGGGCGAAACCCGCGGTCATTTTCGGCGGCAAGTACCGGATCATCGATTTTGTGCTGAACAACCTGGTCAATTCGGGCATCTACCGCATCAAGGTGCTCACCCAGTTCAAGTCGGATTCGCTGAACAAGCACCTCTCCAACGGCTGGCAGCTCAACCGCTTTCTCGGGCAGTATATCGACGCGGTGCCCGCGCAGATGCGCACCGGCGAGGACTGGTATCGCGGCACCGCCGACGCCATCTACCAGAACCTCAACCTGATCTACGAAAACGACCCGGAATTCGTCTCCGTGTTCGGCGGCGACCACATCTACAAGATGGATGTGCGGCAGATGCTGGACTTTCACCGCCAGAAGGGGGCGGTGGCGACGGTGGCGGCCATTCCGATGCCGAAGAAGGAGGCGTCGGAATTCGGCATCATCCAGACCGATGCCAATGACCGCATTATCGCGTTCGTCGAAAAGCCGAAGAATCCGCCGGAAATCCCCGGCCGGCCCGGCTGGTGCTACGCGTCGATGGGGAATTATCTCTTCACCACCTGCCCGCTGATCGACACGCTGAAAAACGATGCGGCGGATGCGGCCAGCAGCCACGATTTCGGCAAGGACGTCATCCCGTACCTGCAGCGGAATTTCCCGGTCTATGCCTATAATTTCGCGACCAACCGCGTGCCCGGGGCCAATCCCGAGGAGCACGGGTACTGGCGCGACGTCGGGACGGTCGACGCGTACTGGGAAGCCAACGTCGACCTGACGGCGACGGTCCCGGCGCTCAACCTCTACGACCGCGCCTGGCCGATCTGGACCTACCAGGCGCAGCTGCCGCCCGCCAAGTTCGTGCATAACCAGATCGATCGCCACGGTATCGCCATTGAATCGACGGTTTCGGGTGGCTGCATCATCTCGGGCGAGCTCAACCGTTCGGTGCTCTATTCGTCATGCCGCGTGCATTCGCATGCCAAGGTCAATTGGTCGGTGTTGCTGCCTG
>Ga0116170_10006379_pt1 | contig 10349 bp, 7 predicted proteins | sample AD_JPNHW1_MetaG_FD_89797 | JGI IMG/M metagenome (GOLD analysis project Ga0116170, IMG submission 89797) | Active sludge microbial communities of municipal wastewater-treating anaerobic digesters from Japan - AD_JPNHW1_MetaG | ecosystem: Engineered > Bioreactor > Anaerobic > Digestate | place...
CTCGCCTGCTCCGCTCGCCTGACACCGGTTCCGAAGCTGGTACTCTATCAGCTTGAGTGATCTCATGGACTTTCATTATGTTCGTCGTTCCAGCCTTTCCAAAGGGCATACCCGCGGTTATAAGAATATGATCGCCATTTTTAACAAAACCGCTCTCTATGGCGGCTTCCTCGGATCTGGCTATAACCTCCTCGATACTCGATACGCTTCCGACGAGCGAAGGAATAACGCCGCGAAAAAGTTTTACGCGGCGGCTGACTTTTTCAGATGTCGTAAGCGCAAGGATTGGAACGCGCGGCCTGTATTTTGAAACAAGCCTTGCCGTACGGCCGCTTTCGGAATAAACGACTATCAATTTAGCGTCGAGGTCGGTCGACGCATGGGTCGTAGCATAGCAAAGCTCGTCGGCCACCGTGTGCTGCGGATGAAGATCGCCGCATTTGTCGCGGCTATTCATAAGGACATATCCGTCGATTTCAACCGATATTTTATACATCATGGCGACCGCTTCCTCGGGATAATTTCCGGTGGCTGTTTCGCCCGAGAGCATTATGGCGTCGGCCCCGTCTATTATCGCGTTCGCGACATCGGACGCTTCGGCTCTCGTAGGCATAGGGTTATCGACCATGCTCTCGAGCATCTGCGTCGCTACAATAACCGGTTTCCCGGCGGCGTTGCATTTTTGAATTATATTTTTCTGAATGAGCGGAACTTTTTCGGATGAAAGCTCGACGCCAAGATCTCCGCGCGCGACCATAACCGCGCGAACCGCCTTTAATATCGAATCAAAATTTTCGACGGCTTCGTACCTTTCGATTTTAGCTATAATTGGCGTATCTTTTCCCTGCCTGTGAATGATCTGTTTCGCCCTTAAAATATCGCTGGCTTTCCTGACGAATGAAAGCGCGATATAATCCACGTCATGTTTTAAAACAAATTCTATGTCTTTTATGTCTTTTTCCGTAAGCGCCGGCGCCGAAACATTCACATTCGGAAGGTTGATACCTTTTTTTTCCTTTAACAATCCGCCTTTTATAATTTCACAGGTCACATCCGTATCTGAAATAACCTCGCGCACATGAAGCTCGAGGCGGCCGTCATCGAGTAAAACCCTTGAGCCTGATGAAACATCGAAGGGCAGATTTTTATATATCGTCGGAATGATGTCCGGTCCGAAAACGTTCTCGCGCGTCGTTATGGTCACCGTCTCGCCTTTTTTCAGCTCTATCGGTCCGTTTGGAAGCGACGCTACTCGGATCTTCGGTCCTTGAATGTCGGCGAGAATCGCTACTGGAATATTTAATTCCTTCGATGCCTGCCTGATCATATTAATTTTTTCAAGCTGAAGATCGTGAGGATCGTGCGAAAAATTAAGCCTCGCGACATCCATGCCACGGCTTATAAGTTTTTTTATCATCTCGACCGAATGGCATGCGGGCCCTATCGTACAGATGATCCTTGTAAGGTTGTTCATTTTTAACGTTCTCCTCGATATTTATAAAATTCTTAATAATATCCAATATTTCAGGCGATATTTCAGTTTCGATTCCCGACAATTAACGCAATGGCATTAAAATATAACTATAGCGTCACCGCAAAAGCGACGATCTCCGCCATTGCCGCCTGAATTTCCACCCCGCCCCTTAAAGCCTTTTTTTATATTTTTTTGAAATATTAAATTGATGAGACTAATCCCAAAAACATTGAAGATTAGAATGATCCATGTTAACATAATGAATTAAAAAATTCAACTATTTTTTTGAAACCAAACTTTTGCGTATTTACAATTAATATTAATTTTGTTAAAATCAAAGCTGAAATGAGTATATTGATAGATAAATCGGAGTCTGCATGGGAATAGCTGACATAAGAAGAAAAAATCAACTGGATTTTTTGGCCGGCGGATGTGAAATTGAAATCGGAGATCCTGATAAATTACCGCTTGCCATATCGGAATTTATTAATATAGACGGCGGATCCGAATATGTCGAAAAACATATACGTTCGGGACTGACGGCCGATGTTTATAAATTGAAAATAAACGGCGGATATTGGAATTTAAAAAAGAAGCGCGGCGAGATACTCGTCAAAAATATAGACGGACAGACATCATTTTTAAATGAAATTCAGCGCCGGCGGGACTTTGAAAGACTGAAGAAAGTGAATCCGCATGCTTATTCGGGGATCGTCGATACGGCATACGCAAGCTTGAACGGCGGGATCATCTTATCGCCCTGGATCGAAGGCGGCCACATAAAAAAATATACTCGCGAAATATTCGAGAACCTCTTCAATACGCTTTATAATATCGATATCGCCGGTTTTTTTGAATACGATCTGTGCCCGGGCAATCTCTTGATCCAAAATGACGGAAGCGTGCGTTTATTCGATTTCGGATATATGTATCCATACGACCCCTTGAATGAATACAATGCCGACGGAAGGGAGATCCCCCTCTTCCATCCGGCCGAGAGGTTCGAAAGCCGTAATTTCATGCAATATTTAATGGATACGGAAGAAGATAGCGGCATCGACCTCGCATTGAGCGAATATGAGATGGAAAAGAATATAGCGCTAAAATATTACCATAAAAAATTCGGCTGGCTGAAAGAAAATAATGCCGCGAGCGATATACTCGCCTGGATGTTGAATTTCATTAAACTTTGGGAAACAGGTCTTTCAAGCCTTGACGAGCTTAAAAAGTTATACGACATGGAATCCTTCAGATCCTATGTACTCGATATCCATGACGATGTCAGCGGACAAAGCTGCACGCGCGAAACGCTGAAAAAAACGGAAAGGGTTTTATCAAAAATCGGGAACGGCTACAAGTGCTTATATGAAAACCGCTGCTTTTTCTGGGGCGATGAAAAATTGAACCAGGCCGAATTATTGGGCAAGTACACCGAAATTAAAAAGCGTATAATCGAATATCAACTGTAAAATCAAATTTCGCCTTAGCTTAAAGGATGTGCGCATGAACCCGCAGGATGAAAACAATTTTAAAAATTTTTTCAATTTCGCAAACAATTTTTTCTTCGTTCTCGACCTTGAATACAATATCATCGAAATAAACCAGGCCGTAACAAAACTTCTCGGCTATTCGAAAGATGATCTTTACGGCAAAAGCGTTCTAACGGTTCACCCGCCGGAATACAGGGAAGAGGCGAAAATCATCATTGAAAAAATGCTGAAAGGAGAATGCAAGTCATGCCCGCTGCCACTGCTTACGAAATATAATAAATATATACCCGTTGAAACCATAGTTTATGAAAGTATGTGGCATTCTCAAAAAGCCATTATCGGCATAAGCCGAAACTTATCGGAGGCCAAGCTTTCGGAAGAAAAATTTCAGAGCATATTCAATCACAGCCGCGCCCTTATGGCCATAAACACATTAGATAACGGCGTGTACCTTAACGTCAATAAAACGTTTTTAGAAACTCTCGGCTACGCTGAAAGCGAAGTCATAGGAAAAACTTCACGGGAACTCGATATTTTTCATGATTATGATCAGCACATGGCGGCGATGAAAAAGTTTTTCGACGACGGAATACTCGACGATTTTGAACTGGTCATAAAATCCAAGACGGGTGAACTCATAACATGCCTTTTCTCGGCGGATAAGATCAAGATCCATACGCATGAATATGTTTTTACTTCGGCCATAAATATCAATGAAATTAAAAAAGCCGAAAGTAAATTGAAGTATTACCTGAACCAGCAGATTCTGCTCGCTAACATATCGCAAAAACTTAACCTTGCCGGGAACATGAGAGAAAACATCGAAGAGGTCCTTAAATTGATCGGAGAACAAACCGGAGTCAGCCGAGTTTGCATATTTGAAAATATAATGGACGGAAAAGCGGTACGCAACACATTTGAATGGTGCAACGCCGGAATCGAACCTCGTATGTTTCAGCTTCACTATATCCCTTATGAAACAATGCCCTCATTTAAAAAAATAATCAAGGAAAACGGCAGAATTTTTTCAACCGATATTTATGAATTGCCTTCCGATCTTATCGCCATTCTTGAGCCGCAGGGCGTCAAGTCTATCCTGGCTTGCCCTCTTATGGTACAAAATAATTTTTTCGGATTTATATGCTTTTACGAATGTCTCATCAAAAGAGAATGGCCGATCGAAGAAACCGAATTACTCAGGACCGCCTCAAACATTATTTCGGATGCCTTCGAAAGAAATTCGATCACGGATCTTTTGAGGGAAAGCGAACTGAGGTTAAAGCTCGCTATCGAAAGCTCAAACGAAGGATTGTGGGACTGGAATGTCGTGACCGGTTCGGTGTATTTCAATGAAGAGTGGTGTAAAATGCTAGGTTACGAGCAGAACGAGATCGAACCGAACATCAAAAGCTGGGAAAAATTGGTTCACCCGGAAGATATGCCTAACGTCATGAAAACTCTTAAGAAACATCTGAACGGAGAAACCGATTGTTATGAAACGACGCATCGCATGAAAATCAAGGATGGCGGATGGAAATGGATACTCGACCACGGCAAGGTAGTTGAAAGGGGCCCGAACAACGAACCGCTAAGGGCGGTAGGCACCCATATCGACGTCAGCCGGCAGAAGGAAATGGAAAAACAACTGCAGGAAACCATCGCGACAAGAGATAAATTATTTTCAATAATTGCCCATGACCTTCGCGGCCCCATCGCTTCATTTCTTCAGTTGCTCGAATTTGTGACCGGTGACGGTAAAAATAACGAAGATATGAAAGCGAATCTTCTGACCGAAATGAAAACAATGTCAGAAAGAACTTACCATCTGTTGGAAAATCTTTTGAACTGGGCAAAATGCCAGCAGAACAACATAAAATTTATGCCTTCAATATTCTCAATCAACGGCGTCATTATTGAAAATATACAATTATCAACGACTATCGCAACTCAAAAGAATATAAGCCTTTCATTAGCGCTTGACGAAGAATTTTTCGTATTCGCCGATCATGATATGATCAATTTCGTCATCAGAAACCTGTTGTCCAATGCAATAAAATTCACATCTAAAGGCGGAGATATAAGCGTTTCAGCGCTCAAAAAAGATAAATACATAGAAGTTGCCGTGGCCGACAACGGCGTAGGCATAAAAAAAGATATATTTGAAAATCTTTTTAATCCAAATATTTTCAATACGACATTTGGGACGAATAAAGAAAAAGGTTCCGGCCTCGGACTTATCCTTTGTAAAGACTTTATCGAAAGAAACGGCGGAAAAATATCGGCCGAAACCGTTATAGGAAAAGGAAGCGTTTTCAACTTTACAATCCCGCATTGCGGAAATTGACCGGCGGCGGAAAAATGTTTATCTCGGTTTATTCTTAAAAAACAGGCGCCTGGTCTTTTCGTCCATCGAATTAAGGTCTACTTCATAATCGAAGAGCTTCTCGACGGGACCTTTTTCGATGACGACGGGCTGAGTGCCTTCATTGTTGTTTTTAACGGTTATTTCCACAGGACCTGTTTTTTCAGATCTTGAGGAGTCGATACGCAAGAGCGTATCCAAAGCCTTATGATCGTTATTTTTTTTCAGCTCCAGCTCGCCGGTTCGCATATCAACGTGAATTTCATTCTTCGTCAGACGCCACGGCTCGCCGTCTTTTTTTATTATAGCTCCATCGCCCGCGACGAGGATTAATTCGCCTGATTTTTTCATAACGGCGACGCGGCCTTCCACGACGGAAACTTCCGTGACCGAATTTAAATAACTGACGGCAAGCCTGGTTCCCCTGATAAAAATTAGGGAATTCGGCGTGGATATTTCAAAATCAACCGGAGCGGGCTTCTTAAAATAATCTATATCGATCGCTCCGGCGATAAGCTTTATTCCGTTCGCGCCAAGTTTTGCCTGCGCGCCGGATTTAAAAGTAACGTTGAATTTATCGGATGAAAAAGTCCCGGTTTCGATCGCTTTTACGGTCGCGCCATCGAAGATTTCACCGGCGCCGAAATAACCGGCTACAGGCTCGAGTTCAACTCCGGCCTGAAACCTGGGACACACGAATCTACCTAAAACAGCCTTTGAAGATAGTTTCGGACCTAAGAATCCATGATAAAGGAAAAACGCCGAGAAAATGAATGCGGCGAGCACGGCCGTCTGAAACGCGAAACGCTGCGATACGGCCAATCCACTGATCATCTCTAAAATTTTTTGAGCAAGAGTCTTTTGGATACGGACTTTCACCAACGGACGCTCCGATACGAAGAGGGCCGAAGCCGCCTTATCCAATTTCGCATAACTTTCATGCAATTTCCGGCATTTTGAACATGATTCAATATGCCTTTCAACATTACGTTTTTCGGCTTCAGAAAGCTCGCCGTCAACGTATAATATTATATTGTCTTCCATGCCGGAGCATTTTTTCGCAGTATCGTCCATTTTCTCACCTCCGCTCAAAAGCAGTCGCCAAGGATCTCGCGCATCCTGCGTCGAAGCCTTAAAAGCTTCTGTTTCACGTTATCTTCGCTCAAAGACAATTCTTCAGCTATCTCACGGCAGGACATATCAAGAGTATATTTATATAAAAGAAGTCTCTGTTCATCCTCGCCAAGTCCGTCTATCGCCGCCTTCAGGGTCAGCCTGAGCGCTTCGTCGCGCATAACGGCCTGAGGCTCAACCTTCAGTTCCTCAAGGCTTTCCGTCCGCTCACGCTTCTTTTTTTCAAGAAACGAAAACACTGTGTTTTTAGCTATAACATATAAATAAGTGGATATCTTCGAACGCGATTCGAATTTTTCGAATCCCCTGCACACGCGCATCCAAACTTCCTGGTAGATTTCTTCGTGCGTTTCATGGGGTTCCCCATATAGAAAGTAGCGCACGACTCCAAATACATATTTTCCGTATTTTTCTATCATCCCATCCAGGGCCGCGGACTTGTCATCTGGCATTAATAATTCATCCCGTTACTACGTTAAATTCTGCCGCATATTATACCACATAGTCCGCTAATTTAAAACGGCAATTTCGAATAATGTTTCTGTTTTCCCATCGCCTTAAAGTTATTCGTTTCACCGACGGCATTCTTATTACTCGTCGTATCCATTGGAATCCATTTGCCATCGATATAAGCTTCAGGCCAAACGTGACCTACGACCATTCCACTTGTCAGGAACTTGCAGGGATTACAGTGCACGTATCTCGCAGGTATTTCAGCCGCCCTCAAAAGCGCGACTACGAGATGCGACTGATCGCAGCAGTTGGCCTGCTTGGAATTCAAAGCTCCGAGAGCGCCTTTTTTAGAATTGAGATAATATTGAAAATCGGTACCGTCATTGGCGAATTTAAATATATTTTTTGCGGTTTCCAGCGGTGTCGCGCCCTTGAGCTTGTCGGCGATAGCTTTTATCTGCGGGTCATTCGCGGGAGCCATAGCGGTGGATTCAAGATTCTGACTTTGCGCGGGGCGGATCGTAAAACCCACTTCACTCCAGGAATTTGCTTTGTTCTGAAGCGGTATGTTATCCCTGACCTCTTTTTCAACCACTGCCTCCACGCTATCGGCGGTCACGGGTTCGATATTTTTTATATAATAGGGTTTCATGGGAGTGGAAGGATTGGGTTTAAACTGTTTCCCAATGCTTTGATCTTCGCATTTAGCGGCGGCCGGAAAAAACATCAGAAGAATAATCAGAAAGCCAAAAAATATTTTTCTTTTCATGCCCCACCTCCAATGAAAAATGATTTTATCGTAATTTTTTTCTTTCTATTTAATTAGACACGATTTCCAGGAAAAAGTTTCAACTATTATAAAAATATTTTAATTTCAAGGTCGATCTCCCCGGCGCCAGCTTCCATGCGCAATCATAAAGTGGAGCCAGGACCGTTAATGCGTTGTTACCGCCGGATTTGGTATCCATGTTATAGCCTTGTTTTTTATCATCATCTGCGGCGTGACGACAACTTCAACGCTGTCGACCTCATTTTCATTTTTAAGATTTTTTCCTGAAAGCAATATACTTACTTCATATTTCGAATAATCAGCTTCATTCATGCATATTTTTTTCGCGCTGAAATTCATTTCTACCTGTTTGTTATCGCCGATAAGCGTTTTAGCGCCATTTTCCTCTCTTTTTATGTTTCCGTTTTCGTTCGAATAAGTCACGTCGCTAAATCCTGGATTGCCATGTCCGTCAATATTCACGATTCTCTTTATTTGAATGTTATCGCCTTTATTTCCAAATATTTCAAGCGACGTCGAATTATCCATGTCGTCTTTAAGATACATCATCGCAAGTCTGAAATATCTGGTTACATGGACATGCTCGGTTCCGCTCTTAACGTTCGTAAACGTATTTGAAAACAAGCGCCATAAAACGGTGACCAGCATCGCGCTTACAACGATAACGGTCAGGATTTCGACTACAGTAAAAGCGTTTTCCGAATTAAAACGGCGTTTTAAAAAGCGTGAATTCAATTTTACTGACTTCAGCATTGGATTCTTTCCCCCTCGCTTGCCACGATATCTCTATTTCGATCATTTTGACTCCGGCCAGTTCGTCGATGCCGATCTTTGCCACGAAATCGTCAAGCCCCGGTATTTTATCATCTAATTTGCCAAAAAACGCTATATTTTTGATTCCCACCATTCCCTTGGTAACGGGAAATTTGGCGTATGGAATCCCCTTCATCGTCTCAAGCACCCTGCTGGCGGCGTTCGAAGCCGGGATAAATTCCTTGCTCAGAGTCATTTCTTTATTGCTCGATCTTAAAAGCATGAAAACCGACAGAACTCCCATGCTGACTATCACGACGGCTATCAAAATTTCAATAAAGCTTCCAAATCCGCCATTTTTTATACGTTTTTGATTCACAAAATAATTATGCATCATTTCACGAATCCTTTCATTACGTAATTAGAGTTGGGCGCCATCATAAGTTTTTTATATTTCCCGTAATTATCGGACTGAGGGTTAAAATTGGGATCGTAAACTATACTTCCGCCCTGCTTATTATCTTCAGGATTAAATTTGGCGCAGGCCAGGAAACCTTTGACCCTTATCGGCTGCGAGCTGGTTATCTTTCCGTTCACGGCCGTCGCCGATACGTTTAAAAGTTCGCCCGCAAGGCTTATATCTCCGTTAAGGCTCACAAAACTCAGCGGCAGGTCGCTCTCGAACTTCGAAAGCGCGATATCCTTCTCAGCGATGATTATTCCACCGCCCGTAAGTTTGTTGATGGAGGCAAAATTAAGCCCCGACTTTAAATAATAAATACCGCAAACCTGGCCTCCGGTGTTTTTTAGATAGTTTTTAAAATCATCCTCTGATTCGAATGCCATTCCGGAGCGGCTCATAAAGTAGTCGGCAATATTCACCGAGTTGAGATTATTTGAAAAATATTCCTTTTCGAGATCTGACGACAGGCTGACCTTTCCGTCGTTCGGATATAGCTGAACGGACGAATCCAAAACTGATTTGAATTCATTTTTGAGATATTCGGGGGGAGAAGTTTGCGGCCGGCCTTCAAGTTTCAAACCATATAAAAAATCAAATGAATTATTATATGGCAAAATAACGATATTTGTCATATACTTCGAATAATTTTTATAGTCCTCGAGAAGAATTTCCAGCTTTTCGGATATAGGAAGACTGGTGCCCTCCGTTCCCGGCGGCACCCATGGAAGAATCGTGGGATTGAATATTTTGCCTTTTACAACTTCAAAAACCGCTGCGAATTTTATAAACGCCCTGTAAACGTCGCCCAAAACAAGCGTAAACGAAGGATCTTTTTCATCAGCAAATAGCTTAAAGTAAGACGAACGAAAATCTTTAACCTTGCCGGTGATATTATCCTCGGTTTTAAGTTCATCGCAAAAGCCGACATATCGGTTGACTATCACAAATTCATCCGTCGGAAGGTCCACTCGCGTAGGGTCCTGTATAAGATGATAAGCTTCGCCGCAATCATCATAGCCTTGACTGAGTTTCAACACAATCTTGCCGCCGCCCAGAAATATCCAGCCGCGTTTTTCCAGCGGAAAAGTATAACTGCTGCCATTATTAAGATATAGCGGTTTAATTTCGGAAATGCACTTGCCGGCGTCATTGCACATGACGGTATTATACTTGAGGGGTTCTTCCTTTCCGGCGGCTGATTTTCCGGCATCCCTTACGAATAATGTGAAATGTGAATATACCGGCGGAATTATATTTACAAGCTTATATTCCCTCACATCCTTCATATAACGCCTGATGCCTTTATAACTTGTAACCACTTCTATCAATATAGTTCCGAATCCCTCTTTTGGGTCCGGCATGGACTTAAGTCCCGCCGTTTTCGGAAACTGATATTTTGTAAGCGCGGTAAAAGACGCTTCCGCGGAAAA
>Ga0116170_10006380_pt1 | contig 10347 bp, 6 predicted proteins | sample AD_JPNHW1_MetaG_FD_89797 | JGI IMG/M metagenome (GOLD analysis project Ga0116170, IMG submission 89797) | Active sludge microbial communities of municipal wastewater-treating anaerobic digesters from Japan - AD_JPNHW1_MetaG | ecosystem: Engineered > Bioreactor > Anaerobic > Digestate | place...
GAGAAGTACATCATGCTCCAGAGCGCCATGGCGGGCGGCGAGCGCATCTTCACCCTCCTGGACGCCGACGAGATGATCCTCGACGCGCCAAAGGCCGATATGCCCACGCGGATCCGCGGCCATATCGAGTTCGACAAGGTCTGGTTCGCCTACAAGGGCGAGGAATGGGTGCTCAAGGATCTCTCCTTCACCGTCGAGCCCGGCCAGATGGTCGCCATCGTCGGCTATACCGGCGCCGGCAAGACGACGATCGCCAACCTCGTCACGCGCTTCTGGGACATCCAGAAGGGTGATATCCGCATAGACGGCCATTCGGTGCGCGATCTGCCCCTGGGCGGGCTCCGCAAGGCAATCCAGCCGGTGCCGCAGGATGTTTTCCTTTTCTCGGGCTCGATCGCCGAGAACCTCAGGCTGGGAGAGGGCGTCGCCGAGGAGCGCATGAAGCTCGCGGCCGAGGCCGTGCACGCCAACGAGTTCATCGAGGCGCTTCCCGCTGGCTACGAAACCGAGCTCTCCGAGGGCGGCAGCAATCTCTCGCAGGGGCAGCGGCAGCTCCTTTCCTTCGCCCGCGTACTCGCTCACGACCCGGCCATCATCATCCTGGACGAGGCGACGAGCTCGGTCGACACGGAGACGGAGAAGCTCATCCAGCGCGGCATTGAGGGACTCCTCACCGGGCGGACGAGCGTGGTCATCGCCCACCGCCTCTCGACGATCCGTAACGCCGACAAGATCATCGTTCTGGCCCAGGGCAGGATCGCCGAGACGGGCACGCATGATGAGCTTATCGAGAAGAAGGGCCTGTACTGGAATCTTTACCGCCTGCAGAATTCGGGGATCGTGTGAGGGGATTCGCGCCCTTCGAAGCGACAGCCGAGCCCTTCATCGCCGGAGAATCCGGGCGATTTCTCGCCGTCTTCAAGCCGGCGGGGATGCACTCGACGCCGATCGCCCGCGATGTCGTTGACGCCGCCGCAGCAAGAGCTCCGTATTCAAGCCTTCTCCCGTGGCTGCTCGCGCAGCGCCCCGAGCAGGCGGCGGCGTTCGCCGGTCCGGACCTCGATCGCAGGGCTGCGACAGAGTTCGGCATGCTTTCGCGCCTCGATCGGGAAACCTCGGGGCTCATCCTTTTCGCAAAGACCCCCGAAGCGTTCAGAGAGGCCTTGAGTCTGCAGGCCGCGCGGCGCATAAAAAAGTCTTATCGCCTCATCGCGGCGCCCTCTTTCAGCTCAGGGGGGCTCCCCGGCTCCCGGCCAGCGCTTTGCCCCGATCCTCGCATCGAGCGCTTTTTCTCGCCGACGCGGAGCGCTACGATCGATGCCCTGGAAGTCGAAAGCTATTTTCGCCCCTATGGCGAGGGGCGTGCGAGCGTCGCCTGCCTCGCCCCGGATGCGGCCGGAGCCTTCCTAAAGGAACGATCCTCCGAACAGTATTCGACCATTTTTTGCAGGCTGGACGAGCCTGTTCCCGAAGCTCTGGCAGGGCGGCAAAACTGCCTTGTCCTGGAAGCGGAAATATTCTCGGGCTTCAGGCATCAGATCCGCGCCCACTTGGCTTGGACGGGGCATCCCATCCTTGGCGACGAGCGTTACGGCGGTGCCCCGGCGCCGCGGCTCTTCCTGGAAGCCTGCCGCATCGAGATAGAGGCAGGGTCTACAGCCCCTCCCGGCTCCGGCGCGCTGGATGACTGCTTTGAACTCTACGGAGAACCGCCTCGCCTTGCCAGCGCTGCCGCCGCGCCGATGAACACGTAAAGGACTGCATGTGGAACTGACGACAATCCATCCAGAAATCGGAAGCCGGCAGTATATGGAGTTCGGCTTCGGCACTGCAGGAACACCGCTTCCTGGCGGTCCGCGCGCCTTCCTGACCACGCTGGCCGCCGGCGATATGCGATTCATCCCCGAAAAGCCGAATAGCCGCCGGATCGCCTTCTTCGAGGATAGGGGCATCGATCCCCGCAGAGTGCTCTCGCTCCAGCTGCGCCACACGCGCCGCGTGGTCGTCCAAGCTTCGGGGCAGGATTTCCAGTCACTGGCGAAAGTCGCCGAGGCCTTGGGCGGCGCCGACGGCATCGTCGCAACGGATCCGGCCTCGGCGCCGGCGCTCACCGTGGCGGACTGCATGCCCATCTGGGTATATGACGAAAGGTCGGGCGCTTTCGGCGTCCTGCATTCGGGGTGGAAGGGAACGGGTATCCTCGCGGAGGCGCTGCATTCAATGGAAAGCGCGTTCGGAACCGTCCCCGGCGACGTGTCAGTGATTCTCGGCCCATGCATCGGCCCTTGCTGCTATGCCGTGCCGGAGGAGCGCGCCGCCGCATTTAGCGCCGAATTCGGCGAAGCGGCCGTGCGGACGATTCACGGCGCCGGCGCGGCTGAAAAGCACCGCCTCGATCTTCGGGCGGCGAACCTGGCTCTCGCAGGAAGCCTTGGCGTTGGCAGAGTCTTGAACGTTGATCTCTGCACTGCCTGCTCGCCCGCTCTAGGCTCGTATCGCCGGCAGGGCGCAGAGGGCTTTATCCGCATGCTCGCGCTCTGCGGCCGCTTCTAGTCGTTGCATCTGGGGGGCTTCGGTCCTTCACAGAAAACGAGAAGGGTGGTATTATGGCCGCATAGAGGTTGCCCGGGGCGAGCTAAGCCGAGGGCTTCCTTAAACATCCTGCGCCCGCTCCGATCATCGTCCTGCGGTTATCGCGCCTTCGCGCGGATGGAAAACACTCTCTAGGAGAACTGCCATGGCATACAAAGTCACCGATGCTTGCGTCAATTGCGGCGCCTGCGAAGGCGAGTGCCCCGTCAGCGCCATCAGCGAGAAGAACGATGCCCGCTGGATCGATCCCTCCGTGTGCATCGACTGCGGCACCTGCGCTTCCGCTTGCCCGACCGAAGCGATCGTCGCCAACTGACGCAAGGCGGGCAACCGCCCGCGCGCGGAGCAACTACCGCGAAAGCCGTCCTTATGGGCGGCTTTTTTATTTTAGCCGCATTTTATCCGCGCCTTCGCTGCCTTGGCGTTCGCCAAACTCGGCATTCGCCAAACTCGGCGTTCGCCAAACTCGGCATTCGCCAAACTCGGCATTCGCCAAACTCGACCGCTCTAGGGATTCTTTCTTTCAAGCCAGCGCAGGACAAAGAAATTCGCTACGCCCATAAGCGCCATGATTCCGATAAGCGCAGGATAGGCGATCTTCCAGTTCTCTGGCCCTGTGAACATCGTCCACTCGGACATGCCGCCGATCCCTGCGATCAGGCTCAGGGGCATGAAGATGGTGGTGATGAGGGTGAGCCTGCTCACCGAGCGATTCGTCCGGTTCGAAGCCGCCGCCATGGCATTGTTCGCCAAAGTCAGCTGTATCTGCGCGAGGTTCGTCATCGTCTCGCGGTTCGATTCGATGATCTCGACGAATTTGGCGAGGTGATCGTAGAGATTATTGAAATACGCCAGATCGGCGACCTGGATGAGGGGGCTGTCGCGCCTGCAGATGCGCGCCAGAAGTTCCCGCTCGTGGAGCAGCGTCTTGCGCATCACTATCAGGTTCTGCCTGATGCCGTGCAGTTCCGCCGCGTCTGCCGGCTGCGATTCCTCCAAGACTCTGTCCTCGAATGCGGAGATGTGGTCGCCAATTTTTTCCACCAGGGAGAACTTGTTGTCGATGATCCTGTCCAGAATGGCGTGGAGGAGCCTGACGGGGCCCGACACGAGGTTGCCGGCGTCCAGGGCGAAGCGTTCGAGTATATCCTTGAAGCGCGCGGCATCAGCCTCCTCTCCGCTGAAAATTGAAACGAGGAAGTCCTTTCCTAGAAAGAAGTTGATCTCCCGAATGCCCACGAGGCTTTCCTCCTCGACGAAGTCGTTGAAGAGAATGCCGAGATAGTCGGGGAAAAGGTCCATTTTAGGCAGGTGCTGATCGTCGAAGCATTCTTCAATTGAAAGAGGGTGGATGCCGAGGCCTTTCACGAGCGGTTCGAGATCGCTCGGTGATGGAGAGAGGAGGGCGCACCAAATGAAGCCGCCCGTTTTCTTCATCGAGAGCGCCTCGTCGAGGCAGGAGGCCGCTTCAACCGTTCCATAGGGGGAAAAATAGAGCCAATTCTTGCCAGTCATGCGCTTAAGGTACCATAGCTCGCATGCGCGGCGACAGCGGTCCGGAGCCGCGCGCGCAGCCTCGGACCGCTTGAGCGCCTTACTTCAGCCCGTGTTCCCTGCAAAAGCCTTCGACGACTTCGGTCAGATCCGGCTTGCCGATTTCCTGGAGATCGTATCCCACGCGCACGATCGGCTTGTTGATATGGATGATCCGCGAAAGATCGATCGGCGTGGCGATCAGAACGCTGTCGCAGTCCGTCGCGTTGATCGTCCGTTCGAGATCCGCGATCTGCTCGTCGCCATAACCCATGGCGGGCAAGAGGATGCCGATTTCAGGGTACTTTTTAAAGGTTTCAGCCAGCTTGCCGACGACGAAGGGCCTCGGATCGACGAGTTCGGCAGCCTGGAACTTGCGCGCCGCCACGACGCCCGCGCCGATTTTCATCATTCCGTGCGTGAGGGTGGGGCCGTCCTCTATGCAGAGGACGCGCTTCCCCTTGATGAGCTCGGGCTTGTCCACGCTGATCGGGCTGGCGGCGTCGATCACCATAGCCTGGGGATTTACCCTGGTGATGTTTTCGCGGACCATCTGCACGGCTTCGGGGCTCGCCGTGTCGATCTTGTTGATGACGACGACATCGGCCATCCGCAGGCAGGCCTCGCCGGGGTAGAAGGACACTTCGTTTCCCGCGCGCAAGGGGTCCGCTACCGTGATCATGAGGTCGGGCGCGTAGAAGGAGAAGTCGTTGTTTCCGCCGTCCCAGAGGATGACATCGGCCTCGGTCTCGGCCTGGCGCAAGATGGCCTCATAGTCCACCCCGGCGTAGATCACGTTGCCGCGCACGATATGGGGCTCGTATTCTTCCATTTCCTCGATGGTGCACTTGTGGTAGGCAAGGTCGGCGACCGTGGCGAAGCGCTGCACTTTCTGGCGGACCAAATCGCCGTAGGGCATCGGGTGCCTGATGGCGACGACCTTGAGTCCGCGCGCCATAAGCATCTGCACGATCTTGCGCGAGGTCTGGCTCTTGCCCGATCCGGTGCGCACGGCGCAGACGGCGATGAGCGGTTTGGTCGACTTGATCTGCGTGTCCTTGGGGCCCAGGAGGGTGAAGGAGGCTCCAGCCGCGTTCACCGCGGCGCAGAGGTGCATGACATGGGCATAGGGCACGTCGGAGTAGGAAAAGACACATTCGTCGATGCCGTGCTGCTTGATGAGCTGCGCGAGTTCGGACTCTGCGAAGATGGGGATGCCGTTCGGATAGAGGGGGCCTGCGAGCGCTGCGGGATAGGTTCTGCCGTCGATGTCCGGTATCTGTGCGGCGGTAAAGGCGACGACCTCGGTTGAATCGTCGCCGCGGTATCGCGTGTTGAAGTTATGGAAGTCTCTGCCCGCTGCGCCGATGATGATCACTTTCCTTCGGTTCATGCTCGAAAGCCTCCTTGAAATAGTGTTTTTTATCCTGAAATATGATCAGCCCCTGGCTGTCGAACTGTCAAGCTTGCGATAAAAAATATTATTTGCTCAAAAAACGTTGATTTTGCATATACATTCAAGGCTGAGCGGGGCATCCGCCGGATTCATGCAGGATAGCCCGTGCGCGGGGCGATAGATATGCAAATAAAGGCTTTGCGAAATAGTGAAGATTTTTTTTCGATCATAGAGCATACTATGCTTCATGAGACATTTGGCGATCGAGAGCGAAATCGGCTCGTTGCGGCGGGTCATTCTCCACACTCCCGGCGAGGAAATCGAGGCGATGACGCCCGGCGAGGCTGAGCGGGATCTCTATAACGACATCATCCCCTTGGGTTCCGTGCTCGGGGAGTATATGCAGCTCAAGAAATTCCTTGCAGGCGTGGCTGAAACCTTCGAGCTGCTCGATCTCCTGCGCGATTGTCTCGAGGATGTGGGCAACAAGTTCGAATTTCTGAACGACTTGTCGCGCTGCTTCCCCCTGCGGCATTCCATGGAGGAGTTCATGGCGATGCCCGCGGAGACGCTCGCAGCGGCTATCGTCCACGGCGTTCCGGCGCCGGAGAGTACGCTCGCGCATAGGCTGGATCCCCAGAGCTTCATCTCGCGGCCGCTGCCGAACACCTATTTCATGCGCGACAGCGCCGCGGTGATCGGCGACTGCGCGGTATCGGCGGCGACAGCCTTCGATGTCCGCATGGTGGAGGCGGTGATCACGCGGTTCATCTTCACGCATCATCCAGATTTCAGCGCCCGCACCCTTCTTTTCGACGGCCCCTCCGAGCGGAACCGGTATCTCACGGTCGAGGGCGGAGACATCATCGTCATCGCGCCGAATGTCTTCGTCATCGGCATATCGGAGCGGACGACGCCCTACGCTGTGGAGCGGATCGCCCGGAACGCCGCGCGTATCGCGGAATCAGATGTTACGGTCTTCGCCGTCGATCTTCCGAAATCGAGGGCGACCATCCACATGGATATGACCTTCACCGTGCTCGACCGCGATGCGTGCCTCGTCTACGAGCCTGTCATCCTCGGCGCCCAGAAGCGGGCGGTCTACCGGATCGAGGCGGGGAAGGGCGGCAAGCTCCGCTATGCGGAAGAGGCATCGCTGCTCGCCGGGCTCAAGGGCATAGGCGTCGATCTGAAGCCGGTGCTCTGCGGCAAGGGGCATCCCATCTACCAGCAGCGGGAGCAGTGGCTTTCGGGCGCCAATTCCTTCGCCTTCGCTCCAGGCAAGATCCTTGTGTACTCGTGCAACCGGATGACCGCCGAGGCGCTTTCAGACGCCGGCTTCGCCATCGTCGGCTCCGACCGATTCATCGAGGGCGCGGACTCGGTGGAAGCCTACAAGCGGCTCGCCGTGACGTTCGACGGCATCGAACTGGCGAGGGGCGGCGGCGGCGCCCGATGCATGACGCTTCCCGTGGAGCGCGCGTCAGTTTCTTAAGAAAAAGCTTTCGCTTGTCGGCACATGAATACAAAAAACGCTTCCGGTTTTGCCCGGAAGCGTTTTTTATACTAAAACATACATACTGAAGCGCGCGATCGGCTTAATCGCGTCGCCGCCGATCAGCTGCAGCCCGTCGTAGATCCGCAGGTCTCGCATTTCAGGCAGGTGCCGTTGCGCACGAGCGTCAGGTTGCCGCAGGCGGGGCAGGGGTCGCCCTCGTAGCCTTTCTGGCGCGCCGCGCGCATCGACTTGACGTCGGGACTCAAGGCGGGCGCCTTGTCGGCGATAAGCTCCTTCCTGTTCACGAGGGGAGCTTCGGCTGCCGCTGCGCCAGCCTCCGGCTTCTTCTGTATTGGACTGAGCGGGAGGATAGGCGTCATGCCGCTCTGCACCGGTTTGGAGGGATGGGTTGAGCGGCCATTCTCGAATGCCGACTTGTGGCCGCCATTCCTGGAGGGCTGCATCGCCGTCGACACGAGGTCCTCGGGCTTCACCTGGCCAAGGTCGTGACGGTCGAGGTAGGAGATCGCGAGATCCCTGAAAATGTAGTCCAGAACGCTCGTGCCCATTTTGATGTAATCGTGGCCCTGGACGACGCCGTTCGGCTCGAACTTGGTGAAAGTGAAGGCGTCGATGTACTCGTCGAGGGGGACCCCGTACTGCAGCCCCAGTGAGACCGCGATGGCGAAGGAATTGAGGATGCTGCGGAAGGCGGCGCCTTCCTTGTGCATGTCGAGGAATATCTCGCCGAGGCCGCCATCCTCGTATTCGCCGGTGCGCAGGAATACCGAATGTCCGGCGATCTTGGCTTTCTGCGTATAGCCCTTGCGGCGGTTCGGCAGGGACTTTCGCAGGCCCCGGGGCGATTGGGGCATGCCGGGCAGTTCAGGCTCGAAGGCCGAGCGCGGCGGCGCGACGAATTGCTCCGGGGCGGGAACCGCGGGAATCTGCGCCTCGGCAGCTTCATCTGCCTCCTCCAAGCCGCCCGACTGGAGGGCGACGATGGAGTCGGCGATCATGTCGACGCCCGGAGAGAGGGCAGAGAGAGGCTGGGAGAGTTTGGAGCCGTCGCGATAAAGGGCGATCGACTTGAGCATCGACTTCCACGCGAGCATGTAGGCGCTCTTTACTTCGTCCACGGAGACGGTGTTGGGCATGTTGATCGTCTTGGAGATGGCGCCGGTGACGAAAGGCTGGACGGCAGCCATCATGGCGATATGGGCTTTCCAGTCGATGCTGCGCGTCCCCTTCTTGCCGGAGGGCGTCGCGGTGTCGAAAACGGAAAGATCCTCGTCCTTGAGCCCGGGCGCGCCCTCGAGGCCCATGGTTCCGCAGGCGTAGAGCTCGGCGGCTTCGATCTCCTCCGGAGTGTAACCCAGCCAGGCGAGGAGGCTGAAGGAGGGATCGGCATATTCGCTTTCGGCGACTCCGAGCGCGTTCATGGCCTCGGCGCCCAGGGCGTGCGGCGAGAAGCAGCTTTCGAGGGAGAAGGCGCTCTTCAGGAGCGACTCCGCCTTGCCGAGGCTGGCGTCGCCGAGGCCCTTCTCGCGCAGGGACTGAAGCGAAAGTGTAGGAGCGCCCTCCAGGGTGCCGGCTCCGAGGGCGTAGCGGAGGATGGCGTCGACATCCGGGGCGGCGTAGCCGAGGGCGCGCAGGGCGGGGGGCACGCTCGAGTTGATGATCTTGAAGTAGCCGCCGCCCGCCAGCTTCTTGAACTTGACGAGGGCGAAATCCGGCTCGACGCCGGTGGTGTCGCAGTCCATGAGGAGGCCGATGGTGCCGGTCGGCGCGATGGCGGTTACCTGGGCGTTGCGGTAGCCGTGCTTCTGCCCGAGCTTGAGCGCCTCATCCCAGGATTCGCGCGCGGCCGCCACTAGGTTTCCCGGACAGGCCCATTCGCGCAGGCCTGCCGGCGTGATCGTCAGGCCCTCGTATTCCTCGGGCTTGGCGTCGTAGGCGGCCCGCCTGTGGTTGCGCACCACGCGGAGCATAGTGTCGGCATTGGCGGCGTAGCGGTTGAAGGTGCCCCATGCTTCGGCCATGCGGGCTGACTGGGCGTAGGCCTCGCCGGTGAGGATGGCGGAGAGGGCGGCGGCGACCGCCCGGCCCTCGTCGGAATCGTAGGCCAGGCCCATGACCATCATCAGGCTGCCGAGATTGGCGTAGCCGAGGCCGAGCGTGCGGTAGTCGTAGCTCCTGCGCGCGATCTCCTTGGACGGGAATTGGGCCATGACGACCGAGATCTCGAGCACCGTGGTCCAGAGCCGGATCGCGTGGCGGTAGCCTTCGTCATCGAAGTTGCCCGAACTTGCGTCGTAGAAGGAGAGGAGGTTGAGCGAGGCCAGGTTGCAGGCGGTATCGTCCAGGAACATGTACTCCGAGCAGGGATTCGAAGCCTTGATCTCGCCGTCGGCGAGGCAGGTGTGCCATTCGTTGACCGTGCTGTGGTACTGGAGCCCGGGGTCGGCGCACTGCCAGGCGGATCGGGCTATCCTGTCCCAGAGCTTGCGCGCCTTTATGGTCTTCATCACGGCGCCGGTGGTCCGTCCCTTGAGGTCCCAGTCGCCATCTTCGGCCACGGCCTTCATAAAGGCGTTGTCGACGCGAACCGAGTTGTTGGATGACTGTCCGGAGACGGTGTTGTAGGCTTCGGATTCCCAGGCGGTATCGTATTGCGGAAGGTCGACGATCTCGCCCGAATGCCGGTACATGGACAGCACCTGATGGATCCATGCCGACGGAATGCCCGCCGCGAGGGCGTCCTTGACGGCCTTTCTGAGCGCGCCGTTCTCGGTGAAGGAGAAGGCTTTTTCGCCCGCGGCGCCAAAACCGTCGACGGCCTGCTTCATCGTGTCGGCGTAGCGCCGCAGGACCGCTGATCCGGCGGAAAGGCAGGCTACCTTGTACTCTTCCTCGGCCTTCCAGGTCACGAAAGGCTCGATGTCGGGATGGTCGGCGTCCAGGATGACCATTTTAGCGGCGCGCCTGGTGGTGCCGCCTGATTTTACCGCCGCGGCCGACCGGTCGGCGATCTTGAGGAAGGAGAGCAGTCCGGAGGAGACGCCGCCGCCCGAGAGATTTTCCTTGGCGGCGCGGATCTTGGAGAAGTTCGTGCCCGTGCCGGAACCGTACTTGAAAAGGCGCGCCTCGCGGGTGACGAGGTCCATGATGCCGCCCTCGTTCACGAGGTCGTCCTTGATGTCGAGGATGAAGCATGCGTGGGGCTGGGGGCGCGCGTAGGCGGATTCGGACTTTACGACCTCGTCGGTGTCCGTGTTGACATAGTAGTGGCCCTGGGGCGGTCCCTCGATGCCGTAGACGGCGTTCA
>Ga0116170_10006382_pt1 | contig 10345 bp, 7 predicted proteins | sample AD_JPNHW1_MetaG_FD_89797 | JGI IMG/M metagenome (GOLD analysis project Ga0116170, IMG submission 89797) | Active sludge microbial communities of municipal wastewater-treating anaerobic digesters from Japan - AD_JPNHW1_MetaG | ecosystem: Engineered > Bioreactor > Anaerobic > Digestate | place...
AGAGAGGTCAATATCACAAGACTTTTTGCAAAAGTAATATACAGCATAAATCATATGGAATCGATTTCCAGCGTATTAGAGTCCTAGGAGGTGGGGTTTGTTAAAGATCGGAAAAGTTGCAGGTTTTGATGTTCTGATGGAATCAGACATTCCTTTTCTCAAGATATTCAGAAAAGGAAAAGTGAGAGAAGTTTATGAGATCGGAGAATATCTTCTAATCGTTGCAACAGATCGAATAAGTGCTTTTGATGTTATCATGAAATCAGGTGTGCCGAAAAAGGGGATATATCTCACAAAACAGTCGTCTTTCTGGTTCAAATACCTGAAAAGTGCTGGATTCGAAACTCATTTTGTCACTGATGACATTGATGAAATGGTCAGACTGACCGGTGAAAAAAGACTTCTTGACCTTAAATGGCTCGAAGGAAGAGTGATGCTTGGCAGAAAAGCGAAAGTGCTTCCTGTCGAAGCAGTATGCAGATTCAGGATATTCGGTTCGGCTGTTACAGCACTTCAGACAGACAGCTGGATATGGGATCCGATCGAAGCTGAAGGCGGATTGAAAGAAGGTGCTCTGATCAAGAACGGGCCTGTTTTTACACCGACTGAAAAATCCGAGACAGATGACAAAATATCATTCGAGCAGATGGTCGAACTTATCGGTGACAGAGAACTTGCTTTAAAAGTGAAGGAAAGCACAATAGAACTTTTCAGAACATGCAACAATTATGCGGTGAAAAATCTCGGTTTTGAAATAGCGGACGGAAAGGTCGAATACGGGATCATTGATGGAAAGTTAGCTTTGGTAGATGAGACTTTCACCAGCGACAGCACAAGGTTCATTCCCGACAAATCAAAAGAAGTTTTCAGAAAATGGCTTACTGATAACAATCTCAAAAAAGTTGCAGCGGAAATTCCTGATGAGATCGCTTTGATGGTTTCAGACCTCTATAAAAGCCAGTGTGAAAAAATGGGGATCAAAAACTGACAGATATTCGGAGTTGATATGAAATTTAATTACAAAAGCCTTTTAGTATGGCTTGGAATAATAGTTGTAGTCTTTTTTCTGATAAATATTTCACAGCTCACCTCAAAAAAGACAACTCAGGAACTTAACATGACAGAGTTCAGGGCGAAGGTCAAAGCAGGTGAGATAAAGGAAGTTTCAATAGACGGTCTTGAATTCAAAGGAAAGCTCAATAATGACAATGAATTCATAGTTATCGGTCCGAGCGGTGAAAAAACGACGGAGTTCCTTTCGGACAACAATGTGCCGACCACTTATGTCAAACCGGATGACGATTCATTTCTACAGTCGCTTCTTGTATCGTGGCTTCCGATGCTTGTGTTCGTACTGCTTTTCATCTTTTTCATGAGGCAGATGCAGGGCGGCAACGGGAAAGCTTTCTCTTTCGGAAAAAGTAAGCACCGTGTAATATCAAAAGACCAGAATCCTATAAGATTCAAGGATGTTGCAGGTGTTGACGAATCGAAAGAAGAGCTGACAGAAGTTGTCGATTTTCTGAAAAGACCGGCACTTTATACAAAAATGGGAGCAAAAATTCCGCACGGCGTGCTTCTTGTGGGGCCTCCCGGAACAGGTAAGACTATGCTTGCCAAAGCTGTCGCAGGTGAAGCTGATGTTCCATTTTTTATAATCAGCGGTTCCGATTTTGTTGAAATGTTTGTCGGAGTCGGAGCAAGCAGGGTGAGAGATCTTTTCAACCATGCCAAGGAAAAGGCTCCGTGTATAATTTTCGTTGATGAGATCGATGCTGTCGGTCGTCAGAGAGGTGCAGGACTCGGCGGCGGTCACGATGAAAGAGAGCAGACACTCAATCAGCTTCTTGTCGAGATGGACGGTTTCGGAAGTGATGCAGGTGTAATAGTCATAGCCGCAACGAACAGAGCGGATGTTCTTGATCCTGCACTGCTGCGTCCCGGCCGTTTTGACAGACAGGTCTATGTTCCGATGCCTGACATCAAAGGAAGAGAGCTTATTCTGAAGGTTCATGCCGAGAAAATAAGGATGGAAGGCGACATTAATTATGTTGATATTGCAAGAGGTACTCCGGGATTTTCCGGTGCCGATCTGGCGAATCTGCTCAATGAAGCCGCTCTTCTTGCCGCATCAAAGACATTGACCGGTGTAACAATGAACGAGATCGAAGAGGCAAGAGATAAGATTCTGATGGGCAAAGAAAGAAAGACCATGGTTCTTACTCCGGATGAAAAAAAGGATACAGCTTATCACGAGGCGGGACATGTTATCGTCGGAATTTATTCACAATATGCAGATCCTATTCATAAAGTTTCAATAATTCCGAGAGGTCACGCACTCGGTGTCACACAGCACCTTCCGGAAAAGGACAAATACAGCTATCACAAGGAAGAGCTTATTGATAAAATTAAGATACTGATGGGCGGAAGAGTTGCTGAAGAACTGTTTATCGGCAGAATAACCACAGGAGCCGGAAACGATATAGAAAGAGCTACTCAGCTTGCAAGGAATATGGTTATGATGTGGGGAATGAGCGAAAATCTCGGTCCGGTTCATTACGGCGAGAATGAACAGGCAGTATTCTTAGGTCGTGAACTTGGAAAGAGAACGCAGGTAAGTGAAGCTACTTCTGAAAAGATAGATGATGAAGTTCAAAAAATAATTGATGAAGCCTATCTGTCGGCAAAGAACATTCTTGATACCCATAGAGATGAAGTTGCAAGACTTGTTGATTCTCTGATGGAACATGAAACTCTTTCAAAAGATGCAATAATGGCAGCTCTCGGCGGGACTGTAACTGATGCACTGTAGATATTTCTTATTTTTATTCGTGTTTTTCATTGCGGTTTCCTGTACCACTATGCCTAAAAGGACTATTGATACCACCGGATCATACTCATGGGATAAAGAGTCTTTCGAGTTGAACCCGGAGCATCAGTCCTTCACAGCTGAAGGTGAAGTGACAATGTGGATAGACAATGTCCGCTTCAAAGGTAAGTTCAACGGAGATTACCAGATACTTTCCTCTGCAAGAGACAAATGGAGAATGATCATAACCGGCCCTTTTAATATTTCTGTTGCAACAGTTATAATCAACGGAATGTCGGCACATGTTTTTCATGACGGTATATGGGAAAGCAAACCGTGGCCGGAGATATCGGGCGGGCTTTTTAACGCCGATGTGGACGGAGACATCTTTTCTGTAATACTTGGCGGAAGATTCAATTTTTCTGGAGAGTGTGCTAAAACCGGAGATAATTCAAAGCTTTGCAAGATGAATGAAGTATATTACAGATTCACAGACAGTGAAATTGTCGAAATACTCAGCGGAGATCTGTCAATTATCCGCAAGGACGGTTTATGGAGCGGTGTAAGAAAAGGAAAATACACATTTATTTTTAAAAACAGCAAACTTGAAAGCGGAACTCAGTTTGACGATTCACTTTTCGGACTCCCGAAAGAAGAAAAAGACGCTTTCGACGACATTTAAAAGAATTTTCAATGAAATATTATATTGTAGATTTTGACGGAACAATAACTCTGAAAGACACTCTTGTCGAAGTTTTTGACAAATATTGTGTCAAGGACTGGCTTGTTCCTGAAAATAGAATGTTCAATGGTGAGATATCAAGAACTCAGGCTCTTTTTGAAGAAGTCGATCTGATGAAAGTGACAGAAAAAGAGCTTTGGGATTTTATTTCAAAAAACATCAAGATCCGCAATGGATTCAGCGAGTTTGTTGGAAGAGTTCATAAACATGGCGATAAAATGATGATACTGAGTGGCGGATTCAGGTCGTTCGTTGAGTTTATATTGGGGAAAGAGGGGAGCGGTGTCTCGTGGATAGGGTTGATAATTGCCAATAATATCAAATACTTAGGCGATGGGAAGTGGAAATTTATTCCATGTCCTGACACTCTTCCTCAGTTATGCGGAACATGTCCCAACTGCAAAAGAGCAATGGTGGAAAAGATAATTTGCGAAGGTTATGAAACTGTTTATATCGGTGACGGCGAAACTGATTTCTGTGCTTCAGAACACGCCTCGGAGATATGGGCGACAGGCTCACTTGCACAACGACTTGACAAGAAAGGGGTCAAATATCATCCGTTTGATGATTTCGGTCAGATAAAGTAAATAATTTTCAGTCACTTGAACAAATAATTAAAAAAGGTAGAATATTGGGAATTTTTGTGGAGGTTTGTAATGAAAAAGGGACTCTTTCTGTTATTGATAATGCTTGCGGTTTTAATTTCGGGCTGTGTCGTGAAAAAAGACATAGATTATACAGAAGAATGCGGAACTGAAAATCCCGATCCTACAAAATGCGAACAGTCTTATGTGAATTGTGTAGCTTACAATTATATGAAAGACTGGTATCTGTGGTATGAACACCTTCCAGAGATCAATATAGCAGATTATGCGACTCTCGGTGATATGCTGAGTAAGCTGAAGTATGTTGATGGAGAGACTGTTGTCGACAGATTCAGCTATTCTGTTAAAAAAGTCGATCACGATAATTATTATGCCGGGAAGCGCTACGGAATGGGGACTTCATGGAAAAGGGACGAGGCGAACAGACTGTTTGTTTCACTTGTTTATCCTGAAAGTCCGGCAGGAATTGCCGGTTTGAAAAGAGGTCAGGAAATACTTGAACTTAACGGTTTCACAGTTGCACAGCTTGATAAAAATAAGCTTTATAATCAGGAACATGCGGCTGACGAAGGTTTTATTGCAAAGACTGACTGGGATAATGTATATGATGCTGAAAAACAAGGTGAAGCAGTAGCTATGAAACTGCTTGAGAACGGCACTGATGAGATAAATACAACGGTCTATCTTGACGATTATACAATGAAATCGGTGTTGAAAACTTCGGTTGTTGATAATAATGGAGTGAAAACGGGTTATCTGCACTTTAAAGCTTTTATAACTCCTTCCAAAGACGAACTCAATGAGGCTTTTGTTACCTTTAAAGCTGAGGAAATTCAAGAGCTTGTACTTGATATGAGATATAACGGCGGCGGACTGGTGTCTATTTCTCAGCATTTGATAAATCTGATCGCCGGACCGGCTCTTGAAGGTGAAAAGATAATAAAAATAATGTACAACGACAAGCATTCTGACAGTAACAGCAACTATTTGGGTAAAGTTCTTGAAAATTCAATGAATCTTAAGAAAGTTGCCATTATTGCATCAAGAGGGACTGCCAGCGCATCGGAAATGGTGATAAATTCGCTTGCACCGTTTATTGAAGTATCTGTCATCGGTGATACGACATACGGGAAACCGGTCGGTATGAATGCTCTTGACATCTGTGACCAGACAATAGTTCCGATTACATTTAAAAATGCAAATGCAGTCGATTTCGGTGACTATTATTTCGGAATTCCTGCAACTTGTACGGCCTCAGATGACTATAAACATGATTTCGGAGATGTCGAAGAGGCTTCAATGAAAGAAGCACTTTATTATCTGAAAAATGGCAAGTGTTCAGAAACACTCAAAAACTATGGCGTGAAAGGGCCTCTTCTTGAAACGCTTATTCCGTTTGAACTGAAAGGAATGAACAGAATTGATTATACTTTTTAGCTGCCGGATTTGACCATAACCATCTTTCCGGTAGATTCAGCCATTGTTTCGCCATCAAGTGTTATTTTTCCTGTGGCATATACAACTCTTCCTTTCTGAGATTCTACAAATCCTTCTATCAATATTTCTCGGCCTGTCGGGACAGGTTTTCTGAATCTGACGGATATTTCACCGGTAACACCTGATTCATAAACAGTAAAAGCTGCATAAGCCATGATCTCATCAAGAACGGTGCTGATTATTCCGCCATGTACTACTCCAGACCAACCGCAGAATTTATCGTCTATTTTTGTAACCGCCCATGCTTTTTTCAGGTTTTTGTCACTTTTTATTTCCAGTTTCAATCCTGAATCGTTATTTTTTCCGCATACAAAACATCTGAGGTCATCGACGAGTTCCATTTTATCTCCTTAAAAAAACGGTAAGATTTTATTTTATCAGAAATATTTTGTCAAACAGGACTCAGAAAAGGTTTATTAATATTTCCGCTGATTCATATAAAAACTGCTTCCTTTAATTGATTTTGCAATTTTCTTTGTTTCGGCACAGGCATCGTTTACTTGAAGAAAATTTAAAAAGCTGTTTTCGCCAAGGTTGACTCCGGCAAGACTTATTGAAATTATCGGGAAAATTTCCTGATTGCCGAGACGGTTGGTGGACACTATGGATTTGTTTTCGATATCTTTTTTTGAATAAAATGCCGTAATTCCTTTGTCAAATTCAGTGATTATTCTGTCGGATATCTCGTTCATTTTTTCAGAATTGATCACTAAAACAAAATCATCACCGCCTATATGTCCAAAAAAATTGTCAGTAAGTTCAATGGAATTCATAGCTTTTTTAATAATTTCCGAAGTGAAAAGGATAACTTTGTCACCCATCGCAAAGCCGTATTTGTCGTTATATGCCTTGAAATTATCAAGATCTGAATAAATAACGCCCACATCTTCTTTTTTTAAGATAGCGTTTTCAATACGGCTCGAAATTGAGTTGTTGCCGGGAAGTCCCGTTAGGGGATTAGAGTCGAGAGCAATTCCGTATAGAGCTTTAAGTTTTTTTCTGGCTTCAGTTAATCTCAGGTGTGTATTTACTCTTGATATGACTATCTGAGGATTGAAAGGCTTTGTCACATAATCGACAGCACCTATATCGAGTCCTTTGGTAATATCTTCAACATCGCTGTTCCCTGAAATGAATATTATCGGAATATCCTTTGTTTTCTCAATGCTTTTGAGACTTTCACAAACTTCATAACCGTTCATTTCCGGCATAATGATATCCAGAAGTATTAAGTCCGGGAGTTTGTCGCATGCAATTTCAATAGCGGTTTTTCCATCTTGAGCAGAAAATATTCCCCTGTTTTCTTTAAAAAGTGATGTAAGAATCTTAATGTTTTCAATAGAATCATCAACGATCAGTATTTTCTGCCTGTTATCATTGTCAGCAGCCTGTTGAGCTGATATTTCCGGCTCATATTTTAACAAGGGTGCATCTTCATTTGATATCCAGTTCTTTATTGCACTCATTGTTCTATCAGTTTCAATTAAAAGTTTTGCTGAAATATCAGAAGCTTTTTCAACTAAGTCCTCTTTGAGTGCAGATTCAAGATCTTTGGCAAGAATATATATCTGATCAGCGGATATATTTCCTGCAATTCCTTTTAAAGAATGTGCTCTGAACTTAGCATCAGCAAAGTTTCCATCATTCATATTGTCTATGATCTTTTGAGTAATATCAGCATAGTTATTTGAAAAATCTTTTAATATTTCCTTGAAAAGATTAGGATTTTTCAATCTTTTCATTCCATTTTCATAATTTATTCCATAGATCTCTGTCGTGACATTTTTTACACGGCTGATATCAATGTTTTTAAGAAAATGCAGAAGTTCTCTGGCTTTAACAGGTTTAACAAGATTAAATTTAATGCCGAGTTTCTTACATTCATCTCTTAATGTCTGATCATCGGAAGAACTGTGGAGAAGCATGATCGGTATTTTTTCCGGAGAAATAAGGAACTTTTCCCTGATCTTACGAATGGTTTCCAGTCCATCCATATCAGGCATATGATAATCAACGATCATAATATCAAAATCAGCTGATTCTTCGAGCAGTTTTAATGCGTCAATGCCACTGCTGCAACCTGTATATTCAATTCCCCAGTATGCAAAGTTGTGCTCAAGGATAATACGGTTGTTTTTATTGTCATCAATTACCAGTGCCCGTTTTATCTGAAGTGTTTCCTGATATATATTTTCCTGATGCTTATCATAGACAGTTTCAATAGAAAAATAAAAATCAGATCCTTTTCCTGATTCACTTTCAACTTCAATTCTGCCACCCATTTTTTCAGCAAGCCGGTTGGAAATAGTAAGTCCAAGCCCAGTGCCTCCGAATCTTCTGGTTGTACTGCTGTCAGCTTGAGAAAAAGCATTGAAAAGTTTGGTTTTCTGATCTTTACTGATTCCTATACCAGTGTCTCTGACCGAGAATTTGTACCGTCCGTTCCGGCTGTCCAATGGTGAAAAATCGACTTTAAGTTCAACCTCCCCGTCTAATGTGAACTTTATTGCGTTACCCAGCATATTAATAAGGATCTGCTTCAGACGGACCGGGTCGACTTCAGCATATCTCGGCATAGACGGGTCTATGTTAAGAAGCAGCTCAAGTTTTTTCTGATCGGCATGATATTTAATTATATCAGCGGTCTGTTCCATCAATTCGACAATATCGGTATTTATTATTTCAAGTTCCAGTTTGCCGGCCTCGATTTTTGAAAAATCAAGTATGTCATTAATTATGCTCAGAAGAGCTTTTCCGGAAATATTGGCATTTTCAGCATATTGTCTCTGAGCGTTTGTCATCGGTGTTTTTAACAGAAGATCTGTGAATCCTATGACACCGTTAAGCGGTGTTCTGATTTCATGGCTCATATTAGCAAGAAATTCTGATTTGGCCTTGTTTGCTGATTCCGCCTGTTCTTTTGCAACAAGGAGCTGTTCTTCGCCTTTTTTCCTGTCAGTTATATTGATAAAGCTTTCCAGCAGTTTTTCTTTCCCCTCAATCTTAATTGTTTTTACAGTTTTGAGAATTGGAATTTGTGTTCCGTCAGCTTTAATTAATATCTTGTCTGAATTGTCAACTGTCTGATTTTTATCGCAAATAGGACAACTATTCTCCATTGCATGACAAACAAACAAATGACATTTTCTTCCAATGATATTTTTTTCATCATCACCGATCATTTCGGATGCAAACCTGTTCACTATTTCGATCTGCCGGGTATATGGATCTATTATCATAACTCCAACTGAAAGGTTTTCCAGCAATGAACGCTGGAACTGTTCACTTTCTTGAATCTTTTTCTGACTTTCCTTCAGTACTGCTTGAGATATTGTGATAAAAAGCATCAGCATCAGCAGGATTAAAACAATAATGGTCAGCATAACAGGAAGAGCAGACCGTTCTATTATCTCGCTTTTCCAGTCACTGGCATCAACATCCATTCCAATAACAGCCATGATTTTTCCAGTATCGGGATCTTTAACCGGAACTAGTGCTGATATCCAGTTTCCCCATCTATCTTTTATCGGACCTTCAACCAGTTCCTGTCCGGAATTAAAAACAGATTTAAGATCTTCAGAAGCTTCTTCATACAGCTGTCCAGGAGGCGAATAATCTTTTGAATCCGGCGATTCATTGTCCAGAAAATAAAATATTTCGTTTTCAGCGTTGCGACCGGTCAAATAGACAAAACGGTATTTTTCATTAGATCTTTTTATTTCTGCAAACTGTTTTTTCAGAGCTATATAATTCTGATTTTTCAAGTCAGATGTGTTACCGGAAAGAGATTGAAATTGTGAATAGTTCAGTGAAACAAGGGACAGTCGGGTCTGCTGCAGAAGATTTTTACGCATTTCAGAATCGACCTGCTGCATCTTCCATCTGGTAAAGATTGTAGAAGCCATCAACGAGACACAAACTGCAACGGCAACTAAAAGGATGATCCTTCTATTTACTTTCAACAGTTGTATGAATCTATTCTTTATCATATATTTTCTCCGGAAATTGGTTTGCTGTGGCATTTTATAGGGAAAGCAGAATGGAGTCAAAAAAACCTTTGGAGAAAGAAAGATTTTGTCTGATGACGACACAATTATGTCCGTTTGTTGAAAATTGTCTTTTTTCTGCTACAATAAATCAATAAATTTGGAACAGGTGTCTAAATGAATAAATTCTTGAAAATATTTTCGCCGGTTTTCTCAAATGTTTTTGAAAACTTGCAAGATCCCGTTTCCATTCTTGAGGATGGCGTGTTCGTCGAATGCAATTATGCGACACTGAAAATGCTCGGAATGAAAAATAAAGATGAAATCATCGGGAAAACTCCATTGCAGATATCTCCGGAATTCCAGTCCGATAAAATCAGCTCTGAGGAAAAAGTACAGCTTCAGATAAAAAGATGTATTGAATCAGGTTCCAATAAGTTTGAATGGTGCCATGTTCGTGCAGATGGAGAACTTTTTTTTGCGGAAATTAATTTGACCAGAATTTCAGGAATAGATGAAAGAACGATATTCGTTTTGTGGAGAGATATTTCAGACAAAGTTAAGGCGAAAAGGCTGGCTGATGAAATGGAAAATAAATTCAAAATGGTCACAGATTTCGCTCCGGCGGCTATTCTTGTCCACAAGGGCGGAAGATGGATATATGTCAACAATGCCGTTTCTGAAGTTTTCGGTTTGCAGCCTTCTG
>Ga0116170_10006383_pt1 | contig 10343 bp, 6 predicted proteins | sample AD_JPNHW1_MetaG_FD_89797 | JGI IMG/M metagenome (GOLD analysis project Ga0116170, IMG submission 89797) | Active sludge microbial communities of municipal wastewater-treating anaerobic digesters from Japan - AD_JPNHW1_MetaG | ecosystem: Engineered > Bioreactor > Anaerobic > Digestate | place...
GATTGCTCCAGCGCCTCGATGGAGTGCCCCAGAAACGCCGCCGCCGCAGGGTTGGCGTCCACGACCATGAGCGTTGCGGCTTCCACCAGCAGCATGGGCGTGGGGTTTTCCTGGAAAAGAGAGATATAGCGCTCCTCGCTTTCCGCCAGACGACGGGCCACACTCAACCGCTCCTGGCGGACCTTGGACTCCTCCAGCTCACGGCGCACGGCGGGCGCAAGCCTGGACAGGGCGTCCTTCGAGATGAAATCCCGGGCCCCAGCCCGCATCAGCTCTGTGACGATAGCTTCTGGAGCCACCCCTGAAACCACCACCAGCGGAAGATCCAGATCGAGTTCGCGCAACAACTCCAGAGCGCCCAGGGAGCTGAATTGAGGCAGGCAGTGATCGCTGATGATCAGATCCCAGCTCCAGTCCTTCAGCGCCGCCCGCATGGAATATGCATTGGCCACGCGCTCCCAGGCCGGATTGAAGCCGCCTTTCCGCAATTCCCGAAGCACAAGCTCGGCATCAAGATCAACGTCTTCGACCAGAAGGACACGAAGGGGAACCGCTGAAGGCGGACTGGCGATGGTTTGGCTCATGTCGTCAGGAATGAAAATGCCGATCGAATTCGGGTGAGCGTCCCAGTCTCAAACAGGGCCCAGAAGGAAGGTCGGGACTCCTCATGGGAACCCTATCCAGAACTTGGACAGAAGGTTACAGATCCCGTTTTCGACATGGCACCCGATCCGCATAAATTCTGGATCGAAACCCGAAAATATAGAAAGAACCATGTTGGTGATTTCAATATTTTACAGCCACCCTCAAGCATTCATCCGTTGTTTGTCGGAGCGATATTGAGGATGAGCCAGTAGAGTCCCACCTGACGGATGGCTTCGGAAAAATCATCAAAATCGACGGGCTTGCGCACGTAGCTGTTGGCCCCCAGTCCGTAGCCCGCGGCGATATCCTCCTCTTCCCGCGAGGTGGTGAGGATCACCACCGGCAAGGTGTGGGTTCGCTCCTGGGCACGAATCCAACGCAACACCTCAAGCCCATTCAGCTTGGGCAGATTCAGGTCCAACAGCACGAGGGATGGCAGCGGCGCGTCCGTCGCCTTCAGGATCTCCAGCGCCTCGGCCCCATCCCTGGCGACATCGACCTTGTTCGCGATGTGGTTGGCGTGAAGCACCCGCAAGGTCAGCTCCACATCATCCAGATTGTCTTCCACCAGCAGGATGCTCTGCATGACACACCTCAATCAGGAAGCGTGAAGAAGAAGGTCGCGCCCTCACCGGGAGCGGCCTCGGCCCAGACCCGCCCTCCGTGGCGGGAAATGATGCGCTGAACGATCGCCAGACCAATGCCCGTCCCTTCGAATTCCTCCGCACGATGAAGCCGCTGGAAGGCCCCGAAGAGCTTGTGGACGTATTGCATATCAAACCCGGCTCCATTGTCTTTCACGAAGAACACGGTTGATCCATCCTCCCCCCGGTCCGCGCCAAAGACGATCCGGGGCTGGGGGACGCGGGCCGTGAATTTCCAGGCGTTTCCGAGCAAGTTTTCCAGCACCACCTGGATCAGGCGCGGATCCGCATGGGCGATCAGGCCTTCCTGAATCTCCAACTGCACCCGGCGCTCCGGCGCGCGCTGGGCCAATTCATCCAGTACGCGCCGGGCCAGAACATCCAGATTCGTTTCATGACGATCCAATTCGGTCCTTCCGACCCTGGAGAGCCGCAACAGATCGTCGATGAGCTGGGCCATGCGGGCCGCCCCTTCCCGGATCCGGTCCAGGTAGTGCCGGGCCGTCTCATCCAGATTCGCTTGGTAATCCTCCTGCAGCGCGCTGCTGAAGCCGGTGATGCCGCGGAGCGGGGCACGAAGATCGTGGGAAACGGAGTAGCTGAAGGCCTCCAGCTCGCGGTTGGCCATCTCCAACTGGGCCGTCCGTTGCTGAACGCGCAGTTCCAGTTCCTCGTTCATCCGACGGATCTGATCCCGAGCCTCCACCTGGGACGTGGCGTCGAATATGGTTTCGATCACGCCCAGGATGCGTCCATCCACGCTCCGATAGGGCGCAAGGACCGTGGCAAGCCACGCCTGTCGGCCGGTTTGCGACCACACGTAGAGCTGCGGTTCTTCTCTGGAAGGCTCGCCCTGAAGAACGCGATGGAACCGATCCATCCATCCGTTCTCAAGCAGCAAGGGGAAGACATCCCAGATGAACCGCCCCTTGATCTCTTCTTCCGCGAACCCCGTCAAGTCCGCCAGGAAGGGATTGAAGACCTGCAGGCGCCCGTCGGTATCGCACACCAGGATGCCCTCCTGGGCGGAAAGGATCACCTGCTGATTGAACTGGCTGCTTTCACGAAACGCCTGCTCGGCTCGGAGGCGCTCGGTCATATCCGTCACGATGCATGCGAATTGCCCTGGCTGAGGCATGAAGGCCGTCACCTGAAAGTGTTTACCGGGAGGCGCCAGCACAGATTCAAACTGGGCGGTCTCCCCAAACAGAGCCACCCGACCAAAGGCCGAGATCCTGGCATCGGGAAGATCCGGAATCACCTCGCGCGCATTTCGCCCGATGACATCCTGGGCTCGCAGGCCCGTCAAGGCTTCGAACGCGGGATTGACGGCCAGAAATACATAGTCCACCGGCCGCCCATCGGCATCGCAGACGATCTCGTGGATCGCCAAGCCATCCAGCATCCGTTCGAAAAGCGTCTGGTAGCGACGCTGCGCCTGGCGGAACTCCGTCAGATCCTGGCCGATGCCCAGCAGGCTCGCGACATCGCCGTCCTTGCCGAATTCCGGGGAGAAACGGAACAGGAAGAAACGCGCAGACTGACCTTCGCCCATTTCGAATTCGATCTGCCTGGATTGCCCACCGGTGAAAACGGCATCCATCACCGAACCGATCTTCTGGCACAAGGACTCCGGAAAATCCAGATCGCGGTATCCACTTCCGATGAACGCCGATTGGGCAAGGCCGAAGAATCCCGCCATCGCAGGGTTTGCGTAGAGGAAGCGCCCCTGGCGATCGAGCCGAAAGATGCCATCGCGGGTGTTTTCCACCAGAGCACGAAGTTCCTCCTCCCGCTCCCGCAGGACCTCTTCGGCTGCCTTGCGTTCCGTGATGTCCTGGACCACGCCCGTCATCCGCAGGGGGTTTCCTTCCGCATCCCATTCGATCTCGCCCCGCCAATGCACCCACCGGCGCTGACCGCTCCTGGCATTCACGATCATGCAATCGGAATCGAAAGCGCCGCGCGCCTCCAGCGCCTCCTGAAGACGGGCTTCGACCCGTCCCCACCACTCGGGCGCAATCAGGTGACGCCACGTCTTCGTGGCCTCCCGGGACGCGCCGCTTCCGAAGATTTCATCGAATTCGGGGCTTGAGACAAGCTCATCGCGCACCATGTCCCAGGCGTAGATGCCAACCTGGCCAGCCCTTTGCGCCGTCTGAAGGAACGTGGCCGTCTCGCGCAGTGCCTGCTCCGAGCGGCGCCGCTCGGAAATATCCCGCACGACGCTCTGCATGTAGGGCGTGCCATCCAGCTCGAAGCACCGGGAACTCGCCTCGACAGGAAAGCGCGATCCATCCTTGCGAACATGAACCGTCTCGAAGCGCATGGCCTGGGCCGACGCAGACGCCAAATCCCGGGGAGCAGGCATCGTGCATTCCGGGGCGACCAGATCCCTGATGGTGAGGGTTCGCAGAACCGCCGGCGAGTACCCGTAGGTTTCATGGGCCCGGTCGTTAGCCCAGACCAGATGCCCCGTTTGATCCAGAAGCAGGGCGATGTCGTTGATGCTGGAACCCAGGATTTCGAGCTGCAGCGCCAGGGCGGCCTGCTTGCGCGCCATGGCCTGCTGTGCGAGGCCGATCCATCGCCGGTCCGCGCGCCGCAAGGCGATCAACAGCGTCATGGCGAGATACAGGAACAATCCGCCCAAGGCGGCGCTGATCCAGGCAGAGCGGGAAAGCGGCATGGAACGGGGCGCGCTTCCCAGTTCAGGCTGCGACACCGCGAGCTCCTGCAGATGATGGGCATGCAGCCCCATCCAAACCACCAACACGGCCGAAAGACCAAACAGCGCCAAGGGCATCCAGCGCCAAGAGCCCCGGGGGGCCGAGGCATCCAGCGTCAGATCCACGGGATCCGCAGGCTTTGCGTCCAGAACGGAGGCATAGGTGAGCCAGAAGAGCGCCAGGGAGGTCAGGCCGACATAGACCCAGCCCTTCGCCGTCGCCAGCTTCAGAAGCAGTTCGCGGTCGGAGACGAGCCAGCCCAGGATACGGTCGGTGCAGGTGATCCACACCAGCGAAAAGACCACGAAAAAGATCAGAACGCGCAACGCAGCGCGAATCGCCGGGCGAAAGGCGTCATGCCGGACCGATCGTGGGCCTCCCCCCGCGCTCATGCAGACCTCAAATGGGAATGGTTTCCCATTCTAGACAGACAGATGAAAGAGAGCGACTACATGAATCCGTTCTTCTTCATCCAGTCATCGTTGTAGATGGTGCTGAGGTACCGACTGGCGCTATCGGGGAAGACCACGGCCACGCGGGCCCCTGGAGGCAGTGTGCCCGCCACCTGCATTGCCGCATGGATCGCCGCGCCGCTGCTGCCCCCCACCAGGATGCCCTCGCGCCGGGCCAACTGGCGCGCCGCGTGAAACGCCGTGCGATCCGAAACCTGGATCATGTCGTCGATGACGGTGAAATCCGCCGTGCCGATGATGAATTCGTCGCCCATTCCCTCCAGCAGGTAGGGCGCAGATTTCCCGACCTTGCCCGTGCGGAAGTATTCGGTGTAGACGCTGCCCTCCACATCCACGGCCACGATGCGGATCTTGGGGTCGCGCTCCTTGAGGTAGCGGCCCACGCCCCCCACGGTGCCGCCCGTGCCCATGGCGATCACGGCCGCGTCGAGACGGCCCTCCATCTGCTCCCAGATCTCTGGCCCGGTGCTGCGATAGTGGGCCTCGTTGTTCTCGCGGTTGTTGTGCTGATCGGGGAAATAGCAGTGCTCCAGTTCCCGCGCTAGGCGCGGCGTGATCTGGTTGTAGCTATCCGGATGTTCTGGCGGAAGGGCCGTGTCCACCCTCACGACATCCACCCCCAGGGCCGCGAGCTGATCCAACTTCTCCTTGCTGGTGCGATCCCGCACCACGGCCTTCAGGCGATAGCCCTTCTGGATGGCCACCATGGCGAGGCCCATGGCCGTGTTGCCTGAGGAGTTCTCAAGAATCAGATCGCCGGGATGCAGCCTCCCGTCCTTCTCGGCGGCCTCCACCAGGAACTTGGCGATGCGGTCCTTGCTGCTGCCCATGGGGTTCAGGTATTCCAGCTTGGCGTATATGGAGGCCTGCAGGCCCGCCGTGATGCGGTTCAGGCGGACCATCGGCGTATGGCCGATCACATCCAGAATGTCTTCGTAGCAACGCATTTCAGACAATTCGCACCTCGACAAGCTCTGCCGCCATACCCAACGGGCTTTCCCCAAGCCTACATCACACACCGGTCTGATCCGGCCCCCACACGACCTTGTGCAGCTGAAGCTGGAAGCGAACCGGCAACTGGTCCGCGATGATGCGCTCCGCCAGCCAGCGGGGGTCCAGGCTATGCCACACCGGACTGAACAGGATGTCCAGGCGCTCGAACAGCCCGCGCGCCTCGCACCAGGCCTTGGCCCACGCGTAATCCTCCGCATCGCGCAGCACGAACTTCAACTCATCCTGGCCGGGGATCAAATGATCCAGATTGGATTCCACCCACCGACGCTCCTCGCCGCTGCCAGGGGTCTTGCGATCCACGATCTTCACGACGGCTTTGGGAACCCTGGCGATGTCCTGGCTGCCGGCGGTCTCCAGCGCCACCTCGAAACCCAGCTCCAGCAGCGCCTGAAGCAGGGCCGGTGCCTGGGGATGCGCGAGCGGCTCGCCCCCCGTCAGTTCGATGAAAGGCGCGTTGGGCCCTGGACGCGGATCACCCAGGCGCTCGCGGACTTCGCGCAGGAGCTCGGCCGCCGTCATGGATTGCCCTTCTGCATAGGCGTAGGTGGTATCGCAGTAGACGCAGCGCAGCGGACAGCCCGTCAGGCGGATAAATAGACACAGACGGCCCGCGCGGGAACCCTCGCCCTGGATCGACGTGAAGATCTCGTTCACCTTGAAAACGTCATCCGGATGGAGTCGGCGTTCGTCACGGCCTTCGGCACTCACGCCCATCGCATCCCTCCATCCAGTGTCAGGATTTCCCCCGTCAGGTAGGGACTATCCGCCGCGTAGCGCAGCGCGCGAAACACGTCGTCCGGCGTTCCGTTGCGATTCAGGAGGCTGCGCTCCGCCAGCACGGCGTCATCGAACCCCTCGGTGGGCAGCGCCGTCCCCAGCGCGTGACCAACGACCCGGACCCTGGGCGCCAAGGCGCGCGCCAGCCCAGGCACCAGCGCAGCGAGCGCGGCCTTGGCAGCAGAGTATGGAAGCCGCTTCAGGAAGGGCCGGTGGATGGCCGTATCCAGGATGAAGTGAAGGCATCCGCCCTCGCAGAGGCGCGGCGCGACCGCCTGGGCCACGAGCATGGGGAAGCTCAGATTCAGACCCCAGGTCGCAGCCAGAGCCTCGGACGTCCAGGCCCCAAATGGCTGTTCTGGGAAACTTCCGGCAAAAATCACAACATGACGGGGCGCAATCCCGGCTTCGCCCAAGGCGTCCATATCTGCCATCATCGTCGAGAGCAGCTCGGGAGCTTCCGCATCCCACTGGAAGGTTCGAGTTTGTTCGAAGTTTGACAATGGCTCCAGCCAACGGCCCTCATCCTTCCAGGATCGAGAGCTTGTCAGCACCAGACTTTCGTCGGGCGTCAGCGAAACCGCCAGCCGTTCGGCAATTTCACGGCCTAGCCGATTGCGGCCTCCCACCAAGATCCAGCACGTTTTCCCCTTGCCCACACGCACTCCCATAACCTACTAAGGCTACCTTGACTCCCACCCTGAAGCGCATCCGCTGGCGCCTGTTCTGGTCCAGCATCCTGGCCTTGACCTTCGGACTGGGCTCTTTCGTGCTGGGGCAGTGGGTCTATGCGTATTCCGACGATCAGTGCACCTGGCAGACGGAGTCCAGCAGCAACCGCGTCTCCATCCAGGAGATCGTTCCGGACGGGGCCGCCGAGGAAGCGGGCATCCTGGAGGGCGACGAACTGGTGGCCATCCAGGGGCGCAAGGTCACCGCGCGGAACATCAATCAGGCCATGCAGCTCATCAACGCCCAACCCGAGGGCCGGATCCTGCTCTACACCGTCCGGCGCAGCGGCAAGCTGCTGTACCTCCCCGTCCGCTTGGTGAAGCCCTTCAATTGGCGGGGCCTGAGCATCCTGGTGGCGGGCATCGTTTCGTGGGGCATCGGGCTGCTGGTGGTGGTGTCGTCCCCCCAGCGCAAGATCGCGCGCCATTTCTTCTACATGGGCCTGCTGGCGCTGATGCTGCCGCTGCAACCCCGAGGCCTGCCCGGCAATGCGCCCCTGGCTATTCAGATCCCCGCGGTGGCCCTCTCAGGGCTGGTGTTGAGCCTGGCCCCGCCCCTATGGTTCCACTTCTTCCTGCGCTTTCCCCATCCCTTCCCGCTTCGGACCAACCGGCGATTCCTCAGCGCCATCTACGGCGTCTTCCTGCTGCTGGGATTCCTCAGCACCGGGGCCGCGGTGCTGTGGCAAATCTCGCAGAGCGCGTTCCTGACCGAAGCACTGGGGCGCTCTCCCAGCGATCTCGCCAGCGAGCTGCTTCGGATCCTGAACGTGCAGGGCATGAACCAGGTCTTCGAGTCGATCGTCGTCCTCACGGCCTTTGGCGGCCTGGGCCTGTTCTGGCTCGGCACCTTCAAGGTGACGGAACGCCGCAGGCAGGCGCTGCTGCCCACCCTGCTTTTCACCACGGCCATCTTCCTGGATCTGGCGGCCTACACCTACCTGAGCTTCCGCCCCGAAGGGCAAAGCGCCCTGTTCCGCCGTCAGTCCTGGGCCTTCTTCGCGCCGCTGCCCCTGCTGCCCCTATCCTTCGCCTTCGCCATCTTCCGCCATGGACTCTTCGACGTCCGACGGGCAATGCTGCGCTGGCTCACCTATTTCGCGGTGCTGGGCCTGACGCTGGCGGGATACCTGCTGGGGCTCGCGTGGGTCTTCGGACAGGGCGTCCAGGTGATCCCGGCGTCGTGGGTGGGCGTGCTGGTGGGTCTCTCCGCCATGCCGGTGGGCTGGCTGCTGCGCTGGCTGCTGCTGAGCCTGAGAAAGCTGTTCCGCCGCGATCTGGCCACATCCAGGGATCTGATCCTGGGAAGCCTGCGCGAGACGCGCCGCAGGTTCTCCGAAGAAGCCCTCACCCGTGCCCTGATGAACTCGCTGCGCGAGGCGTTCCGCCCCCAGCTGCTGCTGGTGCTGCCCTTCGAGGATGGATGCGTCGAGTTGCCCGTCCTTCCCGCCAGCGCCACCGAAGACAGTCAGGCAGGGTTCGCCTCCAGCCCCAGGAAACTGAAGATCCCTTCGCTCCTGCTGCGCCATGCCCGGGAGAACCAGGAACTGGTGCTGGGGTTGGGCAGCGACGAAGCCGACTGGATCCGCGAGCAGGGCCCCGATGTGCGCGCCCATGTGGATGCGCTGGGGGCCCAGGTGCTCGTGCTTATGCTCACCAGCGAGGAACCCCATTCGGCGCTGCTCCTCGGTGGGAAATACGCCGAACTGAACTATGGTCGCGATGACCGCGAGATGCTGCGCGAGGTGGCCATCGCCGCGAGCATCATCCTGGAGACGGCGGTGCTGCACCGGCGGATGCTGGACCAGGGGCGCATCGAGCAGGAACTCCAGACCGCCCGCCGCATCCAGGAAGGCCTGATCACCTCCCAGCCCCCCAAGCTGCCCGGCTTCAGCCTCGCCCTGCGTCTGGAGCCCGCGCTGGAGACCGGCGGCGATCTGCTATGGATGAAGCGTCTGAGCGACGGCAAGTACCTCGCCGCCGTGGGCGACGTGAGCGGCAAAGGACTTCCCGCCGCCCTCTACATGAGCCAGGCCATGGCCCTGCTCAAATTCGCTGCCCAGCAGAAGCTGGACTTCGAGCATCTGCTGCCGGCCCTGGACCGCACCATGCGCAACCTCATGGGAACCCGGGATTTCCTGACGCTCGCCCTGATCCAATGGGATGAGGATGGCAACTACAGCATCGCCCGCGCCGGGCACCCCGCGCCTTTCCTGGTTCGAGGCCCCGGCCCCGACGATGTGGAAGAGCTCCAGACCAAGGGCCGTGGACTGGGCCTGCGCCCCGCCGCGACCGGCAACTGGGAGGTCAAATGCGGTCGCCTGGAGCATCGGGAATGGATCGTGCTGTACAGCGATGGCGTGACCGAAGCCATGGACCGCGGCCGCGAGATTTACGGGCTGAAGCGCTTCCAGCAACAGATCCAGCATCTGTGGGGCACCGGCTCGCCGCGCGCCGCCTGCGAAGCGGTGTTCAGGGACGTGACGGCCTTCGAGCGACAGAATCGCGATGACCGCACCCTGTTCATCTTGGGGCGGGATTAGCACATCCCGGCGGGGAATGATTAGGCCATCTGCCGATTCGTCGGTAGAATTGAAGATTCGACGGGAATGGATCCAGCATGATTGAAGCCCTCCTCAAAAAGATCATCGGCTCGAAAAACGATCGTGAGCTCAAGCGCCTCTGGGCGAAGGTCCAGGCGATCAACGCCCTGGAAAGCGATGTCCAGGCCCTTAGCGATGACGATCTGAAAGCCATGACGCCGATCCTGCGCGAAAAGCTCGCCGGAGGCGCGACGCTGGACGACATCCTTCCCGAAGCCTTCGCCATCTGCCGCGAGGCCTCGCGCCGCGTGCTGAAGATGCGCCATTTCGACGTTCAGCTCGTGGGCGGCATGGTGCTGCACGAAGGCCGGGTCGCTGAGATGCGCACGGGCGAAGGCAAGACGCTGACCGCCACGCTGCCGCTGTATTTGAACGCCCTCGCGGGCAAGGGCGCGCACCTGGTCACGGTCAACGACTACCTGGCTCGGCGCGACGCCGAATGGATGGGCCGCATTTTCCACTTCCTGGGCATGACCGTCGGCGTCATCCAGCACGGCCTTTCCGACGAAGAGCGCCGCGAGGCCTACGCTGCGGATATCACCTACTGCACCAACAACGAGCTGGGCTTCGACTACCTGCGCGACAACATGAAGTGGGATCTGGCCGAATTCACCCAGCGCGGATTCTCCTTCGCCATCGTGGACGAGGTGGACTCGATCCTCATCGACGAGGCCCGCACGCCGCTGATCATCGCGGGCTCCAGTGAAGAGGACACCTCGAAGTACTA
>Ga0116170_10006386_pt1 | contig 10342 bp, 9 predicted proteins | sample AD_JPNHW1_MetaG_FD_89797 | JGI IMG/M metagenome (GOLD analysis project Ga0116170, IMG submission 89797) | Active sludge microbial communities of municipal wastewater-treating anaerobic digesters from Japan - AD_JPNHW1_MetaG | ecosystem: Engineered > Bioreactor > Anaerobic > Digestate | place...
GATCGGGACGATCCTGGATTCGTCGGTGGACGGTATTCTGGGCGTCGATCACGAAGGCCGGTTCACGGTGGTCAATGCGTCTGCCGCGCAGGCCCTTGGCTACGACATCGACGAGTTGGTCGGCAAGTCCTGCAATTTGTTGTGGCTGGGGCCGTCAGACTTCGCGGTGCCCTATACAAAAGAGTCGAATCCGGCGTATCTCACCTATGCGTACGGGACCACCTACACGGCAAACGACGTGGTGTTTTATCGTAAGAACGGGACAACATTCCACGTGCGCTTGGCCTGCAAGGCCATCCGGGCACAAGGTCAGGTGATTGGGGCCGTCATCACGTTCGAGGACATCACCGAACGGAAAATCACAGAGGGCAAACTCAGACACGCAAACAACGAGTTGGAAAATGTCAACCAGCAACTGCGGGAAGCGAGCGAGGCGAAAAACCAGTTTCTGGCGCACATGAGCCATGAAATCCGCACGCCCTTGAACTGCGTGATCGGCATGGGCAGCCTGCTGATGAACACGAAGCTGACCGAGGAGCAGCAGGAATATGCCGAGACGATCAGGCTTAGCGGCGAGAGCCTCTTGAGCATCGTGAACGAGATCCTCGATTTCTCCAAAATCGAAGCGAACAAAATTGAACTTGAAAAACAGCCTTTTGTGCTTCGGCATTGCGTGGAAGACGCGGTCGATTTGGTCACGCCTGCGGCCGCCGCAAAAAATCTGGACCTGATTTGCCAGATCGACGAAACGCTGCCGGTCGGGTGGATCGGCGACGTTACCCGCCTTCGGCAGATTCTCGTCAACTTGCTCGGCAATGCCGTCAAATTCACTGAGAAAGGTGAGGTTGTGGTCACTGTCGCGGGGCAGCAGGAAGAGGGTGAAGGGCAAATGCGGCTGTTCTTCAGCGTTCGCGATACCGGCATGGGCATCCCCCCGGAAAGGCAGGCCGATCTCTTTGAATCTTTTCATCAGTGCGATGCTTCCACCACACGTCGTTTTGGCGGGACCGGACTTGGTTTGGCGATAAGCAAGCGGCTTTGCGAGCTGATGGGGGGAACCCTGAGCGTCGAGAGTGCGGGCGTGCCGGGATGCGGGTCCACATTCCATTTCTCGGTTCTTCTGGAGGCGGATAAGACGGCAAGAGAAATCGAGATCCCGCCCTGCGAAGCGCTGATCGGCAAACGCGTTCTCATTGTCGCCCATAAGAAAGTTAGCCAAGAAGCCATGATACGTCAGGTGCGGATTTTCGGAATGGTGCCGGTGGCCGTTGATTCTGTTCATGAGGCTCTCGATCGGATACGCCAGCCTGATCTGTTCGGGCAGGGAGGGTCGTTTGACCTTATAATCTTGGAGTCGCATTTGGATGACGACGAAGAGAAAAGAATGAGCGCCTCCCTGCGGGCTTTGTGCCGAAGCGGCCATACGCGCCTGATTCTGCTGGACACTCTTGGCGCGCATGTCGCCAAAGAGGATTCGATCCCCATTGTCGAACGGCTCAACAAGCCGGTGAAGTTGTCTGCCCTGTACAACTGCCTCGTCAGACTGTTTGCCGATCAGCCTGTTCATCCGAGGCCGATCGAACGGAAGCAGATGCCGTTCGACGGAGAAGTCGCAAAACAACATCCGCTGCGGATTCTGCTTGCGGAAGACAACGTGGTTAACCAAAAGGTGGCGCTCCACATTCTCAGCAAACTGGGGTACCGTGCAGACGTGGTTTCGAACGGGGTGGAAGCGTTAGAGGCCGTCAAATGCGGCGAGTTCGACCTGGTCCTGATGGATGTGCAGATGCCCGAAATGGACGGCGAGGAAGCCGTCCGACTGATCCGGCGTGAAGTGTCCGCCGGGCGGCAGCCTTGGGTCGTTGCCATGACGGCGAACGTGATGAAGGAGGATTACGAGCGTTATCAGGCGTCAGGTATGAACGGCTTCTTGCCCAAGCCTGTCAGGATCGAGAATCTGGTGGACGTGCTCTTATCCGTTCCGGCGGCTTCAGCCAGGACAGGCCTTAATTCGCAAAAGAAGTAACGGTCTGTGATGTTGCGCGATAAACGCGGACAGGTGCGCGGTGTTTCTAGACGGTAGTGCGTTGAACATTCCCTAAAAAAAGGCGTGTCCCATGAATCCGACAACGATGTATCTCGTGACGGCAGTCGTGAGCTTAGTTGCTCTCGTTGCCTGTTTCCTGTTGGCCAGGAGTGGGGTCTCACGTGCCCGCCGTCAAGGCGAGACTCGCGCTCGGAGCGAGAAAGAGAGAGCCGATGCGCTCTTCGATGCTTCCAATAGCGGCGTGGTTGTCTGCAACGAACAGATGGACATCGTTTGTTGCAATCCGGCTGCGGCCGGAATGGGTTTCCGTGGCGTAAAAACGCTGCGGGATCAAGACCGGGAGGTCGTGCTTCCAGACGAAGAGCACGCGCAAGACGAGCGGGAAAAGTCGTTCGACGCGGCGGCGACTTTTCATCCGCTTGCGAGGGTCGTCGAAACGGTGCTGTCTGAAAACAAAGCTGTGCGCAGGGTGGAGACGCCTCTCATGGTGATGAACGGGAATGTCGCGAACACGGTCTGGTTCCGGATCAGCGGAGCCCCCGTCGCTCTCCACGGCGCTCGTCACGTCATCCTCACCTTCGACGACATCACCGAAGACAAAGAACTTCGGGACGTGCTGAATTCGATGAGGGTTGAAGTGGCACGGTTGAAATCGGAGATCCAATGTTCCAACACGGAAAAAGCGCAGTATTTCGTGGACATGAGCCATGAAATACGTACCCCTTTGAATGGCATCGTCGGAATGGCAGGGCTGTTGATCGACTCGGGGGTGTCGAAAGAGCAACGCGAGTACATCGAAACCATCCAGAGAAGCAGCGAAGCGCTGCTGGTGGTGATGAACGATATCCTCGACATCTCAAAGATTGACGCCAACCGTATCGTTTTGGAAGAGGAAACGTTTGATCTTCAGTACTGCGTCGAGGAGGCGGTGCGGCTGGTCATCCCCGGAGCGGTCACGAAGCATCTGGAGATTATCTGCCGCGTGGATGAAAACCTGTATTCCGTCTGGGTCGGCGACATTGGGAGAATCCGTCAGATCCTCGTCAAACTCCTCGATAACGCCATCAAATTTACGGAAAGGGGAGAGATCGTGGTCTCGGTTTCCGGGGCGCCGGTCAATGCTGACCGGTTCCGGTTGGACTTCGCGGTGCAGGACACGGGAATAGGCATTCCCCCGGAAAGGCTGAAGACACTCTTCCATCCGCTGGGGCACATGGACGAGATCCCTTCGGAAACGCGGCATGCGGGCGGCTCGGGACTCGGCCTTACGGTCAGTAAACGTTTGTGCGAACTGATGGGGGGTTCGATGCATGTGGAGAGCCAGGGCGTACCGGGGCACGCGAGCGTCTTCCGGTTCTCCGTTGTAGTAAAGGCTTCCTTAGACGTAAAAGGGCCTGTCGCCATACCCACCTACCCCGCATTGACGAACAAGCGGGTTCTGATCGTCGACGACAACGCGACGAGTCGGGAACAACTGACTCGTTTGGCGCTGTTTTGGAAGATGTTGCCCACATCTGTGGCTTCCGCGAGTGGCGCGCTCGACTGGCTTCGCGGCTCGGAAACATTTGACTTGGCGGTCTTGGACTACGAAATGCCGGGGATGAACGGAATGAAACTTGCCGAAGCGATTCGTCAGCTGCCCAACTGCAGAAATCTGTGGCTGATTCTGCTCTCGCCGCTTGGCGACCGGGTGACTGGCGGCGACCGCACCTGGATCAACGCGTGCCTCACGAAGCCCGCGGCGGCCAGCCGTTTACACGACGCCATGGCCCGCGCGTTTGCGGTGTCGCCGGCGAACGGTCACCGCGAAGAAAAGGGTTACGCGTCGATGAGCGGCATGGCCGAGCTTCATCCTCTGAGGATTCTGGTTGCGGAAGACAACGTGGTCAACCAGCGCGTCGCGGTCAGCCTTCTGAACAAACTCGGCTACCGCGCCGACGTTGTCGCGGACGGCATGGAGGTTTTGGATGCCGTTAAAAATGCGAAGTATGACGTGATCTTGATGGACATCCAGATGCCAGCCTTGGATGGCGAGCAGGCGACGGTTAGGATCCGCAAGGAGATCCCTGCCGCGCGCCAGCCTTGGATCGTTGCGATGACGGCGCATGTCATGAAAGGGGACAGCGAACGGTATCTGGCGGTCGGCATGAACTCGTATCTTCCCAAACCGATCCGCATCGAGCAGTTGTGCGAGGTGCTGAAGACGGTACATCCGCTTGTGGCTTGCGACGCTTCAGTGATGGTAACGGCAAGCCGTGCCTGATCGAAAGGGGGGCAAATGAACTCGGGCGCAAACTCTTCTGAAACGGGACAAGGTCGGGGACGTGAGGAATGGAGTCGACTGCCCGGCAGACGTCCTGTCGGCGCTTGTCTCGGATCAGGTCATACTTCTTGATGACGGTCTAAAGATCGTAGGCGCCAACCGGGCGTTTCGATCAGAGCACGGACCGGCCGCTCCCGAAGTGGCGGCACGTTCGCTCGGCGAGGTCCTGAACTGTCGGTATGCCCCTGGCGGCGGGTGCGGAAAAGCCGGAGCGTGCGCGGAATGCGGTTTGCTTCAGGCAATAGAGGTCAGCCGCATGGCAGACGTGGGCGAACAGGAGTGCCGGATTCTCACGGCGGACGGGACGGCCTTCGATTTTTCTGTCAGGGTGCTGCCCCTTGGTGTGACGGGGCCGGACGGCGCGGTCTGGGCCTGCGGACTGGCCGACACTTTTGCGCGCAAAAGGCTAAGGGCCTTGGAGCGGGCGTTTTTTCACGATGTCACCAATTTGGCAGTCGGCATTCGCGGCATGTTCGAAATTTTAGAGAATGCCGGGTCTGGTGAGGGCGCGGATATTCGTGCGATGCTTCAGGGCAGCGCCAACAAACTGGTGGACGAGATTGAGCGGTGGCGCACCCTCCGAGTCGCGGAAAACGGAGACCTTCGCCTTTGGTGCAGCAGCCTGTCGCCTGACGGGGTGCTGCAAATGGCGGTTGATCGTTATCAGGAAGAAACCTCGTCGCGACATCTGAAAATCGTGACAGAAAAAAACTTTTCTGGGTGCCTGTTCGAGACCGACCGCGAACTGTTCATGATGGTGCTGGGCGAGCTGTTGCTGAATGCCATCGAGGCCTCGTCGCGGGACGACACCATTACGCTTGGTTCATCCAGCGGTGAAGGCACGGTCGCGTTTTATGTGAAGAACAGCGCCGTGCTGTCTCCCTCGGTGCAAGCGCACGTCTTTGAGCGATCTTTCACCACCAAGGGAAGCGGCAGAGGTGTCGGGACTTACCGCGCCAAATTGATCGCGGAACGCTACCTGAAAGGGAAGGTGTGGTTTTCTTCGTGCGCGTCCGAGGGAACCACGTTTTATGTGAGCTTTCCACTGTCCATGACCAACGCGCGAGAGTAACCGGAAAGGGATGTTTATGGCAGCGGGGCCGATCAGAATAGTTTTGGCGGACGACGAGATCCACATCCGCTATCTTGTCCGCAGCATCATCCGAGCGGAGGGGTATACGGTGGTCGGAGAGGCGAACAACGGGGAAGACGCGCTGGCGATGTACCGGTTGCACCAGCCCGACATTATCCTGATGGACATCAACTTGCCCCTGAAAACGGGAGACAACGTTCTGGCCGAAATCATACGCGAGTTCCCCGACGCGAAAGTGGTGATGCTCACCATGGTGGCCGACGTCGAAACGGTGAAGCGGTGTTTGGAGTTGGGGGCGACCGATTACATCCTGAAGAACAATTCTGTCGAGGCTATCCGGCAGATGCTGCGCGACATCGTCGCGTCGCTGCCCCAAAAGGAGGCGACCGTATGAAAGATCTTTTCGATTTGCGCGAGATGCTTGAGGAAATCAAGAACGACGAAAAGATCCATCGGGTTAAGCCGGTGCTCCTGAACCAGAAAGAGATCAATGAAATGCGCGAGAAGTTAAACCGTTTGAAACGTGAGGGGAAAAAGGTGACATGATCACGCGCGATCAACTTTTCCAGCAGCTGAAAATGCTGCGCTTTATGCCGGAAACGGAGCTGGACCGGCTCTGCCAGCAAAGGTGCGACGATTTGCTTGCCCTTTTGGATGAATTGCAGATCCGCCACCCCTCGCACAAGGAGACGCTGGGGCGCATATGGGCGGACGCGTTGAATGTGGCTTACGTGAACATCCAGACGACGCCAGTTGAAGCGGCGGTCGCATCGAGGCTGAATATTGACTTTGCCCTTCGCGAAGAGGTCATTGCGTTGTACGAGTTCGACGGCGTCGTCACTCTGGCGGCGTCGCGCCCGGAAAATGCCTATTTGGAGGAGAAGGTCAGATCATTCCTGGGCCATGACATCAGCATCGTGTTTTCCTTCCCGTCGCAGATTGTGGACGCGATCGAAATGGCTTATCAGACGCACGATAGCCTGACTGCGCTCCTGACGCAGTCGGGCATCAATGAGCTGATCGAACAGTCGGGGGTTTTGACAACCGAGCAGATGCGACAACTGGCCGGCAGCGAATTCATCATCAAGTTCGTGAGGGGGCTCATTCTGCTCGCGCTCTCCGAGCGGGCGAGCGACATCCATTTCGAACCGGGTGAGAAAGGGGCCCGGATCCGTTTCCGGATCGACGGGGCGCTGGAGGACCGTTTCCTGCTTGAAGCCGCCGTGCTCGGCCCCGTTGTCAGCCGCTTGAAAATCATGGCCGAGGCGGACATCGCCGAGCATCGCTTGCCGCAGGACGGAAGAATCGGGCTGGAACTCCGCGAGCATGTTCTGGATTTGCGTTTCTCGGCGATCCCGTCGATCAACGGCGAGAAAGTGGTCCTGCGTATCTTGGGGCAGAGCCAGAGGCGGTCCATCCCTGACATGGACCAGCTTTATTTCTCGGCCTCGGTTTTCAAAGGACTCTTGCGGACGATTCATATGCCGAACGGGATCTTTTTCGTGACCGGTCCGACGGGGTCCGGTAAGACGACGACGCTCTACGCCTTGCTGAAGCAGTTGAACTCGCCAGACGTGAACATCCTCACGATTGAAGACCCGGTGGAATATCGTCTGGAAGGAATCACCCAGGTTCAGGTCAATCAGGCCACCGGTCTCGACTTCGGTCTTGTCTTGCGCGCCTTTTTGCGCCAAGACCCCGACGTGATTCTGGTGGGGGAGATCCGCGACGCGGAATCTGGGCGGATTGCTTCGCAAGCGGCGTTGACGGGGCATTTGGTGTTTGCGACGATGCATACCAATAGCGCGCTGCAATCCATCACGCGTCTGATCGACCTTGGGGTTGAGCCGTTTCTCATTGCGCCGGCGGTGATCGCGGTGATGGCGCAACGGCTGGTGCGTCAGATATGTCCCAGATGCCGCGAGTCCTATCGCGCGCCGCAAAGCATTGTCGAACAGAATTTCGTGAACTATGAAGGCGAGGAGGTCCTGTTCTGGCGGGGTGCGGGATGTACTCACTGTCACCATACCGGATTCTATGGGCGAATCGCGATTCACGAGTTGTTCATGATAGACGATGATTTCCGGAGCCTGATCGCCCGCAACGCGCCGATGTGCGAGATTCAGGAAGCGGCGCAGAAGGCTGGCTTTCACCCGATGAGGTATGACGGGCTCAAGAAAGTCTTGCGCGGACTGACGACCTTGGAAGAGGTCGATTCCATCGCCTACATGGACGCCACGATGCCCTGAACCGCGGAGCACCATCGCACTTGCGTCGGAACAGAGGGCAGGGTATAGTGTATCCACAACGAAAACGAGGAGGTTTTCCATGGCTGGAAATTTGTTGGATCTGACGAACGATAACTTCGATGCGACCATCGCGAAGGGGGTGACGCTGGTTGATTTCTGGGCGCCTTGGTGCGGTCCCTGCAAGATGCAGGGGCCGATCCTGGAGCAACAGGTGGTTCCCGCGATGACGGGGCGGGCCACGATCGCCAAGGTGAATGTGGACGACGCCAGAGAACTGGCGGTCCGCTTCGGGGTGAAAAGTATTCCTGCGCTGTTTCTCTTCAAGGACGGGCAGGTGGTCCAACAATTCGTCGGTTTGCAGAGGGGCGATGCTCTGGTCAAGGCGCTCGATGCGATTCTTGGCGCGTGATTTTTATTCTTCCGTATTGACCCAACCGGAAGTTTCGGTATTATATCCCACTTTCATTCGTTTCGAGGAAGAGGATTAAGGAGCAACGTTTCATGGCGAACATCAAGAGTGCAATTAAGCGTGCGAAACAGTCCGAAGCCAGCCGTCTGCGTAATCGGTCAGTTAAGAGCAGCGTGCTGACGGCTCGCAAAAAGGTGCTTGCGGCGATCAGCGCCGGCAACAAGGATGAGGCGGTGAAGAGCTATTCCGCATACACCTCGACGCTGGACAAGGCGGCTAAGAAGGGCGTGATTAAGAAGAACAACGCCAGCCGCAAAAAGTCACGCGTGGCGGTCAGCATCGCCAAAATGGCGTAAGTCGCTGCGCGCTGTTTGTCGTCAACTTTTTGGACCGGTCACTGTACGCAAGTAGGGTGACCGGCTTTTGTGTTTAGAAACGAGTCGCGCATGCGGGTCCTTGAAGTCAGAGATCTGGGGCAAGATGCGGAGTACGGCGAGGTGCTTGCGCTGCAGGAGCGATTGCACGCCCAGCGTGCGGCGGGCGCGATCCCTGACACGTTGCTGTTGCTGGAGCACCGTCCAGTCTACACGCTTGGGCGCTCGGCGGATGAGGGCAACGTCCTTTACTCCGCGGAGAAGTTGCGCCAGGCCGGCATTGAACGGGTGGCGACATCGCGCGGCGGGGACGTCACGTATCATGGCCCCGGTCAGCTGGTGGGCTATCCCATCATCCATCTGGGCGACGCGGGGCTGCGAGTGCTGGAGTATGTGACCGGGCTCGAAGAGAGCCTGATCCGCGGCGTCGCGAAGTTCGGCATCGCGGCGTCGCGGGACGCGCGCAACCGCGGCGTGTGGGTGGGCGACGATAAGCTGGCGGCGCTGGGCATACGCGTGTCGCATCAGGTAACGATGCACGGCTTCGCGCTCAACGTCACGACGCGGCTGGAGGATTACCGCGGCATAGTGGCGTGCGGTCTGCGGACTGCGGGGGTGACCTCGATCGCGCGACTTCTGGGGAGCGCGCCGCCCATGGCGGACGTGAAGGTGCGGGTGGCGGCGGCTTTCCGAGAGGTCTTCGGGTACTGTTGACGCCGGACTCGATAAGGGAGAACGTCATGAAAGCGTGGCTGAGAATCGGGGGCGAGCTGCTGCTGGTGACAGTGCTGGTGCCGCAGGCCTTTGTCCTCTGTTATTTTTCGACCTACTTTTGGATGGGCGGAAACCCGTTGGGGCTCTTGAAATCGGTGACGCTCTATGGGCTAACCATTTCGTGGGTGTCCGCGCCGTTCCTGGTGTTGCTGACCATCCTGATCAAAACGCTCATGAACACACGCGTGCGTTGGTACGCGACAATATTGTTCTGCGGCGGTGCGGGCTACCTGTGGCTGACCGTTTGGAACCTGCTGGTGTACGATATGTTTTCCTATTGGCGAGCCTTCGTCCCCGTGGTGCTTTGCAGTTTGGGGACGGCGGGATACGCGTTGGCGAGGCAATTGTATCTGAACGACTTGAGGCCGCCGGAAAAGAATGAAAATGGGGCGGCGGACTTGCGTGAATGACAAAATTTCTGATATTGTCATTCTTCTTGTCCGCGAGAGATCAGCGCTCTTCCCTGCTGATCGCAGGCGGCCCCGTGGATTTTAACGCGTAATCAAGGAGTAATGCGACTATGTCATGGTTCGAGAAACCTGCCGAGTCTCCGGTCCGTGTGCCGACGGAGGCGATTTGGGCTGTGTGCCCTTCCTGCAAGGCTTATATCGCGAAAGAAACGTGGCGGGCTGCCGACAAGGTCTGTCCCCGGTGTAACCATCACGCCCGCCTCTCTTGCCGCGAGCGTGTGAAGCTGCTCGCCGATGCGGGCAGTTTTAAGGAGCTGAATGCCGAAGTGAGCTTCAACGATCCGCTGAAGTTCGTGGACTCGAGCGGCGCGTATGCCGATAAGGCCAAGGCCACCGTTGCCAAGACGGGCGAAGGCGAATCGGTGTTAACGGGAACCGCCTCAATCGAGAACATCGGCGTCGTGCTGGGCGTCATGGATTTCAAGTTCTTGGGGGGCAGCCTAGGCAGCGGCACGGGCGAACGCATCCTGTTGGCGGCTGAGAAAGCTGTGGAACTGAAGCGGCCGCTGATCATCGCCTCGGCCTCAGGCGGCGCACGCATGCATGAGGGCATTGTCTCGTTGATGCAGATGGCCAAGACGTGCGCGGCGATCGCTCGCGTCA
>Ga0116170_10006388_pt1 | contig 10339 bp, 4 predicted proteins | sample AD_JPNHW1_MetaG_FD_89797 | JGI IMG/M metagenome (GOLD analysis project Ga0116170, IMG submission 89797) | Active sludge microbial communities of municipal wastewater-treating anaerobic digesters from Japan - AD_JPNHW1_MetaG | ecosystem: Engineered > Bioreactor > Anaerobic > Digestate | place...
CGAGCGGTTGATCCCGACCTCATTCGGGTCGGTGGTGCTGGAGAATACGTAGTTGGAGAATGCCTGCTTGCGCTCGATGTAGGACCCGACCAGGCGGTGGCTGGGCGTCGCCGAGAACGTCAGCTTGCCCTCGTAGCGCGTGTCCTTGACACCGGTGTTGTAGCCGATCCGCGTGCCCCGCGCCGTGGCGGGGGTCGAGGTGTCGGACTGCCGCCCGGCGGCGAAGAACCACAGCTTGTCCTTGAGGACGAATCCACCGAGTGTGGCCTCATAGGTGAAGAGGTTCTCGTCCAGGCGGTTGGCGGCAGTCGTGAGCGGCGTCGGCTGGGTCCAGTAGTTGTTCTTGACAGTGTCGCGGAAGGAGCCGGAGAAGTTGTTGCCCCCCGATTTCGTGAGGCTGTTGACGACACCACCCGCGAAGCGGCCGTACTCGGCGGAGACGCCGGAGATCGAGGATGTGGTCTCCTCGATGGCGTCCTCGATGAACAGCGGCTGGGCCTGGCCCCGGATGTTCTCGTTCACCACCACGCCGTTGATCATGAACAGGTTGTCGAAGGAGTTGCCGCCACCCATGGTGATGGCACCGGCTGGACCGGCCTGGTTCACGCCGGGCGAGATGGCGACGTAGTCGTTGATGCCGCGGTTGAGCAGCGGCAGCTTGCCGACCAGCCCGGCCTCGAACGTCGTGGAGGCCTGCTGGGTCGTCGAGATGGTGTCATAGTTGCCGGTGACGGTGACCTCCTCCGCCACCTGGGCGATGGGCATCGTCGCGTCCAGCTTGGCGGTCTGGGCCGCCGACACCTTGACCGAGGTGTCGAGGGTCTGGAAGCCTGAGAGCTCGAAGCGGACCCGGTACTCGCCGGGCGGCAGGAACCGGAAGATGTAGTCGCCGGAAACCTCGGTCACTGCATTGCGGGTGCCCTGCAGGCCCGGGGAGCTCACGGTCACGGTGACGCCGGGGAGCGTTTCCTTCCCGTCCGTGACCTTGCCGGCCAGGGTGCCGGTGGGAACCTGTGCCAGGACCGCGGTGGCCAGCAGGATGGTTGCCAGCACACTCGGGATCAACTTGAATCGCATAGAGAACCTCCAATTCGATAGTCCGTTGGACACCGTGAGATGGGCTCGAACGTGCAGCCTGGGTCGGCGTGAGTCGGAACCTCCTTTCGACTTCGCATCGTGAGAGCAGCCAGGAGGCAGGCCCCGCCCCGCAGACGGGGTCTGCCCGAAACCAAGCTAGAAACGAACCCCGAATGAGAGCGTGAAAGTGCGAGGCGTCTGGAAGTCGGTCACCTGCATGGCCCGGCCGAAGTTGGGACCCTTCTGCCAGTGGTAGCCGTCGGCGGCGGTCGGGCTCGACCCCTGAGGCGCTTCCCTGGGGGTCTCGGTGAACGGGTCCAGGCGGGCGAACGCCGCCGCCTGGTTGTAGCGCGTCAGCACGGTGGTGTCGACCGTCTCGGCGCCCTGCTCGTTGAACAGGTTGGTGACCTCAGGCTCGATGTAGAACTCGAGCCCGCGCCCGAGCGCCGGTACCTTGAACGCGTAGTTCACGGAGAGGTCGGTGCGCGTGATGTCGTCGGTGCGATAGGCACCGCGCTTCGAGAAGTAGTAGGTCAGGGTCTGGGGCGGCGTCTCGTAGCCGGGGTTGGTGACGTAGGTGTACGGCCGGATGGTCCCGATCGCCTCGTAGGGGCGGCCGGAGAAGAAGCTCTCCATCGCGGACACGGAGAGCTTGTGGTGCTGGGTGTTCACGACGTCCCAGACCGCGAAGACGCGGGCCCGGTGGCGCTGGTCGACGGAGAGGTCGCCCTTCGGGTTGGTCCATCGCTGCTGCTGGTACTCGGGGTAGTAGTCCGCGTTGGCGGCGTTGGGGATCGGGCCGGCGTTGACGGTTTCTCCCTCGTAGTTGCCGTAGGCGTGCGACCAGGTGTAGTTGCCGCCCACCGCCAGCTTCTCGGACACCCGGAGGGACGCCTGGAGGTTCACCCCGTCATAGGACCGCTTGAGCTGGTTCGTGTTGCCGATAACCTCGCGGTCGTACACCCATCCGAACTGGTCCTCGACCTTGCCGGTGGACATGCTGGCGAAGAGGGCGTAGAGGTCCTTGTAATCCCTGTGGATGTAGTCCATCCGGACCAACCCCTTGGAGCCGAGTCGTTTGCTGGCGCCGATCGTGATCTCCTCGGAGTACGGCGAGCGCAGATTGTCGCCGACCACACGGGAAATCCCGGAGACGCCACCGTAGACGATGTCGCGCCCGACCGGTCCGCCCCAACTGTTCTTGCCGTTGGCAAACAGCCACGCGAACACGTGCTCGAGGATCTGGTGCGCATTGAGGCACGCTCCCGGGTTGGTCGCGGAGCAGTCGGCGTTGAGGTCGGGACCCTCGTAGAGATACCCGAGCTGGGAGGGGCTGCCGGCGCCCTGGTCGGCGATCGAGCCGGCCACCGCGGTGACGTAGTGACCATAGCTGGCGTTCAGGACCAGCCCACCGTCACCGGTCAGATCGAGGCTCAACCCGAGCCGCGGACTGACCCGGTCGTCCTTGGCCACCGTGCGGTGGGACGCGTCCTTGCCGTCGTTCTTGTCGTAGCGGAGGCCGAGGCTTACCGACAGGCGGTTCGAGACCCGCCACTTGTCGTTGACGAAGATCGAGTTGGTGGTGAACTTCGTCCCCTTGGAGGGGCTGAAGATGGGCCAGATCGACATGTCGGTGGAGCCGTCGCCGTAGACGACCGGAATCGGCTGGTGCAGGACCGGATCCAGCACCACCCCATCGGAGTCGGTAAGGAGGTAGGTGGTGGGCCAGAAGAGCCAGTTGGAGCCGAACTGGTAATTGTTCGACTTGACGACGTCGTTGAACCGGTCGTAGCCGAGGACGAGGTCGTGGGAGCCCAGCGTCGAGGACGACGCGAAGTACGAGCCCTTGAGCAGGAGGTCGTCGTTGTTGCGGCGCTCGTTGTCGCAGACGCCGCAGAAGGACGGTGAGTTGGAGGCCCAGCGGTGGGTGTTGTCCTTGATCTGGGTACCCTTGATCAGGTCCGTGTAGTCCCCACCGGACCCGTCGAACGTGAACCGACGCCGCGAGTACTGACCCTCCACGAACAGGCTGTTGGAGAGCACAACCGAGTAGTTGAGCGCCAACAGGTCCTGCGGGAGCTTCCGCTGCTTGTCGAGGCTCGCGAGGTCGAGAATGGTCCCGAAGGCGTTGTTGGTCTCCTCCGTGTTCACGTTCATGTAGGAAGCGATGACCCGGTGGGCACTGTTGAGCGCGTAGGTGAGCTTGCCCTCCAGGCGGGTCTGGGTGCTGCCGTAGGTGTACGGGATGTTGGTGAAGTCAGTCTGCGCCGAGCTCTCCAGCTCGCGGTAGCGACCAGCCGTGAAGAACCACAGCCTGTCGCGCAGCGCGTAGCCACCCAGGGTGCCCTCGTAGACGACGTTGGTCTTGTCCCCGGGCTCAACGGAAACAGGCGTCTTGGAGGCCCAGGAGTCGTTGCTCAGGTTGACCCGCAACGAGCCGGAGAAGTCGTTGCCGCCCGACTTGGTGAGGGTGTTGACGACACCACCGGCGAAGCGTCCGTACTCCGCCGAGACGGCGCCGGTCTGGGTCGTCGTCTCCTGGATGGCGTCCTCGATGAAGAGCGTATTGGGCGTCCCGCGGATGTTGTCGGTGACCACCACGCCGTTGACCATGTAGAGGTTCTCGTAGGACATGGCGCCCGAGATGCTGAGGGCGTCGCCCGGCCCGGTCGCCGCGACGCCTGGCGTCAGCGCCGCGACAGCGACGAGGTTGCGTCCCACCGGCAGCGCATCGACCAGGCTCTGCTCGAAGGTCGTCGCCACCTGTCCGGAGGTGGAGATGGTCTCGAGGTTCCCGGTCACCGTGACCTCCTCGGTCACCTGGGCGATCGGCATCACGGCGTCGAGCGTGGCCGTCTGGGCGGCCGTGATCTTCAGCGATGCCTCGAGGGTCTGAAAGCCCTGGAGCTCGAACCTGGCCTTGTAATCGCCCGGCGGCAGGAACCTGAAAATGAAGTCGCCCGAGACCTCGCTGATGGTCGCGCGGTTGCCCTGGAGCGTCGGCGCCGTCAGCACGACCGTCACGCCTGGCAGCGCCTCGCGGCCGTCGGTGACCCGGCCGGTGAGCGTCCCGGTAGGTACCTGCGCCCAGGCCAGGCCTCCGAGGAACCCGACGGCCAGTACGCACATCACGAGAAAACGCTTGCTTCGCATCGTTGCCTCCTCCTTGCGCCCGGCACACCCCGGGCACGTCAAGCCGGACCAGGTTCACAACTGGTTGCGATCCGGCAATGCGGGTGAGATCCGTCCTGTCACCAGGCAAGAGCCGCTGACAGGTTCCCGGTGCCACACCACGTCATTGATCTGTCGTGAGAGCTTGTGATTCCGCCCAGGCGCTTGCAGCACCCCTTCCCGACCATCGCGCCTGGGCAGTGGAGCGAGGCCGGCCACTTCCCAAGCAATCGGCTTGCCAGGTTTGGTCCCGTCTGAAACCGACCGGGGGGAGGGAATCGCCCGGGGACGCGAACGGAACGTCCGGACACCCGCACGGTATTCAAGCAGTGTCATGGTTTGTCGTGGTCGCTGCGGAGGCCTCGCGGCCGTCGACCGCACGCACGGCCTCCCCGCCCGCCAACACCAACCCGGTCCCGACCTGGGTGCGGCGGTGGACCTGGACGTGAACATCGAGGTGGGTGGGGGCCTGGTCAGGTGGACCCGGGGCACGCATGACCCCACAGAGTCGCGGCCATGCAGCTCGCTCGAGGTCCCTTTCGGCTCCTCGGGCCCGCGCTCCACGGAGGGACGACTTCAATCCAGGTGCGCGGTCACGCCCGCATCCGCGTCGAGGTCCGGTCCGGCGCGCCCGGACGGATGCGCTCCGACTCCGGTGTCGCACGGCTCCGGCCCGAAGGACGTGAAATAGATGATCCGCCCCGCTGCCCACGGGGCGGATCGGAAGGAAGAAGGATGAAACGCTGCCGGGTCCAGGTTGCCGACCCGACACTGCCACTCTGGGTCACCGGCCCGTGCACGTCCTTCCGTCTGCGACGGGGAGACGTTGGGGATCGCTTCCGTTGCGATTCCGCATCCATCCCGTGGCGGCCAATATCCCCGCGAGTCGTCGACAAGTGTGCAGTTGTGTGAGCTTTGCGTCCTCGACGCGGCCCCGCCGGAGGCGCCGGGCGGGCTACTGGTCCACGAGCCGGTAGCCGACCCCGGGCTCCGTGCGGATGTAGCGCGGACGGGCCGGGTCGGCCTCGATCTTGCGGCGGAGCTGGGCCATGTACACGCGCACGTAGTGATTCTCGTCGCCGTACTCCGGGCCCCAGACCTCGTGCAGCAACTGCCTGTGGGTGAGGACCTTGCCTGCGTTCTTGACGAGCAGCGAGAGGAGCTTGAACTCATGCGGGGTGAGGTGCGGCTCGCGCCCCGCGATGATCACCCGGCGCGCCGCCAGGTCGACGACGAGGTCGCCCACGGCGAACGTCGTCGCCGCACCCTCGGCTCCCGTGGCCGCGGCGTGGCGGAGCGCCACCCGCATGCGTGCGCGCAGCTCCGCAATCCCGAACGGCTTGCTCAGGTAGTCGTCGGCGCCGGCGTCGAGCGCGACGACCTTGTCGTGCTCGCGGTCGCGCGCGGAGAGGACGATGACCGGCACCCGCGACCAGCCGCGCAGCTCGCGGAGCAGGTCGAGACCGTCCCGGTCGGGAAGACCGAGGTCGAGCAGCACGAGGTCCGGCGGGTGGTTGACGAGCCCGGCCATCGCATCGGTGGCGGATGTCGCCTCTTCGACCCGGAAGCCACTCTCGGCCAGGGCGGCGCGCAGGAAGCGCCGGATCGGGGCGTCGTCCTCGACGACGAGCACGAGCGGCGTGGGAGTGGTCATGCGAGTGCTCCCTTCTCCTCCAGCTCCGCCGCCGGGCCGGGTGGCGGCGTCTCCCACGGCAGCCGGAAGCGAAAGGCGACGCCGCCGCCAGGCCGGTTTTCCGCCCAGATGGTACCGCCATGGGCGGCGATGATGCCCCGGCACACCGTCAGCCCGAGCCCGACACCCTGCCCGCCTGCGGACAGGCGGACAAACTTGTCGAAGACATGGCCCTCCTCGCCGGCGGGAAGACCCGGGCCACGGTCGGCGACCTCGACCTCGACCCACCCGGGCGAGGTCCAGGCCCGCACCATCACCGGCGTGTCCGGTGCCGTGTACTTGGCGGCGTTCTCGAGCAGGTTAAAGAACACCTGCTCGAGCAGCAGCCCGTCCACCTGGACCAGGGGCAGGTCGGCCGGCAGCTCGACGGCAACCGGTCGCTCCCCGAGGAGCTCGTCGGCCCGGGTGAGAGCGGCACCCGCCGCCTCCTCGATTGGCTGCCATTCCTTCTCGACCACGGTTGCACCGCTCTCCAGTCGAGTGACCTGCAGGATGTTACCAATGAGCCGGTTGAGACGCGCGCTCTCGTCGACGACGGTGCCGGCCAGCTCGCGCCGCGTGGCATCTCCGAGCTCGGGATCGAGCAGCGACGAGGCCGCTCCCGCAATCGCAGCCAGAGGCGTGCGCAGATCGTGAGAGACCGCGGACAGCACGGCGTTGCGGAGGCGCTCGGCTCCGACCTGCACCTCTGCCTCGCGGGCCGAAGCTTCCAGCCGCGCGCGCTCGATCGCGAGCGCGGTCTGCGTCGCCAGGGCCTCCAGGAGGTGAACCTGGTCACCCGACGGGGCGGCGGTCAGGTCGACACCCAGCACCCCGACCGGCCCGGCCGCACCCTGCAGGGGCATGTGCAGCACCGTCGCGCCAGGCAGCGTCTCGGTCCAACGGCCGGCCGGCTGCCCGTGATCGATCACCCACCGCGCCACCGACAGCTCGTTGGGGTCCAGATCCACCTGACCATGCACTGCGAGCACCTCGAGCCCGCCGGTCGGGTTCGCTGCCATCAGCACCGCGCCGGCGTCCAGGGTCTCCCCTGTCCGGCGCACCGCCGCGCGAGCCATCGCGGCCTCGCCGCTTGCCTCCGAGAGATCCCGCACCAGCGCCAGCAACGCCGCGGTCCGCCGCTCGCGGGACCGTCCGGCCTCGACCTGCTGGCGCACCCGGGCCGCCATCCCCGAGATCACCAGCGCCGCCGCCAGCATCACCAGGAAAGTGAAGAGGTATTGCGTCTCGGCGACGGCAAAGGTCAAGAAGGGCGGAACGAAGAAGAAGTCAAACGCCCCGACCGCCAGCAGCGAGGCCAGCACGGCCTGGCGGCGAGGCAGCCGGGTGGCCACCAGCATCACCCCGACGAGGTAGACCATCATCAGGTTGGCATCGGCGAACCTGCCATGCAGCAGCTTGGCCACGCCGGTGCAGGCAGCAATGACAGCGACGGTCCAGATGGTGGCCGGCCACCATCGGGCGAGCCGCGGCACCGGGCGCAAGGCCGCCGCCGGAGCCTCGGGCTGACTGTGGAGGACATGCACGTCGAGCCCGCCGGCCTCGGCAAGCAGCCGATCCACCACCGAGCTGGTCCGGCGCCGGAACGAGCGGACCGGAGGGTTGCCGACGACGATCCCGGTCACGTTGCGCGAGCGGGCGTAGGCCAGCGCCTCGCCGACGACGTCCTCCCCCTGGACCGTCACCGCTTCGCCACCAAGGCGCTCGGCTAGCTGCAGCGTGCGCTCGAGCTGGGCGCGGTCGGAGTCCGGCAGGCGCCGGTCCAGCTCCGTCTCGACGTGGAGGGCGATCCACTCGGCACCGCTGAGGCCGGCCAGGCGCCGTGCCGCCCGCACCAGTCGCGCCGCGTACGGGCTCGGCGCCACCAGCACCAGGAAGCGCGGCACCGCGGGCCAGGGCTTGGCGATGGCGTGCCGCTGGCGGTAGCGCTGCATCTGCGCATCCACGCCCACCGCCGTGTGGCGCAGCGCCAGCTCGCGCAGGGCGATGAGGTTACCGCGCCGGAAGAACCGCTCCACCGCCTCGGCGGCCTGCTCCGGCACGTAGACCCTGCCCTCCCGCAGGCGCTGCAGCAGCTCGTCAGGAGGCAGGTCCACGAGCTCGACGGCGTCGGCCTGCTCGAGCACGCGGTCGGGAACCATCTCGTGCACCGTGATGCCCGTGATCTGGGCGACGACGTCGTTGAGGCTCTCGACGTGCTGCACGTTGAGGGTGGTGTAGACGTCGATCCCGGCCGCCAGCAGCTCCAACACGTCCTGCCAGCGCTTGGCGTGCCGGGAGCCGGGAGCGTTGGTGTGCGCCAGCTCGTCGACCAACAGGAGTGCTGGACGCCGCTCCAGGGCACCGTCGAGGTCGAGCTCGGCAAGCTCCACTCCGCGATACGAGAGGCTCCGGGGTTGCAGCCGATCGAGTCCTTCGAGGAGCGCTTCCGTCTCGGCTCGGCCGTGGGTCTCCACCCAACCGACCACCACGTCGACGCCGGCGTTCCTGCGGATCCGTGCCGCCTCGAGCATGGCGTAGGTCTTGCCGACTCCGGCGCACGCGCCGAAGAAGACCTTCAGCCTTCCCCTGGCCTCCTGCGCCGCCTCGGCCTGCAGGCCCCTCAGCAGCGCGTCGGGGTCGGGCCGCCCTGGATCCATGGGCCTATCGTACGCCATCGAGGTCGAGATTCAGGTCGAGCACGTTGACTCGCGGCTCGCCCAGCACGCCGAGCGACCTCGGCTCGGTGTGGCCTGCGACGAGGCCGCGGAGGACCTCGCTGGACAGCCCCCGCGCCCTCGCCACCCGCGGCACCTGGACGAGCGCCGCGGCCACCGAGATGTGGGGGTCGAGGCCGCTGCCGGAGGTGGTGACCAGATCGACCGGCACCGGCCCCGTGTGCGTCGGGTCGGCAGTGCGCAAGGCGGCGATGCGAGCCCGCACACCCTCGTGGAGCATCGGGTTGGAAGGGCCGAGGTTCGAGCCCGAGGAGGCCGCGGCATTGTACGGAGGGGATGTGGCCGAGGGCCGCCCCCAGAAGAACCGGGGCGAGGCGAACGGCTGGCCGATGAGCTCCGAGCCGACGACCCGGCCATCCCTGAGGAGCAGGCTACCCTGCGCCTCATACGGGAAGGCGAGCGCGGCGAGCCCGGTGATGAGCGCCGGGTAGACGATTCCGCAGAGCAGCGACAGCAGCGCCAGCAGGAGAATCGCAGGACGGAGGTGTGCGAGCATGTCTTTCCCCTACACGAGGCCGAGCGCCACGAGGGCCAGGTCGATGAGCTTGATGCCCGGGAACGGCAGCAGCACGCCGCCGAGCCCGTAGATCAGCAGGTTGCGCCGCAGCAATGCCGGGGCACCGATCGGCCTGTACCGCACGCCCTTGAGCGCCAGAGGGATCAGCGCCACGATGATGAGCGCGTTGAAGATCACCGCCGAGAGCACCGCGGAGGTCGGCGTCGCCAGATGCATGACGTTGAGCGCACCGAGCGCCGGGTAGGTGGCGAGGAACATCGCCGGCACGATCGCGAAGTACTTGGCCACGTCGTTGGCGATCGAGAACGTCGTGAGGGCGCCGCGCGTCATCAGCAGTTGCTTGCCGATCTCGACGATCTCCAGCAACTTGGTGGGGTTGGAGTCGAGGTCGACCATGTTCCCCGCCTCCTTGGCCGCCTGGGTGCCGGTGTTCATGGCGACGGCCACGTCGGCCTGCGCCAGCGCCGGCGCGTCGTTGGTGCCGTCCCCGGTCATCGCCACCAGCCGGCCGGCGGCCTGGTGCTCGCGGATGAGCCGCAGCTTGGCCTCGGGGGTCGCCTCGGCCAGGAAGTCGTCGACCCCGGCCTCGGCGGCGATGGCAGCGGCCGTGAGCGGGTTGTCGCCGGTGATCATGATGGTGCGGATACCCATGCGCCGGAGCTCGGTGAAGCGCGAGCGGATGCCGCCCTTGACCACGTCCTTGAGGCGCACGACGCCAAGCGTCCGCGCGCCCTCGGCGACGACGAGCGGCGTGCCACCCTCCCCCGCCACCCGCTCGGCCCACTCCCGGACATCCACCTGCATGCTCCCGCCCTGGGAGCGCACCCACGCCTCGATGGAGTCCGTGGCGCCCTTGCGGATCCGTCGCCCGCCAAGGTCGACGCCGCTCATGCGGGTGTGAGCGGAAAACGGAACGAGCGTGGCGCCCAGTACCCCGAGATCACGACCGCGAAAGCCGAAACGCTCCTTGGCGAGGACGACGATCGAGCGGCCCTCGGGTGTCTCGTCGGCGAGCGAGGCGAGCTGCGCTGCGTCGGCCAGCGATTCCTCGCTCACGCCGCCGCCCGGGTGGAAGGCGGTCGCCTGCCGGTTGCCGAGAGTGATCGTGCCGGTCTTGTCGAGCAGCAGGACGTCCACGTCACCGGCCGCCTCGACGGCGCGGCC
>Ga0116170_10006389_pt1 | contig 10339 bp, 7 predicted proteins | sample AD_JPNHW1_MetaG_FD_89797 | JGI IMG/M metagenome (GOLD analysis project Ga0116170, IMG submission 89797) | Active sludge microbial communities of municipal wastewater-treating anaerobic digesters from Japan - AD_JPNHW1_MetaG | ecosystem: Engineered > Bioreactor > Anaerobic > Digestate | place...
CCTTGATTATGCCTGTTCTGCCTGATCCCGGCTATCCGGATGTCTGCGGCTGATCATCAGGATATCATCCCGGTATCATGTCCTGTCATGACAGGATATGATACCGGGATGATAGAGAGAAGATATCCTGAAGACCATTGGTAGGGAAGAGGCGTAAAAAACCTGTCTATAGCCTTTCCCGGAACAATTCAGCACTATTCTGTCGCGTAGAATAATCCGGGATTGTTGACGAAACAGACCGCGCAATTGCCAACCATGATAAATTCACCGGTCGGGGCTTCGCTGAAGCTCGTCACCCTGGTGAACTCGGTGGTAACTCCCTGCAAGTTCCGATAGTAGAGCCTGACTGTTTGCCCCGGGCTGTAATCAGTGATCGGCAGATAGATATATGGGAGCCTGGTGGCTCCGACAATGGTGTAGAATCCCGGCGTCAGCATAGTCTGCTGGGAGTTGCGCAGGAAAAGCTGGTAGGCCGAGATCGGGGTAATTCCCTGAGGGACGGTTGGCTGAGAATTAAGCGTGATACGCGTTCCGATCGGGATCTGATTCCCTATGAATTCTGAGGGCAGGACGAATTGAGCCTGATACAGAGAGCTATGGAAATCCCTTCCGCTGACGTTCACGATCGTATCCAGGATCGTATGGGGCGAATCGTCATGGGCAAGGGCATATTCAGCATCAGCGACGAGATAGAAAGCGACATGTCCGTCAGCTATATTAAAATGCCAGCCATCTGCGGTATCCGCCTGATCATAAGTGTAAATACGATAAAACTCACCTTCCGATATGGAAAAGAGCAGGTTTTCGGTACGAGTGTTCTGCCTGATCCTGATATAGGGTGAGAATTGGGTATAGAAATCAAGATTATTTAATATCTTCAGGTCGTAGCCCGGACTCAGTGGAGTCAGCTGATACTGCGAGGCGAGGACGCCATAGCTGTCTGTCATGCTTGTCTTGGGCGTGATCTGCATGGTCGTTCCCACCGGCATGTTCTGCGAAGAATCAAGGTACACTTCCAAAGCGTTGTTGTCAAAGACGAACCGGTTGAAGAGCGCAAGCTGATAAGAGGTCGTCGGGGTGCTGAGGTTCGAACCGCTGATCAGGTATCCGGCATAAGCGGGAGAGATCTGCAGGCGGGATCCGGACATCACAAAAGTGTTATGCGCAAAGGCTGTTGAGGCTTTGTAACGAATGAACTTAGGATAGCCATCTAACAGGGAAATATTCAGCACTTCCTTGAGCGCAGCGGGTGCGACGGTCGAGATAAACAGCTCCAAAGGAAGCTCGTCACCACGTCCTTTTCTGCTATTGGCACTTAGTTTTAGAAGCGACTTTGAGTTGTTGACCGTGAAGGGAGAACCGCTCAGCCAGGGATGTCCCGCGGGAAGCTGAGCTCCATATTCGAAACTCAAGCTAGTGCAGGGTAAGCTCTCGTCTTCCCAGGAAACTTGAGTCCGTGTGGTCTGAATCTCGGCTGTGGGTCTGAGGCAGGGGATATTCACGGTTGATGAAGCTTCTCCAGCCACGCCGTACAGATACGTTCCCGAGGAAGCATAACCCGCATAGACGTATCCATTCGACTGAGTGAAATGAGAAGTGTCGTATTCCTTTGCGTAAGTCTTGAAATAGAGATGGTCAGTGGTAGTGGTTCTGTAGCTCAGGAAGAGTCTGGAAGCTGCCGGATTTGCTTGCGTGGTTGCGAATCCATACTCGACCCAAGCATCTCCGGGTAGCTTTTCAACGATCGAGCCGTTGTCCTTGAACTCCAGACCGAAGGCTTCAAACCCACGCTGAAGGGCGAAGGGAGAACCGCTGAAATAATCCTGGATCAATTCTTTAGTATCCGGGCTCAGATCTAGAGACAAGCTGTATCCGTTCAGGGCGGTATCATTCAGATCAAGCCAGAGGTCCTGCAAGAACAATTGGTCAAAAGTGCCATCCAGGGGGATATCCAGTTTGGTCTGTCCGCTGATAGGCGTGATGAGGAAATACTTGCCGGGAGTTCCAAGCCAGGTGACGAGCTCTTCTCCATCCAGCAACCAGGTGTCATTACCGGATTGCCAGGTCGTGACGTCCGCCCCTGCCAGTCTTAACCATTGCTGGTTAAAGTGCTTGTTTGCAGGCATCCTGTAGCGAATGATCGGCGTACCGGTGCCGGTCGAATTCGTGGATAGGCTCAGGATCTTTGTATTTAGCGCAAAACCGGGGAATATCCGCTGCACTGAGTTGATCTCAGTCTGCGTCAGGGAATCCTGGAGCTCAAGACGCAGGTTATCGGTTATAAATACACTTGGGAACCATGCGTACACATAGTCGGAATCCGTCTTGATCAATCCCTGAACATCCTTGCCGGTGGGATCGATGGAGAGAACTCCGCCTTCATGGAAGTTCATCAGCGCGACATCCCCGTTTCCATCTATATCGAAGAAACAGCGGGATGAACCATAGGGATAGACATCGATCTGACTTGACGACAATCGCCATCCGCTTTGGACATACTCGGCGTCGATCAGCTCTTGGCTCTGCCTAAGATCAGTGTATAATGTGGCAAAATTCGGGATCGAATCCAGGAGGATCTCCTGCCCCTCGCGCAATATGCTTATGGAGTAACTGCCTGAGATGAGAGTCGTTCCCTCTACGAATGCCAGACTGTCCCGCTCCGTCAGATCATCCACCTTACGCAAGCTCACGGTGTCATTGTACCAGAGACTGCTGTCGGCGATGCTCTCTTTGGGGATATAGAGATAGCTGTCGTCGTTCTCAGACTTGATCAAATGATCGGAATACACTCTGATAGTGCTTTCCATAATATACTCTTTGGGGTCGAGATTGGGCGGCAGGAGGGAATTTTCCCTGAGATTGCACGCCGCGGTGATCAGGAGCAGTCCGACGAGAACTGCTAAATATAGTCTATGACGCATAGGATAACCTGAGATATGCCAGATGGCTGGTTTCTTCGTTCCTTGTTCCGTACTGGTAGTAGAGAACAGCTCTAAAATGTTTGCTCAGCCCGGTTGAGAAAGAGGCACCATAATAACCATCTGAAGGTTCAAAGTCGTCCGTCACGCTTCCCAGGGTATTGGTGTACCATGCCATGTCACCTTTGCCCGCATGTAGTCCGCAGGCGATAATGCGACTAATGCGGTAGTATATATCCATGCTTTGAATCCATTTGTAGGTATCGGCACCGATCGAGTCGTTATCCTGATAAAGATAGGCAGCCTGATAGTTCATTGTTGCCTTGCCAATACCAAGCTCGAGACCGAGATCTGTCTGATATGCATTGAACCGGGTATAGCTTGCCAAGTGTTCAGAGACGACGGGACGGATAAGCATACTTGATATATAGATGCGTGGCTTTACTTCAAGTGATAGTTCATAGCCTTCGCTGGCGCGGGTATCTTCACTTTTCAGCATCAGAGCTGTGATTGATGTATCAAAGTGCCTGGTCTGTGTCTTTGCTGATACGAGCACGCTCCAGCGGTAATGAGCGTCATTGACCAGGAGTTCCTCAAGTTTGAGTTTATAAGACATGGAACGGTGTCTGGCGATCGCTTCGGTCTCGAAAAACACGCTTGTCGTATCCTTGACACCGGCTTGGACGCTGAAGATAAGATCTGTCTTGTAAAGCTTTCTACGGATGACTTCCTTGGGGTTAATGAGGCTTTGGGGGTCGAGGAGTTCCAGGTACTGCCGGCTACGGGGATAATCGTTCAGAGTCTGGTAGCACCAGATCAGGCTTTCGGCAGGCAGTTGCCTGAGTGTTTCATTGCTCAGCAGATTCAACGCTCTGACGTATCTCGTCCTGGCAGAGAGGCTCTGGCCTCTGTTAAGCAATGCGTTAGCTTGGTGATAATAAAGCAGACCGGAGTGTGGATTCGTTTTGATGAAATGCTTCGCCTCTCTGAGAGTCTGTGAATACTTGCCCTGGCTGTTCAGCGCCCAGAGTATACCGGCGGCGGCATTGGCGTTCGTGCTGTCCCTGCTAATTATCAGTCTGTAGTTTGGCAGAGCCTGCTCATACTGTCCGGCGAGCATTTGGAAATAGGCAAGATCAAGCCTCTGGGCATCGTTCAGCGGATCATAGGCAAGCGCAACCTTCGCTCGGTCGATCATATCCTTATACTGGTTCATCTGGCAATATACCGCCAAGGGGATCAGTAAAAGGAGGATCAGTACCAACGAAGGCTTCACGTGGCTTTAATCCAGGATGCCTTTGTAGGTGGAGATGATCGGAGACATAGGCGAGTACTTCTTCAGTGCCTGATACTGGCGTTTAGCTTCATTGGTCTGTCCGGCAAGGTAGAGGTTGTTGATCAGGTAGCCTCGAGTCTCCATATCCCAGGGATAAAGATCTATCGCGCGCTGATAATAGGAAGCAGCCAGCGTATAGTCTTTCTTAAGATAAGCCGCATAGGCAGCCTTCGAGAGCAAAGTCGGATTCTGCTTGTGGATTGTCAGTTGTGAGTCTGCGACCCTGATGGCTTCACTGTAGTTTCCCAGGGCAAGCTGGCAGTTGATAATACCCGTGTAGGCATCAAGGCAATCGAGCAGCTTAATCGACTGCTGGTAGGACTGGATCGCCTCAGTATACGAACCCAGAAGATACTGCAACCAGGCTGTTCTGATCCTATAAAAAGCATCGGTTGGATCTTTCGCGCTCAGTTCATTCATCACGCTCAGGGCATTCTGGAAATCTGAGCGTGCTTCAAAGTTGTAGGAATCGTTGATCGTGCGTTCCTCAGCAAGCAGTACTATGCTCAGAAGCAGGACGATCAAGGTTAGAACGATCTTATTCATGTTTTTGTTCCTCGGTGAGGTTGTTATCTCTTATAGCAGTGATAAGGGTCTTGTTGTTTTGTTCGAGAGAAAGCTCCATGATGCCTTCTTCACGGCTCAAACGTATCCCTGCGTTATAGTTACTGATCTTGATACCCAGCAGTGAAAAGCATGTATTGCTCCTGATGAGCATAGCTTTATCTTCTGTCGTCAGACGTGACTTCGTCTCTATCCTTATGGGCTTGAAGAAGGGAATGAAGAACAGCGTGAGGTTCTTCAGCATGGGATTCATGACCACGGAGAGAGAAGGCTCGTCACTCCATTCCAGTGTTTGATTCTCGACCCAGGGTAACCTCGAAGCTCCAATTGCAAAGGCTGCAAGAGCGGAACGTCGGTTACGCACCAGGTTCAGTGAATTGTAAATACCGTTGTAGATAGAGAATTCGACGATCGTTCCCGCATCAGACACGATCCTGTGTGTCCCAAGCAGATCAAGCTTGATCTCCCAGGTTTCCTTCTTTTCCCCTGCAGATGTCCTGACCATATAGCTTTGTGTCTGACCGTACGACAACTGAAGCAGAGGCGCCAGATCGTGTTCCGCAACCAGAGGTGAGATTCTGTCTCCTGGTTCGGGGATGCCACTGCTGACCAGTTCGTGCGCACCGTTCGCCAAGCCTCGTTTAAAGTTGATCAGGTGACTGAGGATGGTCTTTGAACCTGCATCGGCAGCCATTTGTGCATGGAAATGAAGGTGAGGAACTGGCGACCTTCCGGAGTTACCAACCTGCCCGATCTTGTCTCCCATCTTGACGTTGTCGCCTTCTCTCAGCTTTATCGATCCTTCTTTTAAGTGAGCATACAGCGTATAATAGCCATAACCGTGCGCGATCGTGATGTAATTCCCCCAATTATCCTTGGTATTCATCCCACCAATGGGGTTATCCGGAATGCTATTCACGACCTTGGCAACCTGTCCGGCTGCCGCGGCATGAACAGACTTGCCATAACAGTAATAATCTCGCAGTTCCAGTTCATTATCAGTATATTTCTTATTATGGATGTCCTCGATCTCAAAGTCCCAGGCATAAGCCCAGTCCTTCTGATGCGTATGTTCGCCGTTATGTCCCTGGGTGACGACCCATTCTCCCGTCACAGGCAGATGGATCTGGGGGATTCCCGCCTGAGTAAATCTACGGAATCTGGAGAGGTAGGCATCGAGCGCTTTTTCCGGATGAAGCACTCCATAGTCATTGATGATCGGTGAATTCTGCCTTAGCCTCAGCCTCAGGGCGAAGATCGTGCCGATCACCACGACATTCATCGGGAAGGCGAACATTGGGACGAACAGCACATCCGGACGGGAGGGCATGATATCAGGATAATAATACTTACCAGCAAGGGCAAAAGCAACGAGAAAGCCTGTCACAGTGCCTAGTACAGCCAGGAGATAGGAGGATTTGCTCGGGATAAGAAAGACCGAACCGATAGCCAGGCTGATAAGGATAAGGTTGAAGCCCGGGAAGAACATCCCGTAGGTCGAACCTATACTGCTGAAGTGCAACAGGGCAAAGCAGATAGACCAGCCAACCAGCGCCAGGAACAGCGCAATCCTGGAGATAAACAGGAGGACAATCGTCATGGCTATTCCCACCAGGAGATCCGGCACAAACACTATGCTACCCATTGATACGAAGAAGTCCTGCCAAAACCAGGGAAGCTTATCACTGATACTGAATAACAGCGGTTTAGCGAAACCATAACCGGTAAAATATCCGCCTCGCACAAGATAGAACCAATAGAATAATCCCGATATCGAGAACGCCAAACTCAGAGAAGGCATCTTGAACCACATCTGCGTCAGATAGCTGATCCCGATATAGAGAAACTGAGTCGTGAGCGAAGCAATGACGATCAAGCCCAGAAAGTGAGGTAGATTCGCGATACCATTATGATATGGATAGTAGTATCCGATCGTCAGAGAGATCAGCAGGCTATTGAAGGACAGCACTCCGCTGCTCGAATCCCAACCCTCAAAACCCAGGATACGGGACGCCAACAACCCTATCATCAGCCCCAACAAACCCGCCAACCCAATGACGGGACTTACCATCGTCAGAGCCAGCATGACCAAACCAACCATCAGGTTATCTGAGAACATGATGGTGGAATAACCATGCGGAATTGCCTTCAAGAAGGACTTTAGGTTATTTTGGCTATGTGCCTGTATCACAATTGTCTCAGATGCTCCGGTATGATCTCAGGTTTAATGACATCAACGAGTTCTTCCTTCTGGCGGATGAGCACCGGTTTACCAGTTTCTGTTATCAGCACGATCTTGGGACGATACTCAATGAATTGCATCCACTGGGTATTATTGTAGGCTCCCATAGGACTGATAACGACTGCTTCGCCGTTATGCAGATCAGGGAAGGGCACTGCCTGACGGATGACATCGATGTTCATGCAGAGGGGACCATAAAAGACGGTATTTTGGTAGGCACCCGGGAAACTGCGGGTAGGTGTGACTTTGAGTTTATACCACCAGGCGGTTATCGCGGTATTGACGCCGGCATCGAGGATGACTGCACGTTCTCCGGTGGGCAGGTTCTTCTTACCCAGTACAGAACTGACCAGATATCCGGCTTCATCGACGAGTGCTCTTCCGGTTTCCAGGATCAGCTTGGGAACGTGGACACCTGCAAAGTGAGATTCGTTGAACGCCTTACCTATAGCTTCGGCATACTGGTCGAACGAGGGAGAAGCGAATTCCCCGGGTGTGTAGGAACCAAGCAGAGTGTTCTGAGAGGCAAATCCACCCCCGAGATCGATATAGCCGACCACGATATGCAATTCATCTTCGAGTTTCTGTGCGAGGTCGAGCAGCGCTTTCGCCGCATAATAATATGCCTGAGCATCAAGGATAAATGTGCCAATATGCGTATGCAAGCCAACGAGTTTCAATGCTTTACCGGAATGAAGCCGTTGTACTGCCCGGAAAGCCTCGCCATTCTCAAAATTAAAACCGAATCTCGTCCAGGCGGGACTGATCCCGGTTTCCATGTTGACCCGGATCGCCACTTCCGGAACGATATCCAGTTCCTGAGCTATCCGTTCGATCAGATACAGCTCGTCCATGTGATCGATGTGGAGCGTGACTCCGTCCTTGACCGCGGCTGTGATCTCATCAGCACGTTTTCCGGGACCGTTGAAAATGATATCCTTGCCCGGGATTCCCAGGCGTTTTGCCATCTCATATTCCATTCCGGAGACGATCTCGGCTTTCGCGCCTTCCTGATGAAAGATGCTGCACACCGCGCCAAGGTAGTTTGTCTTGTAGCTCCATGCCATCTCAATGTTCGGATAGTGCATTTTCATCACGTCGTGCAGTCTTCTGTATCTCTTGCGCATCTGCTTTTCTGAGAGGACGATGAGCGGAGAGCCGAAGGTCTCGATCATGTCTCTGATGCTGACTCCATCGATCTTGTCCATGAAGTTCACAACGCTCTTGGCGCCGTATTTATTCATATTTCCGGCGGAGTTACGTTCAATATTTGGGGCGATATATGTCTTTTTCATCTTAACGTTCCTTTTTGATCAATTCGCTTTTGGCAGAGACCTGACCCATGGTGGAGATATCCGCAATGATATCTTCCGCGTGCCGTACGAACAAAGTTCCCGGTCTATAGGGAGGCAGCTTGTCGACTTCTTTTCCCAGTGCTTTGAGCACCACGGCAGCCGGCTGATTCTGTCCGGCGCCTTCCGCGAGCCGTACCCAGGCAGGGAAGCGCGGATTGATCTCAATGAGATAATAGACTCCGTCAAACCCCTTCATGACCTCAAGCTCGCAGGGTCCACGCCACTTCATTTCACGGATGACCTTATCGGCAAACTCATCTAGCTCAGCGTTTTGAACGACCACGCCGCCAAAACCTTTACCCTTGTCGGTGATCACCAGCTTCTTCTGTGGCACGTTTCCGATCATCCCGCCTTCACCATCGCCTACGATGACAATATTATACTCGTCTCCGGGCACTACTTTCTGGAAGATCAGAGGAGTGCCCCAGCGTCCCGCGATATCGTGGAAATACTCCAGAGCCTCAAGCGCGCTGTATGCCTTGAAAGCCTCGTAATACCTTCCCTTGACCATCAGCGGATAGGATATCTCCTCGCCGACCTTGGCGATCTGAGCTGGATCGGAAACAAGGATGCTCTGTGGGACCTGTATTCCTTTGGGCGGAAAATAGCTGCCCAGCTTGGTCTTGTCCCGGAGGATGAAGCATTCTTCCGTTGGAAGATAAGAATGTATTCCTCTCTTGGACAGTTCGTTTTGTAATCTGATATAAAGTATTACTTCGGCGTCGAGAGTGGGGATTATCACATCGATCTTGCATCTGGAAAGGATGTAGTCCATCCGGCTGATAAAGGCTTCCGCTCCGGCGGAGGGATATGGCATCTGGTATATCTCATCCGCAAAATCATCCAGATAGATGCCTGATTCCAGGGAATCATAAACTAGTCCTACGATCTTTCCTTTGAATCCGGCATTTTTGATGCTCCTGATGACTGGCACTCCCGGCTGAGGATTATCCCCGGTCTTGAGTCCGGTCACGGCGATAGTGATATCAAGAGAACTGAGATCAATTCCCATTATTAAGCGCCTCAAAATCGATCAGATCCAACGCGTCCAGCATCAGCATGAAGTGGTCGAAATCGCTGTTGAAGTGATCCGCCGAACAATCGTACTCTTCGCAAAGTTCATTCATGATCTGTTCGCGGGTCTCACCCTGGGCGATCCTGCGCATGATGAACATGCCGGTCTCATTGGTCGTATAGCTGTATCCGGTGTTTGGGTCGAAGATGAAGCCGTTGTCGTTCATCGCCAAATTCTGTAGTTTTTCTGCTTTCATAACTGTCTCCTATTCGTAAGGAAATACTATAGTGCTATCAAATACCTTCATATTATTTCATATGTCGGTAAGGGCAGACTACGTTGCAAGTCTTGAGCCAAACCTCGGCAAAACGGAATCTTATCCGTATCATATCGGTATCAAGTCCTGTCCTGACAGGATATGATACCGGTATGATACCGAAATGATGCCGGCATTACTATGATATATAATGAGATGACTCAGAGCCAATTTTTACCGTGATCTAATCGGAAAGAACAGGCAGAGGCGTACATCCGGCAACGCGGCTCAGTTCTGGCTGATAAAATCGGGATGCTTGCTTTGATAATGCGGAGAATCGCCCCATTTGTTATAACCGACCGTCTCTCCGATAGATTCGATGCGCCGTTCCAGGCAGTGAACGCATTGGTCGGCATTTTCGTCCAGGCAGGGTTTTCCTTCGTAAAGCTGGTAGTTGGCGCGGTATTTGGTGTCTGTGATATTGGGCATGATGATATTGGCTCCGGCGAGCAAGCCCATCTCTCTACCGGTGGGATTCAGTGCTTGCAGGGCAGTCGTGGAGGCGATATTCACGTCCTTGAGTGCGATACGGCAGACCGCGATCATCTTCAGGGCTTTTTCCAGTGACGAATCCGGGTCATAGCTATTAACAA
>Ga0116170_10006390_pt1 | contig 10337 bp, 6 predicted proteins | sample AD_JPNHW1_MetaG_FD_89797 | JGI IMG/M metagenome (GOLD analysis project Ga0116170, IMG submission 89797) | Active sludge microbial communities of municipal wastewater-treating anaerobic digesters from Japan - AD_JPNHW1_MetaG | ecosystem: Engineered > Bioreactor > Anaerobic > Digestate | place...
CCGTCCTTTCTTCGATGGCCGGTTTGGGTCAGGATGCAGGAGCATCACGGTTCGGCAGCGCGTGGTCCGGCTATTTCAGGATGAACGGCGGGGGGCGGACGGCCGGGGAGACAGCGATACCGGTTCCCCTGTCCGACGGCCGAGTGATCGGGTTTTTCGGCCGCAGCCGGGCCGCGACGCAGTGGAGGAACCCCGGGGAGCGTACCCTACCAGGCCGTTTCAATGACGAGCCCGGCGCGGTCGAACAGGGCGAGGGCTCTTTCATAGGAATCAATGGGACAGTCGGGCTGATGCGGCATCGGGTCTCGGATTCCGAACTCGGCATATTTGCTTTTTCCCAACGAATGGCCGGGTTCCGGCATGATCCGTTGTAAACCGTTGCGATGCATTACGTCAACGATCGCCGAAAGGTTGTCTTCCGTATCCGTGATCCCGTGAATCAATGGTACCCGCACCGTAATCGTTGCCCCCTCCCGGGCCAGGAAAGCCAGGTTCCTCAGGATCCGTCGTGAACCATGACCGGTATATTTCCGGTGCAGCGAATCATCTATCACTTTGAGATCATACAAGAAAAGATCCGTCACGGGGAGAATCTTCCGGAACGCCTCCTCCGGTAGGCTTCCGCAGGTTTCCACTGCCGTGTGAATGCCCCGTTCACGGCAAAGCCGGAGCATCTCATACAGAAAATCGCTCTGAACCAACGGTTCTCCACCTGAAAAGGTCACCCCGCCATCCGAATTCCGGTAAAAAGCAATATCACGGGCAACGATTTCCACCACTTCATCCGCATTCATGACCCGTCCGGCTGTCGCCAATGCACCATAGGAACACCCTTCAACACATGATTTTTCCTCACAGGAAAGACAAATCGCGAAATTACGGACGATCTCCTGCCCATTCCATGTGAGAACCTGCCGGGTACACCGGCTGAGGCACGCCCGGCATCCGGTACAACGGGCAACCCTGTATCGCAACTGGGGCAGCGGGTGCTGCGATTCGGGATTGCAACACCAAGCGCAACGCAACGGACATCCCTTCATGAATACAAGAGTCCGGATGCCGGGCCCGTCGTGGACGGCATAAGGCTGGATATCAAAAATAATCCCCTGCATCCGTTACAGGTTGTGTTCGGTTCTCCAGATCACCTGGTCCTGAAGCGCTTTGCTCATTTCGACCCAATAGGCGGAAAAACCGGCAACCCTGACCACCAGGTCGCGATAATTTTCGGGATGCTCCTGTGCATCCCGCAGCATGCGCGAATCGACCACGTTGAACTGGACCTGGAATCCGGGGCTTTCGAAATAGGTCTTGATCAGGGCCAGTAAATTCTTTGAACCTGTCTCCCCTTTCAACGCTGTGGGGTGAAATTTCAGGTTGAGCAGCCCCCCGCGGATCCGGGTATGATCGACCTTTGATGAAGAACGGATCACCGCGGTGGGTCCCTGTGTATCGGTGCCGGGGAACGGAGAGGTGACGCCGTCGGCCAGCGGTTCCCCCTTCAGACGTCCGTCGGGGAATGCTCCGCATACTCTGCCGAACGGGACAGGGGTCGAAATAGCCAGCATCGAGGGGTCATACGGCTCGCCCAGGTAATTGCGTTCCGCCCTCACGCAATGGCAGTATTCGTTAAACAGATCCAGGAATATTTCATCCACCGAATCATCATCGTTGCCCCAGTGAGGAACATCCAGCGCTTTCCGGCGTAACGCATCGTGATCCTGCCAGTTGTTTCGGACCGCCTCGAAAAGTTCGCCGGGGGTACATACCTTTTCGTCAAAACAAAGCCGGCGCACGACCGCCAGCGAATTGGTAACATTCACCAATCCCGACGAAAGCGTGGTGACGGAGTGGTTCAGCACAGCGCCCCCGTCATCCATGCATTTTCCCCTCCCGAGACAATCGTTCACAAATACCGAACAGAAGATCAGCGGCACAGTCTCCCTGTGGGCGATCATCGCCCAGTTCCAGTAACGCTGCCAGTTTCGCACAGCGATATTCATCAGGTCGAGATAATATTGCCGGATCTCCTCATAGCTATTCAGCCTGCGTGCTTCAAACATGCGGATTCCTGTTTCCGGATCGACGCCGCCGTTGACCACCAGGTCGATAAGTTTGCCATGATTGATGAAACCGGCCTGCACGATTCCGTAGGCCATTCCCTGCAGGGTCGGCTCCGTACAGCCCCCGATGGCGCAATGCTTCCGGATCAGTTCCGCGGGCAGACCGCTGGTGGCCATTTCGTGGCGCAGGTAGGTCGACTGGTTGAAGAAGGCCGGGTAACCGACTCCCGTTTTGACACATTCCGCAGCCTTCATCAGGAAATTCGGTTCGAGCCGGTCATCCCACCACACCGATAAAGTAGGCTGGGTCATCTGGACGTTTATCTGGGCGTGGAGAATGGCCATGGAGACCTCGCTGGAGGCGGGGTTGCCGTTTTCGTCGGAACCACCCAGTATCAGGTTCTGGTAAAGGTTGCCATGCCCAAGGCCTTGCCAGCTGAGGCTGGCGATGTATTCGATCTGCGTCATTTTTACGAAGAGTTCCTCGAATAACGGTATGGCTTGTCCCAGGGTCATGGTCGGGTCATTTTCATACCACGGGCGAAGGACCATATCGAGCCGGCCGGGCGAATATCCAAGATGCGACCCTTCAATATGGCCCAGCAGGTAAGTAAACCAGAAGGATTGTATTGCTTCGCGAAAATTTCGGGGCGGTTCGGCGGGAACACGCAGGCAGGTCTCCGCTATTTCCCGCAGTTCGGCTTTCCTGGCGGGATCCTTCTCCCGGCCGGCCATACGGGTAGCTTCCGATGCATAATTCTTCGCAAACTGCAGGGCGCCTTTCAGTACCGTGAGGGCCGCTTTCCAGAAACGGAGAGGCGAATGCCCGCTTGATTGGCCAGGCCGGAACGCTTTGATCCGGGCTTCCGTTTCACTGATTATCGTATCGTACCCTTTATTCAGGGCAGTTTCATAATCCAGGATCAGCCGGCCTTCCGGGCAGGGTTCGTGCGGTGCGGTATAGAGGCCGATCTTCCAGCCATCCCTGATAAAATCCGCGCCTTCGAAATGGGTCTTCCACAACCGGTCGCCCTGCGCCTGGAAACTCTTTTCCTCCCAGTATTCGCAGATCTCCCGGAATTCGTCATAGTCGGACGACGAGATGAGAAATTTACCGGAAACCAGGCGCAAACCCTGTTCTTCGGCCACGGCCCGTGCAGTTCCGATACCGCCCCCGGATCCCTGTTCGGCATGTTTTGACTGGGCATCCTGTTCTTCCTTCCGCATCTCCTTTAAAAACGGTTCCGCGGCGTAATTGGCATAGGGGATCGCACCGCGGATAAAACGCGTTTTATTACCTGCGAGGGTATCTTGAGCGTGGATGACGGGAGTGAGATTCGCCAGCGCCCGGGCGTGACAGGTTGCTCTTCGTTCGAGGGTCTCCATTCCGTCGGTCTGCCGGTACGCGGCGGTGAGGTGCCGGATGTACTCGATATCCACCATAAGCGGCGATTCCAGGTATCGCTGCTTGAAAAATTTCGAACGGTTCCCGGAGGGTTTTCCTGTGATCTCCCGGCGGACCAGGGGGATAGATTGATTATCCATGACGAGGGTAAAACTTTGGATTAGAACAAATGTAGGGATAAAACGGGCGAATGCAACGGCATATGAAGGATGCCAGGCGACCCCGACGGGGTGGGGAGACTATAAACGAAGAATGATCACTTTTCCCTGGTCGTTGTTGTACCCGGATTGGTTGAACGGATTCGTTCCGCCATTGTAAGATCCTCCCCCGCCTGAGCCGTCGTCGCCGCCGCCGCCACCGCCGGAATAACCGCCGCCGCCGCCACCATCATAGCCTCCTGCGCCACCGCCACCAAAACCTCCGTCACGGCAATTTCCAGCCGGTCCGCCTGTCCCGCCGGCGCCACCGGCAGAACCACCTGTAAAAGCACTTCCCCCCAGGCTGATTGGGCCGTACATGAGGTTCCCAATCGTATTTCCACCGGCACCAGTGAGTCCGCCCCCACCGGCACCTCCCTGGTAACCCGGGTTGCAGGAGGCTTCACCGCCGCTTCCAGCCGTCCCTCCGTTTCCGGCACAGGCACCCGTTGCATCGCCACCATTGTTGGTAACCAGGCCATCTCCTCCGATCTGACCGGTATAACTAACGCGGGTTGTTGCTCCGCCTCCGCCACCCGCCACGATCAGCGGGGTATTATCCGAAAGAGTGACGAACGATCCTCCTCCGCCCGATCCTCCGCATGACTGGGGTGCCGTGGCGGAGGAATAATTATCTTCCGCGCCGTCGGTTCCCCGCTGCCCGACAACAATTTTAATCACCTGGCCCGCCGTGAGAGAAAAAGTACCGGCTATTCGCGCTCCATACCCTCCTCTTACCCGTTGAGTCGGATAGTTAGCGCCTCCCCCGGCCCCCCAGGCTTCAATCCGGTAGGAGCCGGTGAGGGGAACCGTCCAGGACTGTACACCCTGGGGCGATACTGTGACAGATCCCTCAAGAGAAGTACCTGTGTAAGCAGTATTCACCTGTGCCTGGGTGGGTCCCGACTTTCCCGATGCACTTGCATTTGTAAAAGTCCAGGAATTCGCATTCGAAGGAGTAAATGTCACCTGATCACCGTAAGTCGTTCCGGCGGTGTTGATAGCATAGGCCTTGACATAATAAGGCGTTCCGGTCGAAAGTCCGGTCACTGCAAACGAATAGGTCCCCGTGGAAAACGATCCGGTTTCAGACACATTGGCGCCCGATGTGGCCGGGTCAAAACCAGAAGTCGTGCTGTATTTGAATCCTCTTACCGTCACGGTGGCGCCACCTGTGGCGGTAATATTCCCATTGAGTGTTGCACCCGTCGAAGAAACGGCTGTAGCCGGATCCGTTGTGACGGATGGGGCCGACGCACACGACGTTGTGACCTGAGTGAGGGTGGTCGCCGGGGAGTTGCATCCCGCTGAGTTGTAAGCCCAGACGTAACGGGTATAGGAGGTTCCGCAGGCAAGCCCTGTCTCTGTATAGGTTACGTCGGTTTCGAGGTTGGTCGCGGTGGCAAACTCATTGATTGCATTCCATCGATACCCGGCAGCATCTGGCGCCGGACTCCAGCTCCAAATGATCTGGGTTGAGGTTGCCGTATGGGATCCCTCTGCAGGTGCTGTTTGTGAGCTAAGGTTGGCTATTACCTCAAACCTCGTCAGGCTTTCAACCCCATCGACCGTCTGACTGCTGTAGTAATGTTGTCCGTGAATCAACGGAGTGGCAGGGTCGAGTGCAGTGCCCCCGGTTGGGTTCGTGTACCATTTCAGGTTAGTTCCGGTAGCCTCCAGGTCAGAAACTTTCGGGGTTTGAGCAAATACCAGAAGGGGCATTGCGAAAATGAAAATGAGTGCGAATACGTTTTTCATGAGCGTGATTTTTAATTAGGGTCGACCCTGTCGGGATTCCTGGGTTAATTGATCGTGACCACCACATCCAACCGTTGTGAACTTTCCGTGCAACTGACCGTCTGGGTGGCATAGTAGTGAGCCCCATTCACCAGTACCGTGGCGGATGAAAGCGCGGTTTCTCCGGAGGATGTGGAATACCAGCGAATGTTCGAGCCAGTGGCCGCGAGGCTTGCCACGGTGGCACCCGCACTGAACACCTGGCTGGCCGATCCCGTGGGTTTACAGGGTGTCGGATCAAGGGTGGCGATCACGTCAAGCCGATCAAGACTCTCCACTCCTCCCAGGGTCTGGCTGGCGTAATAATGGTTCCCGCTCACGAGAGCCGTGGTGGAAAGCAGGGGGCTGCCGCCGGTTGATGATGCATACCACTTGATGTTGCTCCCGGTCGCCTGCAGGTCCGCCACCGTCCGGGTAGTTGGCACGAAGGAAGGGGGGCTGACCGTGACCTCAGCCCATGTGCAACCGGAGCTGTATTGTGAACCGTTGTAATTTCGTGCATAGTAGGTGGTGGTCAACGTTGGCGAAACCGTTAGCGGATTTCCCGTACCCGTCAGAGTGCCACCGCAACTTCCCGTGTACCAGTAAACCGTACCGACAGCGCCGGAAGCGGTCAATTGTGTCGGAAATCCGCCGCATACCGGGTTTTCCGATACGGTGATGCCGGTAGGATCAGCAGGTACCGGATTGAATGTAAAGCCCGCCAGGGAACCGGTCCCCGATCCGGTCGTGACCGATACGCTGCCCGACGATCCGCTGCCCACGACTGCCGAGATCTCGGTAAGGCTGTTGACCGTGTAAGAGGAGGCAGATGTTCCCCCGAACGAAACGGCGGTTACCCCGCTGAAGTTGGTGCCGGTGATGGTGACGGTTGTCCCGGTGTTGCCGCTGTTGGGGGTAAAGGAACCGACGGTGGGAGGCCCATAGTAAACCGACGTAATGATCACCGTTCCATGGCCTGATCTGACCGCGGCTGTATTGGTCTGGTTGCTTCCTCCGTTGTAAGTGCCGCCGCCGCCACCGCCGTTTTCAATCCAGCTTCCGTCGGAGGGCTGATTGCCGGCCCCGCCACCGGAATAGCCGCCACCGCCGCCACCGGCGATCACAGCTCCTCCGCCTCCCCCGAAACCGCCTTCGCTTCCATAGGACTGCCCGCCGTAGGATCCGTTCTGTCCTCCAACCCCGTTGCCATAAAGGATACTGAACCCGCCCTGTGCCGCCGAGATGGTGGAAGCACCGTCGGAAAGCCAGCCGCTTCCGGCCGATCCGCCGTGAGCATGTTCACCGTTACCGGAATGTTCATTCCCTCCGTTTCCGCCGGTCCCGCCGGTTGACGGGTAGAGGCCGTTAGCATCGCCGCCCGAGGGGGTGGTGACTCCCCCCGAACCCGCGTAAGCGGTGCCCTGATTGGCACCCCCGCCACCTCCGCCGCCGGCAGCAAGCAACAACACATTGCCCGACGATTTCCACACGAAGCTGCCTCCGCCTCCCCCGCCTCCTTCATACTGGCTCGTGCCCGCGTAGGTGGAATTTCCGGCCTGGCCCACGATGATCTTCAGAACCGTTCCTGCAGTCAGGCTGAAGGTTCCTTTCGCATAGGCTCCCAATCCACCGGCGCGAAACCCGCCATAGGAACTGGCGCCCGCTGCTCCATAGGCATCGATATAATAATCGCCCGTAGCGGGCACCGTCCATTCCTGGATCCCCTGGGTGCTGACGGTGACCAGTCCGGCCAGGGAGGTACCCGTATAGGCTGAATTTACATTCGCCTGGCTGGGACCGCTGCGGCCGGAAGCTCCCGCATTGGTAAAGGTATAGGCAGTCGTGAAAATGACCGTCATGGTCTGGGAAGGAGCCTCGCATGTGGCGGTGTTGATGCCGCCCCAGTTGGCATTGCCGATCTGGGGCCGCATGATATAATTCGGATTCGGACAATCACAGATACCGCCGGATGCGCTCAGTTCAAGACCAGAACCGCAGACACCGACTTTCCAGGTTCTGCCCCCGGATGTCCAGGTTCCTTCAGTTCCTGCATTTAGCGCATTGGCAATAGCCGTGGCCACCACCGGATCCGTAACCTTGACACCCGTCATGTCGTACGACCCTTTCATGGTAACGGAACTGTATGTGCGAGGGGTGAGTTGGGAAATGAACGAACTCCAATGAGTCCATTGCACGTCGGAGGAGGAATAGGTTGCACCGCCGGTAAAGCTCTCCGAATAAGTAATGGTTTGGGCCAGGATGCCTTTGGTGAGGATTAAAAGCAGAAATAACAGGAAAAGGAACGAGGCCGGCCGGCATGCCGCCGGTTTCGTGGCTGGTTGAAATGATCGGTTCATGGCGAGACATTTAGGGAACCGAAAGTATGGTCTTATCGGCTTAATGTCAAGCGCATGTAGGGGTCTCACCGATAGTCACAGAAGGCCCGGACCCGGCCGGAACGTAACAATCACCTTGTTATCTTGTTGACAAGCAATCAAATATATATTTACCGGCATTTGGAACTGTTGATTTGTGGTCAATCGACTACACAATTATCCTGATATTACCCACAAAAAAAGCCCATGTAAACCGGGAAAAAAACACCGGGAAAAGCCCGGCATGTCAGGGTTCGGCGAATGGGCACAGCCGGCCATCATCAGGGTGCCGGGGGACCCCGACGGGGTGGGGGTCAATATTTACAGGAAGCTGAAAGAATAATGCCGGACACTACCTTAGCTGGATAGTCCGGCCGGATTGACCATCCTTCGCTGGGTGTCGATTCGGTGTTTATATTATTGATTGTTAATCATATACGGTGGATAACAAAACCGGCGGAAGGTGATCATGTTTATCGGCGTGTCCAGTATAACCAAATACTTATTCTTATTCCGCATTATATGTAACCGATTATCAGATAGATGTAGATTGTTGCACCATTGTTGCACCAAAAAAAATGGCCGATATCTTTTTGAATATCAGCCATTTACATTGTTTGTGGTAGCCCCGGCAGGAATCGAACCTGCATTTAAAGTTTAGGAAACTTCCGTTCTATCCATTGAACTACGGGGCCAGGATAATTACTTAATAAAAACTACAGCGTTTCAAAACAACATTCCAACGTTTCAGCATTTCTGTGTCTCTTAACTCACGCATCTTCGTGCTTCGTTGGCGGCTGCAAAGATAAGGAGAAATTCTGAAAAAATAAACGGGATCGGCAGTGCGCTGAAAGACCTTCCGGGTTTCTGGAGACCTTCCGGGTTTCAGGAGAGACCTTCCAGGTTTCCAAAACCTGGAAGGTCTGGGGGGCTAGATTGCCAGCCACTTTTCAATCCGGTCGGTTTCAACTTTTTTGTCGTGACAATACTTGAAATTTCCGATATCATCGAACCAGCCGATCACGGTATCGCGACACGGATGTGCCGGTTGTACTAAAATGCAACTCAGATACGACGACCAAGGATATTCTGATGGATGGCTGCAAAATCCATGATGAACAGGGTTGTTATGAATGTACAGAAGTACTTGCCTAAGGTAATCCTGGGTTGTGATGCGTTTGCGATGAAAGTTTTTTTCGAAAAGGCTGCCTGTCCGATCGTATTTTTTGTTGACAGCTTTGGTGTAGGCGTTAAACAGATTCGAAAAGTACTGGTGAGGGGACTTAGCAAGACCTTCCAGGTTTTTAAAACCTGGAAGGTCTGATGATGCCTCCAGTCCTTTCGGGGAACAAAGACCTTCCTGATTCCCAAAACCCGGAAGGTCGGGGGGACGGTCTTTTATCCGTATAAGAAAATGGAAATGGTTTTTCATCAAAACCCATGCATAGGTGTCGGCAATGGGCTCTATGTGTTTGATATATAAATTGAAAAAGTACTCATAGTTGGCCGGTTCCCTGAATAGATCACAGCCATCGATTCCCCGGTTGTACAGGTGATAAACATTGCCATACTCCAATGGTTCGGCTCGGTTCATGGTGGTTTTGGTTTTAGCAAGACCTTCCAGGTTTCCAGTAGACCTTCCAGGTTTCCAAAACCTGGAAGGTCTGGGGAGCACCAGGACCTTTCGGTTTTTAAAAAGACCTTCCAGGTTCCTAAAACCTGGAAGGTCTGGGGAGCACCAGGACCTTTCGGTTTTTAAAAAGACCTTCCAGGTTCCCAAAACCTGGAAGGTCTGGGGAGCACCAGGACCTTTCGGTTTTTCAAAAGACCTTCCAGGTTCCTAAAACCTGGAAGGTCTGGGGGGCACCAGGGCCTTTCGGTTTTTCAAAAGACCTTCCAGGTTTCCAAAACCCGGAAGGTCTGGTTGATCGGTCATTTCACGTCCGCACCGTTGGTGGTCCCTTCATCGGGGGTTACGAAAAACAGGGTTCCATCGGGGTTTTCGGCCATGAGGATCATGCCCTGCGATTCGATTCCTTTCAGTTTGCGGGGGGCAAGGTTCACGAGGATGCAAACGCGCTTACCGATGATCTCTTCGGGTTTGAAATACTTCGCGATGCCCGAAACCACGGTACGCTGATCGAGACCGGTGTCGATCTTCAGTTTCAGCAGTTTGTCGGTCTTGGCTACTTTTTCGGCCTCCAGGATGGTGCCGGCGCGGATGTCCATCTTTGTGAAATCCTCGTAAGTGATCTCCTCTTTGCCGGGCTTCACAGGCGCTGCGGTTTGCAGGGCTTTGTTGGCTTCGCGGGTATCGAGCAGTTTCTGCACCTGGGCTTCAATGGCGCTGTCGTCGATCTTTTCGAACAGCAATTCGGGCTGGTTTATCTGATGACCCGCTGAAAGCCATCCCAATTTGCCGGCATCCGCCCAACCGAACGATGAAATGTTCAGCGTATGCCTGATTTTTGCAGCGGAGAAGGGGAGAAACGGTTCGGCGACGATCGAGAGCTGGGCACAG
>Ga0116170_10006391_pt1 | contig 10337 bp, 10 predicted proteins | sample AD_JPNHW1_MetaG_FD_89797 | JGI IMG/M metagenome (GOLD analysis project Ga0116170, IMG submission 89797) | Active sludge microbial communities of municipal wastewater-treating anaerobic digesters from Japan - AD_JPNHW1_MetaG | ecosystem: Engineered > Bioreactor > Anaerobic > Digestate | place...
ATATCACGAAATACTATAAATATTTAATAATACTACCGGCTAATTTTACGAGTGAGGGTAATATGCAGCAAACACAATCAGCAAAAAAACAACACGGCCAGGCTTTCAAAACCTGGCAGGAAGAGTATAACTCCAAGCTGAAAACCGCTCAGGAAGCGGTAAAACTGATTAAAAGCGGTGATGTTATTGCCATGCAGGGAGGGACAGGGATTCCGCCTGCGATAGCAGACGCTCTCGGCAAACGCGGTCCGGAGCTTAACGGGGTTAAATGCCTTCAGGGTTTTGCGCTCGCTTTTCATGAATACATGAAACCTGATCACAGAGACAGCTTCAGGGTTGAAACTGTCTTTATCGGGCCTGCCGAACGCTTCTGTATGGCAATGGGAACAGTCGATTTTGTTCCAAATCACCTTAACAATCTCGGGAGATGGATGGATACAAAGAACATCAATGTAGTTGTAGCTGTAGTCACTCCGCCCGACGAAAATGGTTTTATGAACAGATCGTGTTTCGGGGGTCTGTGTCCCGAGCGCACAATCGAAAATGCGGATGTCGTTCTTGTTGAGGTCAACAAAAATACTCCATGGCTTTGCAGCGATGCTTTTAAACTGCACGTTTCACAGGTTGACGTTATTGTTGAAAACACCGCACCTTTGTTTGAGATTCCGGAAATTCAGATAACCCCGGTTGAAGAATCTATTGCGCATATAATAGCCGATATGATTCCTGACGGCTCGTGCATTCAGCTTGGGCTTGGCGGGCTTGCAAACTGCATAGGACATTTTCTCAAGGAGAAAAAACACCTGGGGGCCCATACAGAGGTCGTTTCAAATTCTTTGATGGAACTTATCAAGTGCGGCGCCGTTGACTGCAGCAAAAAAAATATTATGAAGGGAAAAATTCCGTTTACCTTCTGCGTAGGCACAAAAGAGCTCTGGGAGTTTATGGACCATAATGAAATGTTTGTCGGTTACGAGATTGAGAAAGTCAACGATCCGAATTTTATCTCACAGAACGACAACATGGTATCGGTGAACAACGCGCTGATGGTGGACCTCACAGGCCAGATAGCCTCCGAATCCATAGGAACAACCCAGTTCAGCGCGACAGGCGGCCAGGTTAACTATGTTCATGGAGCCCAGCGTTCAAAAAACGGCAAAAGCATCCTTGCGCTGCCTTCCACACGAGTCGACAAAGAGGGAGTCATGCATTCTCGTATTATGCCGACTCTCCCTGAAGGGACTGTCGTCACAACTTCACGGAATGACGTCCAGTGGATAGTAACCGAATACGGGGCTACATGCCTTAACAACATGCCTGTATCATACCGGGCAAAGGAGCTTATAAGAATTTCGCATCCCGATTTCAGGGACAAAATGACTTTTGAAGCAAAAAAACAAAAATGGATATGATTCAGAACACTGCAGATCAGCAGCCGGATTCCGCGGCGGGTCTGCAGGTTTTTTATAGACTCACGGTTTCTTTTTTCTCAAAATAGACGTTTCAATTACAAACTTTTCTTCAGCCTGTTAAGGTCATTAATAAGCTCTGCCGGTTTCTGTTCCATTGAACCGGCAAGCAATTCCGCGTCTTTAATTAAATCATTAATCAATTTCTTTTCGGCATTAGCCCTTAACTCCGGCATGCCGAATTTTTCTGATTTATACAAGGCAGCTTTTGAGTCGATTATAGCTACAATTTCATTCAGTGCTTTGATTATTTCTTTATCACTTTTCATAATTTACCTGATAATAAACTTTATTATATGTATGATGTTTAGAGTCAACCTGTTATTTGTATAGAAATGTGTGTAAATAACCGCATTACTGACACGGCCACACCGGGTTGCCGCACCTCTATATTTAATTATAGATTGATAGACTGTCAGGTGCCGGATAATGACAAAGCTCATAGCCCGGGACAGGGACTCTTTTCTGCATACTTTCCGGGCAGCCCCCGAAGGGGCGCTTTAATTTACTTCACCAAAGCCTGATGAAATATCTTTTTACCCTTCCGGATAAGTATTTTGCCGTTTGTAATATCTGCGGATGTTAAAACCATGGCAGAGTCAGATACCTGTGCATCATTTATATATATTCCGCCCTGCTGAATAAGACGGCGGCCGTCACTATTGCTTGAAATAAGGCCGGTCTTTGAGAGGAGGCTGATAATATCAATGCCCGTATCAAAGACTGATTTATCAAATTCCGTGGTAGGTATGGACCCGGAATCGGCACCGTTGCCGAAAAGAGCCCTTGCTGCGGACTGTGCCTTACCTGCCTCCTCTTCTCCATGGATCAGTTTCGTGACCTCAAAAGCCAGCACTTCCTTCGCGTGGTTAATGTCCGATCCCTGCATAGAGCCCAGGCGGTTTACCTCGTCCATGGGAATGAAGGTGAGAAGGGAAAGGCAATTCTTCACATCACGGTCGTCCACATTACGCCAGTACTGGTAGAATTCATATGGAGTGGTTTTCGCTGGGTCTAGCCACACTGCACCGGACTGGGTTTTGCCCATCTTGTTTCCTTCGCTGTTCACAAGGAGCTTGAATGTTAATCCGTACGATGAAGCATTGTCTGCCCGGCGTATAAGATCAACGCCGTATATGATATTGGACCACTGATCGTTTCCGCCAAGCTGAAGCTTGCAGTTATATCTGCGGTAGAGTTCAAGAAAATCATAGGACTGCATGAGCATGTAGTTGAATTCAAGAAAAGAGAGGCCCTTTTCCAGGCGGTTCTTGAAACATTCGGCGGCGAGCATACGGTTTACTGAAAAATGGCGTCCTATATCGCGCAGAAACTCAACATAGTTCAGGTTCAGCAGCCAGTCAGCGTTGTTCACCATTACTGCCTTCCCCTCGCCGAAATCTATGAAGCGGGAGAACTGCTTTTTAAAAGACTCGCTGTTTTTTCCAATCTGTTCCATGGTAAGCATCTGGCGCATGTCCGTGCGGCCGGAAGGATCTCCCACCATGGCTGTACCTCCTCCGATGAGGGCAATTGGCCTGTGCCCGGCCTGCTGCATATGCATCATGACCATAACCTGGATAAAATGCCCCACATGGAGACTGTCTGCGGTCGGGTCAAACCCTATATAAAACGTGACGGGCTCTTTCCCTAAAAGCTCACGTATTTCATCTTCGTGGGTAGCCTGTTCAACATATCCTCTTTCAACTAAAACATCATAAACGTTTTTCATGGCTGAATAATCCTTAAAAATTTAATTACATGACAATTAAAAACTTACGGTCTTATTTTTCAACAATGTTTTCAAATTTTATATAAACTATCCGGCCGGACACATATAATCATTTATTTTACTTAAAATATTTAGATAAAGTTTTAACTGCGCAGGTGAGATTATTAATCAATATTTCTTTTTCGCCCTGAGACAGGTCCTGAAAACAGTTTTCAATATGTTCCATCATGAGTTTGTCAATTTTATTGGCCTGAACTAATCCTTTTTTTGTCAGGGTGCAGTTAATTTTCCTGCGGTCCTGAACATCATAGGTTCTTACAACAAAGCCCCCTTCAATCAGTGAATCTATCACGCGTGTTAATGAACTTTTCTCCAAACCTACCTGCGCGCTTAACTCCTTCATACTTAGATCCGGAATTTTTAAAATTGCCATTAAAACTCTTTCCTGTGTCGTGTTTATCGGCAGCCTGAGTATACCGGTATCAAGAGAACGGATAATTTCCCGCCTGTAGGCCGACAGGGTATCCAGTAGATTCAATAGATCAATATCAGCAGCCATAAACGCGTTCTCCGTATCACTGGTAAAATTGTTGTAAAAACAACTGTTGTCTTTCAAACATTATGATTAATTGTCAATTGTTTTTCAGAAAAACATGAAGATTTAAAAAGTTTAATATTAACGCGGACTATCCAGAGGATCTGCTTCCCCCCGGTTATCAATTTTAATAATACTTTGTCTGTTCATCCGGTTTTATCCTTTCTTTAACCTGTACAATCCAGGCCCGCAGAATAAAATCCGAATAAGATAAGAAATCAGGGAAAACTGTCAGTCTTCATGTCCTGATTTATATTTAAGTGTACTACCGCAATTAGGACATGGCACATCCTTTATTTTCTGCAAAGTGCCTGAATCGTCACATTCAATGTCCCGTTGTAAACCGCACCTGCATTCCCCTGTTGCTTTTAACATCACTTTCACTTCCTGAAATTATATAATAAACTCATCCGCAGTATTAAAGTTGCTTTAAAAAAAAATTTAATCCCGAACCGGATGGCATTTGTTAAACTTCTGATTCAATAATAACTGTTCCGGCATTTTACCGCTGCCGCAAAGGCAATCAGTATTCCGGTCTGTTTCCATATTGCTGTTTAACCCCGGGCTAAAGGACTTCAGCAATTACAATCCCGTTGTCATAATCGATCTGCACATCAATAGACGAATCGGTGAACATCTTTGAGCTGGAGCATACTTTTGTTACTGCATCACATAACTGCTGTTTCTGCTGAACACTCAACAGGCTGTTATTCCCTGATAACAGGATGTCATTTACGGACGGTTCCGGGAGGTTGCATATCCTTAAAATATAAGTTCTGTAAAAGCTTGATACTTCATATTTCCAGAAGACTTTTTTATTCCTGGTTACCCAATCGCTGACAATTTTCGGCAATCTTTTCTTTTTTAAAAGCTCCTGTTTCCTGTCTAAAACCTCATTATTTGTTGTGTTCATTTTTGTTTTCTCTCTAATATCTTATTCATATATTTTAAAAAATCTTTTTAGCAGACTGCGGAAGAACAGTTATTCTATCCCGCAGCATGACGCCTCCCGAATATAGTTGCAAATTAAACCGTTGTAAATACAACAATTCTGAGAAGGCACTTATTTTTGTCAATAAAATAAAATAATAATTTGCATTGAAGCATTATATGAACAGTATACCGGGTACAGTGACGATTAATCGTCATCCATAGACACTTTTTTTGCGAGTCGGGCCGGAGGGATATTTACAAATCCGGAGTTGTTATTTTTTGTTTTGTTGATTTCAATGCTGAATCTGTATATATTTAAGAAAATATCCATGCATTTTAAAAGAAATTGTCTATAAATATGCTTTAAATTAAAGAAAAATTCATGAAGTGAACATAATTCTACAAATCTGTATTAAAATCATATAATTTCTTGACATTCTTTTTACTGAATGCCATTCTCATTTTGACTGTTTACAGAATTTTAAATAGTTATAAATAAGTAATAAAATATAAAGCCAGAGGTACATTATGTCAAATATTGATTATTTTAACCTGCCATGGAAAGACCAGTGGGAATGGGAAAGACTCCAGCTCCCTACAGTAACTAAAAGATATGTCGAAAATTCTAAAACCTACGCCAAAAAAGACCTTCAGCTGTTCAATGCAGCACTCTACAACGGCGACAGTAACGGTAAAATGACATGGGGAGAAGTTCACGCAAGAGTCGAAAACTATGCCTGCGGACTTATGAGCATAGGGCTGGACAAACAGGATATGGCCGGGATCATGTCCGCCAGCGGACCATACTGGACACATGCAGATATGGCGATTGCATGTGCTAACGGCTGCAGTGTTACAATTTACCCTACACTTTCCTTTAAAGAAGTATCCTACATTGTAAATGATTCAGGCAGCAAATTCATCTTCGTCAGAGGTGATAATATTCTCAAAATGGTACTTGCCGGTTTTAACGAGATGCCTAAACTGAAAACAATTATCGTAATGGATCGTGAATATAAAAGCACCGACCCGCGGGTAATCAGCATGGGTGACCTGGAGAAACTTGGTGTCGAGTGGAAAAAGGACAGCAAAAATTATGACAGCTATATCGCCAGGAGAGACGGTGTGGATATTAATGACATGTACACTATTCTCTATACTTCAGGCACAACCGGCCAGGGTAAAGGTGTTGTTCTGACCCACCACAATGCCTCTTCAAGAATGCTCGGAGTAAACGAATTCTTCAACTACTGCGGAATGGGATTCAAGACCGAGTATACTACACTCTGCTTCCTGCCGCTTGCACACATATTCGACAGGGGTTCATGCCAGCTGGCCGCCATATTCAACGGCTGTACTATCGCTTATGCCGATTCAGCAGGCTCACTGCTTAATGATTTACAGAAATACAATCCGCACTGGATCAACTGCGTACCGCGGCTTTATGAGAAAATTTACATACAGCTTCAGCAGGCCATGGGTGAAAAAGGCCTTAAAAGAAAACTCTTTGACTGGGCTCTTAAAGTCGGCGAGGAAGTATTCATGCAGAGATACGATGCTGAAACTGACACATACAACATGGGGCATGACTTTGATATAACAGGAAATCTCCCCCTTGGTTTAAAACTAAAATATAAAATTGCGGACAAACTCTTTGCGAAAGTACGGGCTCTGTTCGGCAAAAACTTCAAACACTCATTCTCTGCAAGCGCATCAATATCACCTGAACTCCTTAAATTCTTTTATATCATCGGTATCAGGGTAAGCGAAGGATACGGTTCAACTGAAAGTTTTAACGCCTGTACAAATGTTCCTCTTCTTGCCTGCAGGCCCGGATCTATTGGACTCGCTTCAAACGGAAGCAGGCTCCGCGTATCAGACATCGGTGAGCTTGAACTCAAAGGCGCGGGTATTTTCAAAAAATACTGGAACAAGCCCGAGGAGACCGCCGAATCATTCACTGCTGACGGATGGTTCAAAACAGGCGACAAGGTTGAGGTCGATAAATTCGGCTACTTCAAAATTGTTGACCGTATTAAAGCGATCATATGTTTATCCAGCGGTAAAAATGTCGCTCCCGCGAAGATCGAATCTCTCTTTGCAACAAGCCCGTATATTGAACAGGTTTTCACTATAGGAGATGAGAAAGCTGTAATCTCTACACTTCTGGTACCAAGCCTTTCTTACTTCAAAGACAAGTTTGATAAAGAAGGGATAGAGTATGACAAAAGCCAGGTTGTAATAGACAGCTCGGCGGGCGCTCCAATTGTAGTAAAAGTCGGACCGGATTTTATCGAAAAGGGAAACATCAGGGGCCTTATAGCGGAAGAAGTCGCCAGGGCCAATAAGGAGCTTGAAGGTTTTGAGCATATAAAACAGTACACTATTCTTACTGAAAGATTTACAGAACAGAACGGCATGCTTACACCTACACAGAAAACCAAGAAAAAACCTATTCTTGAAACATATTCTGCGGAGATCCAGAAGATGTACGCGCAGAATCAGCTTTAATTTTACATCCTCACAGAAGTATCTGAGCCGCATAACACGAAAAGCCCCTCTTCAGTAAAGAGGGGCTTTTTATGGTGATAAAACTGAAGCATGCATGTTCAGTTACACATTTTAATAAAAATTTTTCACTCTGCATCATCAAGCCGGATAAAAATACTGTTTTGACGCTTAACTTTAATACTTATAGACCGGCATTCCTTTAGATAGCTTATTGAAATACTTTACATCTTTTCCTTCAAGCTGGCATTTGGATGATGTCATCATCGGGTATGTGGCAGACATTATAACCATATTGCCATCCACATCAACATATACCAGCTCGCCGATTTTCAAAGTACGTTTTGTCGATATAAGTATCTCACGCTTTGCGCCATTCACCGAAGAGATAGAACCTATCTGATCTGATTTCGGAATGGCCTTTACATATGAAGGTGTACTTTTTGAATTTGATTTTTCCAGCATCTGTATGATCTGCGCATTCCCTTTTTTTTGTGCAAGCTGTACAGGTGTATATTCGGAAATTGATAAACCTATCATCACTGACCCTGTAATGTCCACCCTGGCACCATTATCAAGCAGCATTTTAACAACATCCGCATGATCTTCACTTATCGCCCAGTGCAAAGGTGTAGCAGAAACCACCGTCAGAGCATTTACATCAGCTTTATGATTCAGGAGAAATTCAGCAATAGCGGTATTACCATTATATGCCGCAAAATGCAGAGGCGCCCACTTGTTTATAGTAAAATTACCATTAACATCTGCGCCTTTATCAACCAAAAACTTAACCATATCAAACTTCTGGTTATAAACTGCGGCTGTTAATGGTGTTAATCCCATGTTAGATCCTTCTTCAATATTTGCCCCTTGATCCAGAAGAGCAGCGGCCTGGTTAATATCTCCATTTTCTGAAGCTTTAATGAGTGCGGAACTGCAGCTTGTAAGAGGCAGTATTAAGAGTAACAATATGGCTAATTTATGCATAACGATTCCTCCCGGTAAGGTTAATGTTTACAATCTTTCTATGTATGTAGTTAACATTTCCGGTGAAGAAATACTTCGCTCTTTCACTGTGATCAAGCATGGGCAACTTTGACTCTAAAGTAAAGCACTATTTATAATTAGTGCCAAAAAGCATTTTATCGAAATTATCGTTTGATTAAGTGAAATACTTCATTATTATAACAAGCTCACCTTAACATCCGGATATAATACCATTAAAAATAAAAAGAGTTAACCATTTATCTAATTGTAAATAAAAAGTGTTTGACCCTTCATATGAAATATTGCTTAAAATCTTATATTAAATTAAATCAGAGGCAATGTTATGGCAATTATACCCCCCAAAGTGTCAGATCGTCTTGCTCTAATGATTAAAAAGTACCAGCCAATTTTAGAAAATGCCAAAAATCAAGATAAGAATGAAGCTGATACGGTAACTGTAATTACTCAAATACTTACTGATGTTTTCGGATATGACCAGTTCACCGAAATAACTAAAGAATTTGCCATTAAGAATACATTTTGCGACTTAGCAATAAAGGTTGACGGCACAATTAAATTCCTGATTGAAGCGAAAGCTATCGGTATTAAACTCAATGATAATCATATTTCTCAAGCAACAACTTATGGCGCCAAAGAAGGAATAGATTGGGTTGTACTTACAAATGGTATCCACTGGATCATATATAAAATGAATTACGGCAGCAAGATTGTACATAAACAAATCAGCTCTTTTGATTTTACTGCTCTTAAACCTAAAAGTACGGCAGATCATGAACAGCTTTTCATACTTTGCAAAGAAGGTTTAAAGAAAGATGCCATTGAAGAATTTCATGCATACAAAAAGATTGTTAATTCATTTTTTATCGGTTCAATCATTATGGGCGAATCAGTATTAGAAACAATCAAGAGAGAACTAAGAAAGAGTTCACCTGGTTTAAAGATTGACGATAAAGAGATAGAGTCTATATTAAAAAATGAAGTTCTTAAAAGAGAGATAATCGACAGTGAATATGCAGCTGACGCACAGGAACAATATAGATTAGTATTAAAAAAAGCAAAGAAAGATTTAGCCAGAAGAACGCAAGTTGCACATAATGCAAAGCCGGAAATTACAGAAGAAACAGCAACAGAAGAGATCGCAGCAAAGCCTAGTGAAGAGTTTACACCAGATATCAGCGACTAACAAAACTTTAATATAGGAGAATATTTATGGCAGCAAAATTTGAAGTTTATAAAGATAAAAAAGGTGAATACAGATTTAGAATGAAAGCTGGTAACGGAGAAATAATCGCTACCGGTGAAGGCTATACGCAGAAAGCCGGGTGTTTAAAATGTATCGATTCTATTAAAAAGAATGCAGCAGATGCAGCTATTGTTGAAATTGATGATTAAGTATAATTATTAATAATATTCATAAAGAAAAGCCGCTCCTGACAAACAGCGGCTTTTTTAATAATTGTCAAACTTTAAGAATATTATATTTTAATGCGGCTTTGCTCTTTCACTTTTTTAAGTCTTTAATAAAAAGTAAAGAGGCGGAGCTATGTCTATTTATCCCCTCTCCATCAAGCTAATCATTACCCACATCTCAACAGCCCCCTAAATCCCCCGGAGGACTTCAAAAAATATCAAGATATGAGTGGAGTTAAATATTTTCTTATTTCAGACAAATCATAATCTATATTGCTAATCACATCTTCATTCTTAAAACGTATTGTCATAATTCCTGCACTTTTCAGGTATTCATCTCTATATTCTTCATAGTCTTTCCTGAATTTATGTATGTCTCCATCAATTTCGATTGCAGGTTTTTTCTCCTGACAGTAAAAATCCAGGATATACCTGTGTATTGGATGCTGAATCCTGAATCTATGCCTTCCAATTTGTTTGGTTTTTAATTTTTACCATAAAATTTCTTCAGGAATAGTTAAATTGACTCTCATCTTTCTTGCCAGATCAATAACATACTTTGGTGACCTGACTTTTGAATTCATAAATATAATATTAATTATAGATGTTTATTTGTAAAGCAATCTTCAAGTCCCCCTCCGGGGGATTTAGGGGGCTACACAGAAGATGTGGGTAATGATTA
>Ga0116170_10006392_pt1 | contig 10336 bp, 11 predicted proteins | sample AD_JPNHW1_MetaG_FD_89797 | JGI IMG/M metagenome (GOLD analysis project Ga0116170, IMG submission 89797) | Active sludge microbial communities of municipal wastewater-treating anaerobic digesters from Japan - AD_JPNHW1_MetaG | ecosystem: Engineered > Bioreactor > Anaerobic > Digestate | place...
GAGGCCGCTCTCCCTGGCCAGATGGATCCGGGCCCGGGCGCCGATGATCCGCCCCTGATCGGCGATCAGGGGCTCCTTTCCCGCCTTGGCGATCAGTTCATCGACACAGTAGGTCCTGGACGGCATCCGACAGAGAACCTCCTCCCAACGTCCCCGATCGTACCTCTCCTTGAGACCTTGGAGCCGGGAGGAGAGGGAGAGGCAACCGCTCAGGCCGAGTAGAAGCAGAAGGGCGAGAGCCCCCAGGGATCTCATGGCTTCACCCGGTAGGGGGAGGAGACATCCTTCCAGAGCCTTCTCCAATCCGCCTTTCCCATCTTGAGCCACTCCCGGAGGTTCTCTTTCAGAGTCCCCAGAAACGCCTTGTAGACCGCGCTCTCTTTCACCATGGTCACCCCCTCTCGAAGAGTCTCCTTCCAGACCTCTTTGCAGAGGCTCTCGGCTTCGTCCACCGGAAGAGCCTCCTCCAGCCTCTGACGGAAGAGGCGGTACTCCCCGTAGAGGGAGCGGATCTCCCCGTACTCCCCCCTCTCCCGGAAGGCCTTGAAGAAGAGGGCGGCCACAGGATCGTCGGAGAGGGCGCAGGCCAACGCCCCGGCCGTCTCGGCGGCCTCGCGCCGAGCCCGGTTGGCCCTGATCGGGTCGGCAACGGCGGCCTCTCGGAGAAGGGCGTCGAAGTGCCCCCTCCCCGGTCCCCTTTCCAGGAAGAGTTTCGCCTCAGGCCAGCTGGGAAGAACATCGGGAAGGGGTGCCATGAGAGGCCGCCTCTTCACCGCCTCCTGGGCCTGGTCGAAGTTTCTGACCGCGTTGGCCACGAGGGAACCGGCCAGGGCGATCAACGGCGCCGGCCCCGGGAAGAAGAACCCCGCCACTTCGGCGAGGGAGCCGATCCGAGAGGGTGAGAACGTTTTCTTCAAAGCCTCCTGCCATCCCATCTTTCCTCCTCAGAGGAAGGCCTCCGTGTCGAGCCATTCGCTCTTGACAACGCTCCACCAATCCCCGGTCAGCCCCCGCAGGAGATAATCGTAAGGCAGCCACCCGAAGCCCGCCTCACCCCACTCCCCTCCCCAGGAGTTCTGGAAGAGGAAGGCTCCCTGGCTCTTGCCGCCCTCCTCCCTGGGAATGGCCATCTTGTCGTCGTATCCGGCGGCCATCACCGCGTGCCCCCCTTCGAGACGGTCCCGGGAAGAGGGAAAGGGGACGCGCCCGCTCTCTTCGGCCTTGGAGAAAGAGCTGTAGACAGAGAAGCCAAAGACCAGCGGCAGGCCAGAGGCGAGGTGTTTCTTGATCTGCAGGAGCACGGCGTCGGGGGTCTCCTCCCGATCCACCCGGTAGTAGACGAGACTCTGGAAACTCTGTCCCATGGCGTAAAGAAAGGCCGGAGGCTCCTCATCGAAGGCTCCGATCTCGTAGGGCCAGTACTCTTCCGGGGGAAGGCCGAAGAGGGAGAGGGCCCCCACGGTGGTGCGCATGTAGCCGCCGGAATCCCCCTTCCAGTGGAGGAGCTTACGGGTGTTCTTGTAGAGGAAGAGCCGGGATCCGGGAAGGCTCTTTCCGAAGGCCCTCTTCGTGGAACACTCCACCAGGGCCGAAGCGGCGTTGGCGGTACAGGAACCCAACTCGCCCTGGTCCTTGACGGGTGAACAGAAATCGCGAAGGTCCGCCTTAAGCGGGGGTTTCTCGTTCTTCCCCCAAGAGGTTCTCAGAAGGAGCCGGGAGACAACCTCCCTGTAGGGGGTGTAGTCCCTCAGGTCCGGATGCTCCCTCAACCAGCCGAAACGGCGTTTGCCCACGGTTCCTCCTCGATCGGAGGAAGTTCTTCCCCGATCTTCAGATTCCCTTACAGCTGAGTATAGAATCTGTTGAATAAAGAAGCAAGTTTCTTCAGAAATTCTCTTCTTCCCAAACCCTTTCTCTCTCTTTCACGCCAAATCCTCTTGTTCCCAAGGCTTCGCGAGGATGCCGCGTCTCTTTCTCACCTCCCCTCGCCGCCGAGAATCGCCTTAGGGTCTGCCCCAACCGCCTTTTTTTTAGAAAAAAGTTCCCCGATCCGGTTCGGGGAAAAGCTCCGAATCCTCTCGAACCTTGCCCTAACCGCGTTTTTAGAGAAGAATAGGGGTAACCCAGAGAGGGGAGGAGAAGAATGAGAAGAGTGTTCATGATGGTCTTAGTTTTGATGGTGTCAGCGTCATTCGGCGGGGTCGGCCGCCTCTTGGAGGCGGGGGGCCTCTCGGGCCCTGGGGGCGTCGACCAGGAGCGCAAGCCCCCGGTTCCCCCCAAGAGGGTTCTGATCGTCTATTTTTCCCACTCCGGCAACACCCGGGAACTGGCCAACCAGATCCATCGAAACGTCGGAGGTGATCTCTTCGAAATCGTCACCGTCCAACCCTACCCCCGGGAGTACAAGGAGGTGCTCGCCGTCGCGAAGAGGGAGAGGGATTCCCAATTCCGTCCCAAGCTGTCGAAGAGGGTGAAGAACCTGGACGACTACGATCTGGTCTTCCTCGGCTACCCCAACTGGTACGGGACCCTACCGATGGCCCTCATGAGCTTTCTGGAGGAGAACGACCTCTCCGGGAAGGCCATCGCCCCCTTCTGCACCCATGGAGGAGGCCGATGGGGAGAGAGCGTGGAAACGATCAAGCGGCTCTGCCCCCGCTCGACACTCCTGGAAGGCCTGGCCGTAGAGGGAGGTCTCGTGAAATCTTCCCAAGGGGATGTGGCCGATTGGCTTCGAAAGCTCGGAAGGCTCCGGGAATAGCCGCCTGAGGGGCGCCCTTCGTGGTAGAATAAACCTTGGAGGAGCGCCCCATGTGGATCAAAGACCTAGAGGATTGCCCGGAGTTTCTCGCCGGGGACAACACGATCCTTCGCGAACTCGTTCAGCCCCATAAGGTTCCCCTGGAACTACGTTACAGCCTCGCCCACGCCGTTCTCAAGCCGGGAAAGATCTCCCAACCTCACCGGTTGCGAACCTCGGAGCTCTACTACCTCCTGCAAGGCGAGGGGGAGATGAGCATCGACGGGGAGACCGCTCGGGTCCGGCCGGGCCAGGCGATCTACATCCCCCCCCACGCCGTCCAGTTCATCCGCAACACCGGATCGGTTGACCTGGTCTTCCTCTGCATCGTCGATCCGGCCTGGAGGGTCGAGGACGAAGAGGTCCTCCCCCCGTCGAAACCGCTTTGACACTCCTAACCAGGAGAGGCGGGAACCCCTTCAGTTACACTTTACCTGAAGGAGTTTTCGGAATAAGCTCTCCCTCTGTACCATCAAGCGGCGGCGTCTCGCCTGAAACCGGCTGAAAAGGGACCGGAACAGAGTCCGGCCACTCTTATCAAATACCCAAGCAGCACAAAGGAGTGATCCATGAACGACGATCTCATCAAGCAACTTCAACGGCAGAACCGCCTGCTCAAGAGAGCGCTGGCCGTCGGTTGTCTGGCGGTGGTGGCCCTCTTTCTCACGGCCGCCATGGAGAAGGAGGGGAGGGCGCGGTTCACCGAAATCGACGTCGAGAGAATCAACGTCGTCGAAGCCAACGGAAAACCCGCCGTGGTGATCGCCAACAGTTCACGTCTGCCCGATCCTGTGCTCAACGGCAAGACCGTCAAGAGCAGCCGGGGAGAGATGCCCGGCCTCATCTTCTTCAACACCGTCGGCGACGAGTGCGGCGGCTTGATTTTCAAGGGAAAGCCCAACCAACAGGGGCGGGCGGACGCGGGAATGCACTTCTCCATGGACCGTTTCGGTGGAGACCAGCAGTTGGCCATCGGCCACTACGAGGCCGAAGGGTTCATGCAGACCGGACTCCGGATCTTCGACCGGGGCTTGGCCAAGGATTACGAGCCCCTCTACGAAGCCTACAAAAACGCTCCGGAAGGCCCGGAAAAAGCGGCCCTGCGCGAGAAGTGGAAAGAGGCCGGAGGGAGGCAGATTCAGCGTCTCTTCGTGGGACGCACGGGAGGAAGCGATTCCGCGGTGATTCTCGCCGACAAGGAGGGGCGCCCGAGGATCATGATCACCGTCACCCCCGCGGGGGAGCCGAAGCTGGACTTCCTGGACGAGAAGGGCCAGGTGATCCAGAGCCTTCCCAACACTCCTAAGAAGAGGAAATAAGCGGACTGTAGGGTTTTGACAAAAAGAAGTCATCCCCGTTTTGTCATAGAGAAGTTTTAAGCTTATATGTGTCTTTTTTGTCAAGACAGCGCCCGCAAATTTTTGTCATAAAGAGGGGAGCTTCCCGGGCGGGAAGCTCCCCTCCCCCTCGGAGGCGCCCTTAGGAGTTGTACTCTTTGCGGGAGAAGAGAAGGGCCCCCAGGAGAAGGGAGAGGAGGGAGAGGCCCAGAAGGACCGCCAAGGACCAGGGCTTCGAACTCGGTTCCAGCTGAACCAGGAGGAAGGTGTTCTTCATGGGCGCCGGGGGAAGAAGGGACTTGACGTAGTGGGCCACCGTCAGTTTCTGGGTCGACCCGGGAAAGTACTGGACCACCGACTCCCACCCGAAGATGAAGAAGATTCCCAGAATCACCGTCTTGGGGACGAAGGTGCTCAGGAAGGAGAAGAGGGAAGAGTAGGCCAGATAGCCCAGAAGGGCCGCCGCCAGAGCGGGGAGGAACCTTGTGGTCACCACGAAGAGGGAGTAATCCCCGAAGTAGGCGATCAGGAAGGAGACCGTCACGGCCGCCAGCAGAACCACCCACCAGAAGAGAGTCGACGAGAGGAACTTGGCCAGGAAGAGGTTTGCCTTGGGGACGGGCCTGCTGGTGAGGGAGGAGAGGGTCTTCTCCTCAACCTCGTCCCTGATCAGGGAGGATCCCGCCAAGACCGCCAGCAGGGGGATGAAGAACTGCACGAAGAAGGTCATGACGAACTCGGAGAAGAGAGGAGCCGCCGTCAACGACAAGGAAGGGCTGAGCCCGCCGATGATCTTCACGATGGAGACGATCACCCAGGGGAGCAGGGCCAGGGCCATGAGAATCCTTGTCCTCTTTTTCCTGAAGAGAATCTTTGTAAAGCCTGGAACGGCATTTTTCAAGAAGGCCATCATCGTTTCCCCTCCACGAGGTAGTCGAAGACCGATTGGAGGTTGTCGTCGGTGGAAACCATCTCCTCCACGTTGAAACCGTTCCGGACGACCACTTCCAGAAGAAAGGCGTAGAACTTCTCCCGGTTGGTTACGGTCAGATGGAGAAGCCCCTCCTGTTTCGGGTGGAAGTGAACCCCTTCCAGGGAGGAGCTCTCCAGGAGCAGTTTGGCCATCTCCCGGGGCCGGTCCACCCTGAGGGAGACCCTGTGGGGGTGGGTGTCGATGAGCTCCCTGATGGCGGGAATCTCCCCCTGGGCGAAGACCTTCCCCTGATGGATCAGGAGAATCTGCCTGGTCATGGCCTCCACCTCCGGGAGGATGTGGGAGGAGACCAGGAGGGTCTTACCCCGGGAAGCGAGACTCTCGAAGAGGGCGGTGAGACGGATCCGCCAGAGAGGGTCGACGCCGTTGAGGGGTTCGTCGAAGAGGAGAAGGTCAGGATCGTGGGCCAAGGCCAGGGCGATCTTCAGCCTCTGCCTCATCCCGAAGCTGTAGGTCTCCACGCGCCGGTCCGCCCGGTCGACGAGGCCCACCGCCTCCAGAGCCTCCAGGGTTCTGCTCTCCACCTCGCCCTCTCGGTAGCCGTGGAGCCGGAGGAGGAAGAGGAGGCTCTCCCGGGCGGTCAGGTCGGCGTAGAGGCCCTGGGCCTCGGGGCAGTAGCCAATCTTACGAAAGAGTTCTGGCGTCGTCCAGGGGTTCTCCCCGAAGACCGAGACCCTCCCGGCGCTCGGTTTGAGCTGTCCGGCCACGAGTTTGAGAAAGGTGCTCTTACCGGCCCCGTTGGGCCCCAAGAGCCCGGTGATCCCCGGCTCCACAAGGATTCTCAAATCCGTCACGCCCAGAACCGGGCCGTACCACTTCGAGAGGCCTTCCGTTTCAATGATCGTCGTCATCTCACCCCTCCTTCCCGACGCGGCGGTAGGTAATCCAGAGGGCGAGTCCGCTCCAGAAGAGGATGATCAAGATCGCGATGATCCCCTTCCCCGCCGTTTCGTCTCCAAAGCCGAAGAGGAGGTTGCCGAACCTCTTGAGGTTCTGCTGGAGGGAGAGGAAACCTAGGTTGGAACGGGTGAAGATCCGGCCGGGCAAGACGATGTTGGAGAGAATGTCCGAGGCGACGTAGAAGCCGAAGATCGAGACCTTGGCTACGTGTTCGTTCTTGGTAACCGCCGAGAAGCCCAGTGTCAGAGATCCGAAGAGGAGAGCCGGGGCCAGCGGGTAGGTCAGGGCCGCCAAGACGAGCCGAGGGGAGAGGCTCAAGGAGCCGCTGAAGACCACCTTAATGGTCAGGAGAAGAATGCCCGGGACGAGGCTGAAGAGGAGGAGGTAGAAGAGGATGTAGGAGAGCTTCCCGGTCAGGTAGTCGAAGCGGCTCAGGGGCCTGGCGAAGAGGAGGGGGAAGGCGTTGTGTTTCCTGTCCAGGGCGACGGCGTCTCCCCCGGAGAAGAGGGCGAGGATGACCAGCGTGAAGAGGAGGAAGTTGTTGGTGTAGAAGCTGTGGAAGATGGCCAGGTCGCTTCCCAACTCCTTGACCATGCGGGTCATCATCCGCAATTCGGGTCTAAGGGAGGCGTAAACCGCCACGGCGAAGATCAGGAAGGGAAGGGAGGCGAAGGCGAAGAGGAGCTTGGCCTTCTTCCTCTGGAAGACCGTCGCCACGCCGTGTTTGAAGATAGGCCAGCCCCGCCAGCCCGACTCCCGCAGAGTTCCCTGCCAAGGGATGTATCCTGTCTTTCTAATTTCCATCGCTTTTCTCCAGAAGTTCCAGGAAGAGCTCTTCCAAGGTGCTCTTGACGGGTTGGAAGCGGCGCAGAGGGGTGTCGGCCTCCCTTGCCAGCGTCCAGATTCGCGAGGGGGGAACCCCCTTGGGGAAGACCACCCTGAAGCTCTCCCCCTCGGTGGCGGCCGAACGGCACCCCTCCCGGACGAGCCTCTCCAGAAGAGGTTCCCTGGGACCGACAGTCTCGATCTCCACGGCGTCCCCGTTTCTCTCCCGCAGGACCGAAAGCGCCTCCGTGGCCAGGACCCGCCCCCGGTGGAGGACGATGACCCGATCACAAGTCTCCTCCACATCCGGCAGCAGGTGCGTGGAGAAGAGGATGCTCATCCGTTTCAGAGCGGCCATCTCGCGGACAAGCTCCAGCAGTTCCTTGCGGCCCTGGGGGTCCATCCCCGAGGTCGGCTCGTCGAGGAAGAGGAGAGGGGGATCGTGGACGATGGCCTGGGCGAGCTTCAGCTTCTGCTTCATCCCGGTCGAGTAGGTCGCCGCCTTCCGGTACCTCTCCTCGCCGAAGCCAACGTAGTAGAGCACCTCGTGAGCCCGCTTCATCGCCTCCGTCCCCTCCATGCCGCTGAGCTCCCCGAGGTAGGCGGTCACCTCGACTCCGCTCATCTCGGGCACCAGGCACTCCCCCTCGGGCATATAGCCGACCCTTCGCCGCAGAAGGGCTTTCTCCCTGCGGACATCGCAACCCAGGAGGCTCCCCTCCCCGGTTTGAAAGGGAAGGAACCCCAGGAGAAGCTTCATGAGGGTACTCTTGCCGGCACCGTTGGGACCCAGAAGCCCGTAGACCCCTGGGGTAAGGAGAAGGTTGACCCCGTCCAGGGCCTTCACTTTTCCATAGCTGTAAGAGATGTCTTTCAGAAGCAAGAGAGAATCGTTCATAGTTCTCCAGACGTAGAGAGAGGAATTTTGTTCCATCCTACCACTCTCTCCCCCTTTTTGGTAGAGTAGTGGGGTAAGGGTGAACTTTTCTCCCGCTTTTTCCGTTCTTAACTGTGTGATGTTTCCGGAGGTGAACCGATGAAACAGAAGACTCTTCTTGCCCTTTTCCTTCCGTTCCTCTTTATCGCCCTCATCGCCTGTTCCGGCGCCGTCAAAGGCAAGGCGGGAATGGGCTCCATGGCCCTTCTCAAGGCGATGCCAGGCGACCTTCCCATGATCTTCTGGGCCGACGCGACCAAAGCTTTCGCCCTGGAGCCGTTGAGCAAGAACTTCTCCCAGAAGCCTGACCGGAAGCCGTCCAAGGACGACTTTGAGGCTCTCATGACCAAGGCCGGAATCGATCCGAAGAAGGATCTCTACGGCGTCCTCGCCGGAGCCTCGGGAGCCCCGGACGACAAGAACGTGCAGATGCTCCTCCTGCTGAACCTTAAATACGACGCCCAGAGGCTCAAGAAAGCCCTCAGGGAGGCGGACGCCACCGACAAACCCCAAGAGACGTCCTACAACGGGAAGACCCTCTTCCTGATCAAGGACACCTCCCCCCGGACGGAGAAGGGGGAGAACCCGCTCATGGCCCTCGCCTTCGTCGACCCCTGGATTTTGGCCGTGGGAAGCGAGAACCGGGTGAAGCAGGCCATCGACCTCTCCAAGGGGAAGGGGGCGAGCGCGGCCAAGGAGGCCCGTTTCAAGCCCTACCTGTCCAAGATCAACCCCAAGTCGCTCTTCTGGGGAGTGGCTCTCTGGGAGAAGATTCCCCTTCCCAAGGAGCTCTCTGGAGCCAAGGGTCCCCAGGATTTCAACCTCTCCTCCTTGAAGGGAATCTACGGGTACGTGGACCATGAGAACGCCACGCTGAAGGGAGAGATCACGCTCATCTCCTCCGACGAGGGTTGGAACAAAAAGGTCTCCGAGCTTCTGACCGCCGGGAAGGCCCTCCTCTCCCTGGGAGGGAACAAGGAGACCTCCTCCCTCCTGGACTCCCTGACCATCGTCAAGGAGAAGGACGGAACCAAGCTCCTCTTCGCCGTTCCCGAGGAGACTCTGAAGAAGATGAAGGACTTTCAGCCCCCCCAGGGTCTCCCGGGGATGTTCAAAGGAAAACCCGACTTCGCTCCTCCGCCCCCTCCCCAACCGGAGGAAGGCGTCCAGAGAGGGGAACTCTAAGAGAAGGCCCTAGATGAGAGGTGGAACCGGGCCGAACGCCCGGGTCCGCCTCCTCTTCACACCAGGTGTTTCAAGATTAGCTTCTCCAGCGCCTTTGGGTTGGGAAGTCCGATGTTCCGATCCAGCTCCTTGCCGTCTCGGAAGAGAATCAGGGTGGGAACCGAGAGGACTCCCTGCTCCATGGCCAGATCGCTCTCCTCGGTGATGTCCACCTCAAGGATACGGAACTTCCCCTCGTAACGACTCTCCAGCTCCTCCAGAAGGGGGTGAACCTTCTTGCAGGGACCGCAGAAGGGGCTCAAGAAATCGGCCACCACCAGGGTCGAGCCCTGAACCGCCTCCTGAAACCCGGCTTTATCGACCTTGTACTCTTTCATTCTCTCAACCTCCACACTCGCTCTCGCCTTTGGCGAAAGAGTCGGTAAGCGCTTTTTCGAGTTCTTTCTTCCCGGGGAAACCGAAGAAGGTCTGGATGTGTTTACCCTGAGGGCACTGGATGACGACGCCGGGAAGCCCGATGATGTTGTACTTCTTGGCCATGGTGTCCTGAACCTCTCCGGATTTGGTCATGTCCACCTTCACGAAGACCAGCTTCTCCTTGAGGTTGGGATAGAGAACCTCAAGCTCCTTCTCCAGCTTCTTGCAGTTGTCGCACCAATCCGCGGAGAAATCGATGAAGAGCAGGCGGCCGTCCCCTTTGGCCACGCTCTGGGCCTGGGTCAGATCCTTTTCCCAGGCGATGTCGCTCCTCTTCTGACCGTACTCCCGGGCCGTAGTGTAGACCTTCTGGAAGGGGACGACCCAAGAGGCCAAGGCAAGAACCACGAAGCCCGCTCGTACCAGAGGCTTGCACGACCAGGCCTGTTTAACGAGCCAGCCGCCCAGGAAAAGGAGGAAGAGGGGAACCAGCCATCCGGTCTGCAACCCCTTGTCGATGAAGTAACAGCCGCCGCCGATGATCAGGTAGGAGAAAAGGGTCTTGACGAAGCCCATCCACTCCCCCTGAGGGAACCGTTTCCCCAGCGAGAGGGAGAGAATCCCAGCCCCGGTGAAGACGGTCCCGATCCCCAGGGCGTAGGTGAAGAGCATCACCCCTCCGGCCACCCCGTTCTGGGTACTGGAGACATAGGTCAAGACGGAAATCAGAACCGGAGCGATACAGGGAGCGCCCAGGGCTCCAAGGAAGAGTCCCATCATCATCGCCGAAAGGTATCCTTTCCCCTTGTACCCTGTCAGGGCCTTGGAGACCGAGGCGGGGGTCTTAAAGGGAAGGAGTCCGGACATGGAGATTCCCATGAGGGCCATCAGAAGTCCGGCACCGACGAAGAACCAGGGACTGCTCATGGCGGTTCCGAAAA
>Ga0116170_10006396_pt1 | contig 10333 bp, 8 predicted proteins | sample AD_JPNHW1_MetaG_FD_89797 | JGI IMG/M metagenome (GOLD analysis project Ga0116170, IMG submission 89797) | Active sludge microbial communities of municipal wastewater-treating anaerobic digesters from Japan - AD_JPNHW1_MetaG | ecosystem: Engineered > Bioreactor > Anaerobic > Digestate | place...
GGTCTCAATAGTATTGTTTTTTCCATCCATGGGCATACTGCCAAATTACACGATGTGCTTACAGATACGCCAGGAAGTTTTAAACAATTAACGCAAGGAGTGAGAAATGTCCAAAAAATTATAAAAAAATCTGGACTGAAAATTAGTTTAGGAACCAATACCACTATAGTTAAACAAAATTATAAATATTTGCCACAAATAGGCGAGTATATAAGAAAATTGGGCCTGAAAAACGCGGAATTTATATTTGTTGACCCCACCTATGGTGGAGCGCATGACCAATTTGCTAAATTAGTGCCCAAGATTTCTGTTATAGCCCCCTATGTGCATAAATGTTTAGATATTGGGAAAAAATATAAAATACCCCATTGGCATATTCGTTATGTTCCCCTGTGTTATTTCCAAGATTATTTAAATCAGATTAGCGAGCTTCTGGAGATACAAATTTACAGCAATAGTGAACACATAGCGCCCGATTTCTATGATGACAATGCTATCAAGGGACGACAAGAAGTGGGCAGGATTAAACCCAAGATATGCCGAGGTTGTAAGTTGTATAATATTTGTGAGGGGATTTGGCCTGACTATATAAAACACTATGGTACTTCCGAGCTAAAACCTATTACGAAATAAAATTTATCTATTAAAATATTTTAAACATCATATTTATATGACTAAAAACACAAATATCAATAAAGAAGTTGCCGAGAAAGAATACATCATTACCTATCAGAGCGAAGAGCACTATGAAGTTTTGGGTTATGTAAAAGCCTCTTCTCTGGCCGAAGCTAAGATTCTCGCTGAGAAAAAATTACAAGATGAAGCCCAATATTACAATGTTACAGAAGCGGAAATAGATGAAATTGCAGAACATGATACTATGACTTTTAATATAGTGGAGTCTTAGCTATGCCAGATATTGCCATTTGGAACCAATGCAACAACCATTGCACGATGTGTACTAATCCTAAGGATTATCAACTCGAAAATAATAGCTCTGAATATTCGTGCAAAAATATTATTAATCGCTGGACCAATACCAAATTAAAGAGAGGGGAAGCGATTTGTTTAACTGGCGGGGAACCAACTATCCATCCAGATTTTTTTGAGATACTCCACTGGTTTAGCAAGCAATATCCTAAAAATATTATAGCGATGGCATCTAATGGCAGGCTTTTTTATTATGAAGCCTTTACTCGCAAAGTTTTAAGAACTAATAATTTAGTTTTAGAGATTGCCATTCATGGCTATAACGCCAAAACACATGATGCGGTCACGAGGGTCAAGGGGAGTTTCGAACAAACAATAAAAGGGATTCACAATATTTTGCGATATAAGAATGATTCCCAATTCCTAGAAATTCGAATTATAATTACTAAATTAACTTATAAGAATCTAGATAAGATTTTAGAATTCCTGACCGAAGAGTTTGATGTTAGTCTAATCAGAGATGTAGTGCTGGTTTTTATGGAAATGGAAGGCCAAGCTCAAGACAATTTCAAGTTAGTGGGATTACGTTATGACCAGATTAATTGGAAGGTTTACCAAATAGCTGAAAAATGGAGCAAATCATTCAATGATTTTCGCCTTTATCATTTTCCTCTTTGTACCTTGCTACCAACACTATGGCCACATGCTTGGCGAACCCTTAGGGGAGAGGAAGTCACTTTTGTAAAAGCTTGCAATAACTGCCGTGTAAAAAAATATTGCATGGGAATACATCGTGACTATTTAAAATTGATAGGAGAAAAAGAGTTCCATCCCGTAAAAAACATTAAAGTACGACCCAGCGATTTTGAGTATAGACCGGTAAAAGAAGCGCATCAATTATAATGATAATTCCACAACACATCTTAAGTCTTTTTTTTCTCCTGCCCCTGTTTCTTGTTGGGGGTATGGCTAGTTATAGCGATATAAAATATGGCAAAATAAAAAATCGCCATATTTTATTCGGATTGGTCTACGTCTTGGGATTATATTTATTTTTGTTTGTTTATGGTTGGAGTTTTCTTAGGCAATCTACTAATTTAACCTATTTAGGAGAATTGCTGGCCAATGCCACAATAGCCATCATTTTTGGTTATATTTTATGGTATTTCAATTTATGGGCAGCTGGAGACGCTAAGTTATTTTTGCTTTATGCTTTGCTTGTCCCATTGGAAATTTACGGGAAAGATTACATTTCTTTTTTTCCTTCAGCTTCACTTTTGATAGACACCTTTTTTCTTATTTGCTTGTTTTTTTTGGTAACTATACTAATTAAGGAAATCCATTTGCTGGCGGATTGGTTAAAAAAACATAAATTATTTTCCAGGAACGCATGGATTGTGATTTTTAATTTTTTTAAGCCTACAAAAATTAGCGCCAAAAGTGTAGGAAAGTTGATATGGAAAGTTCTGAAGCTGCCGTTGGTATATGTCAGTTTTTTAGTTTTTTTAGAAGGCTTAGAAACCATGGCACCCTTAACCCTGCAGACCATCATGGCCAAACCCCTAAATCTGTATTTATTAATTTTGGGGTTACAGCTATTAGTTTTTAGACCTTTTTCCAAAAACAAATATTTTGTGCCCGTGATGATGGGTTTAGGTGTATTGGGGTCAATAATTTTATGTTTGCACCATTCCAATCCGTTGTTATCTATCTTGAGACCCTCTATTTTGTTTATGGTTTTCTTTAACCTAATAATACAATTTGTCTATTCCTATATAGAGAAACACGAGACCCTTACCATTACGCCTACCCAGTTGTGTCCAGGCATGGTTTTAACAGCTGACTGTGTGACGCAAATAAAAAGTAAACTACAAACATCCGGTATAGAGATAACTAGTTCAGATGGTCTTAGCGAATTGCAGGTTGCAAACATTAAGGCATTTTGCCAAACAAATCCTGAGGTTACTTTTAATATATATAAAACAATTCCTTATGCGCCTTTTATGTTCGCGGCTTTTCTTGGCGCCCTCATTGTCCGTGGGTCTATTTTATCTCAGGTGCTTAAGAGCCTACATTTGCAAAATTAATTTTAGTTAAATCTTAAAACTTTTACTAAAGCGAACCCTTTTGGTATAATATTCTTGAAATATTTAAACCAATAATATGAAAAAAAATAAAATTTTAGTCGTATTGATAGTAATTATTTTGTTAGGTACTACTGGCTTAGTTATCGTGAGAGAGAGGTCAAGCTATAAAAAAAGTGTTACGACCGCAAATAATAGCCCCTCTCCCACAAATAATATGGGTTTACCGGAAAATGAGCAAGGACAACCTCTCTATCTGATAGATGGTCAAGTGAAGCAAGTTATAAGCGCGAACCCTTTCCAAATGATTGTGAGTGTGAGACTAAGCCATATTTTTAAAAACCCAACGCAAGAAGCGATTGACAAGGAAATACTGACCACAAAAGAAACTGCGTTTTTATTGCAAGACCTTTCTACCAAGACAAGTTCAGATTTAGAAGATCCGAATGCTTTGAAAGCTGGTGACCAAGTGGCTATTTGGACAAAAGAACCAGGTAGCGATATTTTAAATTTGGAAAAACTAACGGCTACAAAGATTATTAAATTTATTAACTAAGGCTTATGTTTAAAGGGAATAAATACCTAGTTATCACAATTGTTTTATCGGGGATCATAATAATTTTATCCGTTAATTTATTGGTCTCTATGGGTAATCGTAATCATTACTCAGCTGTTTACTTGGATAATGGGGAAATATATTTTGGGAAATTGCGCTATTTTCCTAGTTTACATTTAACTAATGTTTATTTTCTGCAAAAAAATTATAATGCGCTAACAGCCAGCCTTTCCCCTTACATGTTAGCCAAACTCACCAATTCTATTTGGGGGGCTGAAGATAAGTTAAGTTTGAATAGGGACAAAATTGTTTGGATTAATCAGCTTGGTAATAATAGCGAACTGGCCAGGGCAATGGAAAATCCGGCGGCTTATGCCATACCGACCACAAGCACGACTTTAGAGGCGCAATAAAAACATTTTGCAAAAACAGGTTTAAATTATATAAGGCACTAAAGAAGCCCTTGCTAAGGGGCTTTTTTAGATGTAAAATTAGATATAAGTTTATCAATTAAAAAGTTTATCAAGTTTATAAAGCGGACTTTTGTAATTTGGATTTACTTTATGAACTTTATAAATTTGATGAACCAATATCCATGCTTTTTCATTACAAAGCTATAGACGCTCAGCAGAACATTAAGGAGGGTGATTATGAGGCTCCAGACACTTCTACTGTTTTGGGCTACATTTCTTCGCAAGGAATGATTCCTATAGCAATAAAGGAGATTGTCAAAAGGAAGGGGCTTAATATTTCTTTTGGCAAAGAAAAAATTAGCCTTAAAGATAAGGTATTTTTGATGAAATACCTTTCTTTGATGTTACAGGTTGGTACAGATTTATTTAGAGCCATAGACATCTTAATTACCGATTCCACGGAAGGTCCAGTAAGGAGATTCCTTCTAGAAGTAAGGGGTAATTTGGAGAAGGGGAAGCCCTTTTATACTAGTTTTGAGGCGCACCCCGAATACTTTAGCTTAGTGGTTACTAATTTAATTAAGGCGGGGGAATCTTCCGGCCAATTGAGCCAAACCCTGGCGAAAATCTCTGTAGATTTAGAAGGGGAATCTGAATTGGTATCCAAGGTAAAATCAGCCCTAACTTACCCTATTATCCTTATTATTGGCGCCGCGGCGGTCACAATTTTTATGGCCATGTTCATTTTGCCCAAAATAGGTAAAGTATTTGAAAACACCACGGCTAAAATTCCAACCTATACGAGAATTGTATTAGGGGCTTCCAACTTTTTAAATCAATACGCATATATTTGCTTACCCTTGTTTATTATAATTCCAGTTGGTCTCTTCTTATATTTTTCTAAAACCAGTAAAGGGAAAAAGGCTTTCGGTAACTTCTTAGATAAAATTCCTGTGGCTCGGCATTTGCAAGAAAATTTAGCTTTGCAAAGATTCACTTCCGTGCTTTCCAGTTTAATTAAATCTGGGATGCCAATCATTCGAGCATTAGAAATTACAGCCAAGGCTACTGGTTACGAAAAATATACCGAAGCTTTATTAAATATTAGCAGGAATATAAGCACCAAAGGCCTGTCTATAGGCGATGCTTTCAAGCAAGAAGGGGTTTTTGGTGGAGTCCTGTCTAATTTAATTGCCGTAGGCGAAAAGGCTGGGCATACTGGCGATATTCTAGAGACTTTAGCTAATTTCTATAAAACCGAAGCAGAATCATCTTTAAAAATGCTGGTTTCTTTTATAGAACCAGTTCTTTTGGTATTTATAGGATTGATTGTTGGCGTTCTGGCTTTGTCCATTATTGTTCCTATGTATCAATTGGTAGGGCAGTTCTAGCAAACAAATTAATTAGGAGATGAAAATTGTAAATTAGGAGCAGGCGGGTGTTGGGTTACTAATTAATTAATAGTATAAAAGATTTTAATTTTAAATTAATGCTAGCGCTATTGTCTAATCAATCCGATAAAATTAATAACTTGCGGGAACTTATTATCCTTAGTATTTTTAAAGAATATGAAAACTAGGTCAAAACCATTGGGCTCTAAATATGCGTCATCGCGGTTAGGTTTTACTATAATTGAGCTCTTGATTGTGATGGGTATTACGGCGGTTTTAGCTACTTTAGGTGGGGCAACTTATTATAATGCCGTCAAAAAAGACCAGTTGGAGTCAAGCGCTAAAGAAATAGTAGCTCGTTTGGAGAAGGCAAAGACTAAGGCAGTTAATCAGGAACAAGGGGATTATTGGGGGGTTCATTTTGAAGCCAATGCCAATTCTAATTATTCTAGTTATGCTATTTTTAAGGGAGTAGCAGCTAGAAGCGATAATTTATCGGATCAGAAATTTTTAGGCAATGGAGTTAATTTTCTTTCTCCCGACCCTAATGGCATCACAACGATGGATGTTGTTTTTAATAAATCTACAGGAACAATCAAGGACAATGCGGACTATTTGATCAGTTTGAGCGATGGGGGAAGCAATACGGTTAGTATCTATGTTAAAAAAGACGGTCTTATTAGCTTAGGCACCCCCGCCGTTTTGCAGTTACTGGGAGTCCCTGCGCAATCTTCGCCTTCGGATGGAGTAGTTTTGGGGATGGTGAGCACTCAAACATTATCATGGGCGAGCGTAAGTGGAGCCCAAAAGTATAGATTGCAAGTGGCCAATGATATTAATTTTAATTCCCTGTTCTATGATGGCACAATCGCTAACACTTCCTATCTGGTAACCGGTTTACAGCCGTATGTGACCTATTACTGGAGAGTAAACGCTTATAATCCAGCCAATGGAAGTTCTCTGTGGTCTGCTACAAGGACTTTTGCTACTACCACTACACCAACAGCTCCAAGGTCTTTTGCTATTGCGGCAGGAGATGCTCAAAATACTTTAACCTGGCTTATTCCTACAACCACTGGTGGTCCCGCTATTACAAATTATAAAATTCACTGGGGGACTACTACGGGCAGCTATCCTAATGTTATTAGTGTCGGGAATGTTACCAATTATATTCATACCGGGCTCACTAACGGAACTACTTATTATTATAAAATTGCGGCAGTAAACGCTTTAGGAGAAGGGACTTTAACATCTGAGGCCAGCGCTACTCCACAAGCGCTTCCTATTCCCGGAACGCCGGTATTAGCAACTATATATAATAATTATATAGGTTCGCCTTTTAGTATTTCTATTCCTTTTACAAGCCAGTTAACAATCACTGGATGCCAATATTCTATTGACGGCGGAACAACTTGGACTTCGGCCAATGTTTCGGGGGCTTTGCCTAATTTTAATTGCGCTATTCAAAATGTTACGGCTACAAATGGCGCGAGTCTATCGATTGGAATGAGAGCTACTACTAGCGGGGGAACTAGTACGCCTACTTATACCACAAAAACAGTAGACTCCATAGGTCCTACAGTTTCTGATAGTTGGACAAACAATTGGACGGCTACTTCTCCTGTTGTCGTAAATCTTACTTCTGTTGATAATCAATATTTAAACAATGCCCAATTTTCTGATATAAATTCTAGTTACAATCCTGGATGGGATACGAGTCTAAATTTAACTTATGCTCCTTCTACTGGATTTGCTTCTGGTTATAATGGGGGAGTTTCTTCGCCTGCGATAGGCTACCACGCTCATATAAATCCTACTGCTGGTATAGACGGAACCCCTTGTTTTGAATATATTGATAAGAATTGTACATATGGATTTTGCCATCGCTGGCTAGGGACATCCTATAGTTTAGGCACAGCGGCTAGTCGTAATTGGAGCGCGGGTACGCAAATCACGGTTACAATGGACGGTAAAGTTGATGCTACTGGAAAACCAGTTTCCTTTGGATTGTATTATACCAATCTAGGTGGTACTACTAGTTTTCTTAGCGGTCAACCACAGCAGACTTTCTCTGCTATTAATATATGGGAAACCAAGACTTACACTTTTACTCTTGTAGGCGATATAGATGTAAGCAAAGGAATTTCTTTATACATTTATGGGCAGTATGGTTCGGAAGGAACTTTATGGATAGATAATGTAAAATTATTTACCGCTGGTTCAGGGGTCGCTACTACTAAGTATTGTGTGGATACAGCTAATACTTGTGTACCAGCTTCAGGTACAATAGGGACCTCCACTTCTGTTACCTGTGGGGCAGGCACTGTCTGTACTCAGTATGTGCGTTATGCTTCTTGGGATAACATTGGCAACGCTGGAAATATTTATTCTAAACCAGTAAGACAAGATTCACAGTTGCCGACTAACCCTACTTTAACTGCTACTGGCGGAGCTTCACAGGTAGTTCTAAATTGGACGGCTGCTACAGATGCTGGTTCTGGCCTTAATACTACTACACCTTACAAGGTTGTCTTTGCTACAGGCGCTACTGCTCCTGCAAATTGTTCTTCTGGCACCGTAATTTATTCTGGTACTGCCATTACCTATACTCACACCGGATTAACCAATGGCACCCAATATTCTTATAGGGTTTGCGCTATTGATGCGGCTCTCAATATGTCTACTGGTACCACTGCTAGCGCTACCCCTGTGACTATTACTCCAGGCGCAGTAACGGTTTCTCCTTCATCGGCCACCTATGTCGCTGCCTCTGGAACCATTCAAACCACCTTTAATAGCTCCGTGGCCATAACTTCTTGTGATTATACTATCAATAATGGTACCAATTGGGCTGCGGGAACAGTGAGCGGTACCTTGCCTAATTATAATTGCACAGGTTCATTTGCTTCTCTCACCAATGGGACGAACTATACCTTTAATATGAGAGCCACTAATGCTAATGGCACTGTTACGGCTACTGGAGTCACACTAACTGCCGATTCAGTATTGCCCACAGCTGCTGATAATTGGACGGATGTTTGGACGGCGACAACCTCACTAACTGTGACCATTACTCCAACCGATAGCGGCTCAGGAGTAGGGACAACAAAATATTGTGTGGACACAGCTAACACTTGCAATCCATCTCTCGGTTCTGTTGGGACTTCAGTCTCTGTTACTTGTGGGGCAGGCACTGTCTGCACTCAGTATGTCCGCTATGCTACTTGGGATGTGGCAGGAAATGCCTCGGCTATTTATTCTAAACCAGTGAGACAGGATAGCCAGGCGCCCACTAATCCAAGCTTAACGGCTACTCCAGGCAGCGGGCAGATAGCTCTCTCATGGACAGCTGCCACAGATAGCGGTTCTGGTCTACATTCCACTACACCTTACAAGGTGGTCTTTGCCACAGGAGCAACTGCTCCTGCTAACTGTAGTGGAACAGCTTTGTATTCCGGTACAGCCACGACCTATACCCATACGGGCTTAACTAATGGCAATACCTATTCCTATCGTGTCTGCGCTTTAGATGCCCTCTCTAATACTTCTACTGGAGCAACCGCTAGCGCTATAGCTGGCAATACTTTGCCTACAGCTGGCACTCTTACAGCTACTCCTTCCACTGCTTCATATATTCCTGGCACAGTCACTACCCTCACAGCTAGCTTTACTAGCAGCGTGACTATTTCTTCCTGCGAGTACACTTTGAATGGCGGCACCAATTGGTATGCAGCTACCCTCTCCGGTTCTGTTCCTAACTATACCTGCACTCAATCTAACATTACCGGTTTTGCTGATGGCTCGTCATACACGCTGAATATGCGGGCGACGAATAGCGCCGGCACCACTACGGCTACCGCTCTTACAAGAACTGGAGATACCGTTGCTCCTACTGTCACCGATAACTGGACAAACAACTGGACGGCAACTTCTCCTGTCACTGTGACTCTTACTCCTACTGATGCCAAATCTGGAGTAGCCGCTACCAAATACTGCGTAGATACGGCTAATTCCTGTACGCCGGCAACGACAGGAACCTCTGTGTCTGTCACTTGTTCTGCCGGCTCCACTTGCACCCAATATGTGAGGTATGCTGCTTGGGATAACGTGAATAACGCTTCGGCTATTTTCTCTGAAACAGTGAGACAGGATAGCCAGGCGCCTACAGATGGCACTCTTACTGTTACTCCAGGATCTTATCAGAACTCTTTATCTTGGTCCGGCTTTTCTGATGCTGGTTCTGGTTTGGCATCAACAAATACTTATAAAGTGGTATATGCCAATACTGCTACTCCTAGTGCGAATTGTGTAGATGGGCAACAGATATATTTAGGTACTGCTACCTCATATAGCCATACTAACTTATCGGGTGGGACCACTTATTATTATCGTGTTTGCGCCTATGATGCTATGAGTAATATTTCTGCGGGAGCTACTAATTCCGGTGTACCTACCACTACTACCACTACTACTACCCAGCCAGCTGCTACATGGACGCTTAATGCTGCTAGTGGTAGCACCTGCAGTACAGTCTGCTCAGGTCTTTCTAAGTTATGCTCGGGAATTTCTACTACATCGGGAGGAACTGGCGGATATGGTGATAGTACCTATGAGTACTATAGTACTTCATGCACAGTTAAAACTAATGGATCCTGCTCAACAGCAATGACAAAGAAACAAAATGTTTGCGCAGGAAATACCGCATACTGGACTTATTGTAAATGTGATAATACTCCTTCTTGTACCTCTAGCGGTGGAACTTGTATGAAAGACTTGACTACGTGCCAAAATTATCCAGGTTGTCCTTTGGATGCTTCTGGATGTGCAGGGGTTTGTTGTCTGCCAAACTGCTAATAGCTTAAAATGATGAAAATCAAGGCTCAGTCTTTAACAGAAATTCTTATCGCTCTCTCCATAGGAGTGATGTTTATCAATGTGGGCATTTTGGCCATGTCAACA
>Ga0116170_10006399_pt1 | contig 10332 bp, 11 predicted proteins | sample AD_JPNHW1_MetaG_FD_89797 | JGI IMG/M metagenome (GOLD analysis project Ga0116170, IMG submission 89797) | Active sludge microbial communities of municipal wastewater-treating anaerobic digesters from Japan - AD_JPNHW1_MetaG | ecosystem: Engineered > Bioreactor > Anaerobic > Digestate | place...
CTCCTTTTTGTTTCCGCCGAACATCGTCAGCCACACACGGCGGCCACGCCGTTGTGCGGTCAGCGTGTTCTTTGTATCACGACATCAGTGGTCTTGCCACACCTGGTACAGACAAAGATGGATCTGCAACTCCAAGGCACCTCTGGGAAAGCGGTTCCGATTGTCTGTGGCGACACAAATCCGCAAGAGTCACACTTCTTCTGATACCGTATCGCCTTACCGTCGAATCTGGTGATGACAACTCCCTTTGTGGTCACGTCATTTATCTCAACTTGCGGCTGTTTTACAGCCATCTTGGGGATCCCGGACGTGGTTTTACACCCACAAGCAAGAAGGGATAGAGCTATGGCTAAGCACAACATGTGCGCTTTCATCATTTTTCCTCGTTAACGTTGCGGCGCACCAACGGCGCGACAGATGCCCGGAGCTTTCAAACGCCCCCGCCCTTGCCTTCGTCCCAGTGGAACCTGTGAAGGACGCGGTGGACGACAGGAGCCAGCAGGATTCCTATCACGGCGATAAACGCCAGTCCCGAATACAGCGCGTACAAGCCCGCGAAGAGTTTCCCGGCCTCGCCCAGATCTGTTTTGACAGGCCCCATGCCGCCGAGAATCATCGAGGCGTTGAGGAACGCGTCTAGCCACGGCATGCGTTCGAAATAGCGGTAGCCGAGCATGCCCGCGAAAAGCGAGACCGAGACCACCGACAGCGCCACGAGGGCGTGCAAGGCCATCCGCCTGATAAACCGCCCTACCGTCAGCGGCGGTGTATGGTGCCGTTCGTACATGTCTTCACCCCCTCGTCTGTTCTCTATGCCTGCCGGAGCGCACCAGACCGTCCCAGACGGGAAAACCTCCTGCCGCCTTTCATACGGGCAATCCTGTGACAAACCGTTTCCGCATCAGGCACCTCCAAGCCCTTGGCGGATTTGTCTGATCCGATCCGAAATGGCTGGCTGTCAGCGAGAGAACCTCAAAGCAAGGCTCCACGGCCCGGATTAAATCACCCGCGGTCAGCCGGGGCGGGCCAAGGCCTTGGCGATGCTCGTCAGCGTTACCGGCGAGGGTCAGCCACAGGCCGGCTTCCTCCAGATTCGCGGCGACATTCTGGGCAAACCTTTTCCGATCATTCTTGGAGCTGAACGAGTGGAAGCAACCCCTGTCGAACACAAAACCGAAAGGGGCGCCCTCCATCTTGTCCTTGAGAAAGTCGGCGAGCACAAAATCGCACGCGGCCTTGACCCTAAAAGCCTTTGCTTTCGCCTTTTCAAGGGCGATGTCGGAAATGTCGGTGCCGGTAACCTGAAAACTCTTCCGGGCCAGCCAGATGGAATTGTCCCCGGTCCCGCAGCCGACATCCAAGGCCTTGCAGGCCGAAACGGGTCTTTGGGTCACGACTTCGATGAGATTGAAGTCCGGCTGACCGGCGTCCCAAGGGGTGTCCCCTGATTTGTATCTCTCTCTGAACCGCGCTTCGTTTTTCATCATAACAAGGTAAATTTCGGGTTATAACATGTCGGGATAAGAGGCGCCTTGGAGAAGGTTCCCCCTGCTATCTCTTTCTCTCCTGACCAAGGGCGTCCGCCGCCAGCATGGCATGAAGGACGCTTTCGGGAGTGACCGCGCCCGCTTCGTGATGGATGGACTGGCCGGGAGCGCAGGCCTTTTCAGCCGCCGCCATCAATTTCTGCCGGTCGGCGTTTTCAAGGCCGATGTCCGCAAGCGTGGTCGGCAAGCCGACCTCCTCACAAAACGAAAACACGGTTTCAGATTCCTCAGCCGATGCGTCGGTCAGTTGGAGCCCGGCTAAAACGCCGAAGGCGACTTTTTCGCCGTGGTAGAACGAATGGGTTTCCGGCAAGGCGGTGAGACCATTGTGAATGGCATGCGCCGCCGCCAGTCCGGCGCTTTCAAACCCGATGCCGCTCAACAGGATATTCGCCTCGACAATGTGATCCAAAGCCGGCGTGACGACATGCCGCTCGCTGGCGACTTTAGCCGTCGCGCCATAAGTCAGCAGCGTCTCGTAACAGAGTTTGGCGATGCCGAGTCCGACCGTTGTGCCAAGCCCGCCGCACTCGTTCGCCGACTGGGTGCGCTCGCAGGATCTGGCCTCGAACCATGTCGACAGCGCGTCTCCCATCCCAGCCACCAGAAAACGTGCCGGCGCCGCCGCGATGATCCCCACATCGACAAGGACTGCCGCCGGGTTCGCCCTTTGATAGAGCACGGAATCGAAAATCCCGCCCTTCGAGTACAGCACCGCACACCCGCTGCACGGCGCATCGGTCGAAGCGATGGTAGGGATAACGATCACCGGTATGCCTGCCCGGTCCGCGGCGATTTTCGCCGTGTCGATGGTCTTGCCCCCGCCCATGCCGACAAGGACATCCACACGCTTTTGCGTGATGGCGGCGGACAACCGGGCCAGCTCATCCTCGCAGCATTCGCCGCGGAACAACTCGACGGGGATGGCCTGCGCACTCCAACCGACACCGCATGCGGGAAGCACCTTGTCCTTCACCGAGGGCGACGCCACGATCAGCCCCCGTTTACCCAGCACCTCTATCAGCGCGGGCAATTCGCCGATTGCGCCGACGCCTTGGATGTATTTCCCGGGAAAGACTGCTTTTTTGAACACGCGAACCTCCCCTGTTTTCGATGACCGGCGCGGACATGATTCTCATGTCCTGAAGCTGGAGCCGCCTCACACGGCGTGAGCGCCCTTTTCCTTTTGCGTTAGAATCCCTATGAAATATGCCCGCGTTCTACTTTGAATCAGCAATCAAAAGGTTTCCGGTTGCTGCGGGAGAGCAGGAAGTTGGCTGCCGGGTCGCCGACAACCTGTTCTTTCTCGGCGTCCCACAATAATTTCCGTTTCAGCCGGAAGGAGATCAGCGCCAAATGCATGGGAATGGTCATCTTCCTGACGTAGGCCAGATTGCTCTCGGGGAGCCCCCTGCTTTTGACCGCATCCAGAAAATTCCGCTGATGCCCGGGCGACCGGGGCAGCGTCGCGGGCACTTCCGTCAGATCGGTTACCGTTTCCTTCCCGATGCGGATGGTCCGGTGTTCATAGTCGCACGTCAGCGTGCCTTTTTCTCCTTCGAAATGAGCGCCGATACTCATTTTATCAGCGCCGGGCACCTGGGGAGGAGTGGTTGTCCAGTACACGTTCAGATCTTTGAACTTGAAATCGACGTCGATCCATTTGGGCGTGTCGGCAATGCCGTCGTCGGGAGCCTCGCCCCGCGCATCAATGGTCGACAGGCCGGCGGGATGGAGCGACATGAACATCACGTCGGCAATATGGCACCAGAAATCGGCAAAAACGCCGCCCGAGTAGTCGAAGAACGAGCGGAAACTTCCGTGGCACCTCACGGGCGTGTATTCGGCATAGGGCGCCGGGCCCAGCCACATATTCCAGTCAAGCGTTGCAGGCGGGGCCGCATTGGGCGGGAACCCCAGTCCCCTGGTGCCGGCATTTTTCCAGAGGCGGACGGTATGGATCTTTCCCAATACGCCCGACTGGATGAGCTCGGCCACACGGTGATAGTTTTCGCCGGCATGGATCTGGGTCCCCAGCTGAAAGACCGCGTGATGGCGGAGCAGCGCTTTCTCCATGAGCTGACCCTCCCTCAAGGAAAAGGAGAGCGGCTTCTCCCCGTAAACGTCTTTCCCCGCCTCAAAGGCCATGATGGCAACCAAGGCGTGCCAGTGGTCGGGCGTTGCACAGGTGATCACGTCAATATCCTTGCGGTCCAGGATCCTCCTGAAGTCAGAATAGGTGTCCGGTTTCGCGGCCGGCTTGATTGACGCCAGCAGTTTGACGCTGTTGGCGAGCCTGACGCTGTCCACGTCGCACAAGGCGACGGTATCCACGTCGGGAAAATCGGAAAACCACTTGATGTGCACGTTCCCCCTGCTCCCGGTGCCGATGTGTGCCACCCGGATCCTGTCGCTGGGCGCCACCCTCGCCATGGAATGGGCCAGGAAGGGGAAACCTGCCAGCCCGGTTCCTGCTGCCTTTAAAAAACTTCTGCGGCCGATTTTCTGGTTCATTTGGTTTCCGTCTCCCGTTTTTAACGTTCTGCGCTTTGGATCATTGCCAGCAGCCATTTCAGGTAGACGGCCGTGATCTCGGACGGCTTCGCTTTCATGCTGGTTTTAAGGGAACGGGCAACCGCTTTCTTGTCGGCCGGCGGCGTTTGCGGAGCGGTGGCCTTAGCCACAATATCAAACAGCGCCTGCTTGGCGCCACGCCGAGCCATAACGTTATCCTCATCCATCATTCTGGCAAGCGGGTCAATCATCGGAGTTCCCAAGGCGACGGCGGCCGCACAGGCCAACGTGCGGACCTGGGCGTCGTCGTCATAAAACCCGGCTTTGACATACTCCGGTTCAGCATCCAGGTTCCTGATCTTTATATTCCGGAACCGGGCGAACTCGCCCTCCTTACTGTGATTGGACTGGAATCCGATCGCCCCGGCCAGGTGTTTTTCTTTCAGCCCGGCAACCGTCCCGGCATCGGCCACTGTGGTGAGCTTGCCGTCGACCGAGACGGTGATCCTTTTGCGGTCGCATTTAATTTCCATCTGATGCCAGATGCCGGTCGTTTCGTCCGGCCGGTTAGTGACCGCCACATGGCCATAAACCGATCCGGTGCAGTGCAGATCGTCCCGGTAGGGCGTCCAGGGTGCCAGCAACTGCACTTCCACCCCGGTACCCCACGGGTTGTCCGGGTCGCAACGAATCAACACGCCGCTGTTTCCGACCTTCGACAACAGATATTCGAACCTGAAAATGAAGTTCCCAAACCGCCCAACGGTAAACAGGTCACTTCCGTTGCGGGGCCTCGTTTCGACCACCCCGTCCACCACTTTGAAAGCCGGCGCTTTGCCGGGAAGCATCGTCCAGTCTGTCAGATCCTTCCCGTTGAAAAGAGAGGTGAAACCATCGTTCGTTTGAGAGAAGACGGAGACGGTAAACATGGAGAAGAGGATGGGAATAAGGTGTTGGGTCATGGTTGGAGGGTTGGTTAGAGTTTTAAGAACACTTTTACTTTCATGGGCATTCCAAAGCGCACACCGGATCAGACCGACCTTACGCCGCCACGGCGTGGACGGCACAACAAGTCGGCGCAGACTCCGCCTCCGTCACTTGGCCGGACGCGGCGGCAGCGGCGCGTCCGGGCTGCGCTTGACGGAACAGTGCAGGTGGACGCCCGATTTCTTGGGCACCTCGTACAGCACGAAATCGAAGCCCGCCTGCCAACAGAGCTTGGCCAGCTCGCTCAGGCTCACCTTTTCGCACGTCAGGTCAACGGCCCTGCCCTCGCTGTGCAAGGACGAGGCCATGTGGATCCGGTTTTTGTCCGCTGGACGATACGCCTCTTGGATTTTCAGCTTCCCGCCTTTCTTTTCCAGCAGGTTCACCAGCCGCTTGAGAGGGACTTCCATCGCCCGATGGATCACATGGTCGTCTTCGTCGTCGCTGTGGTGGTCTTTGTCACTTTCGAACCACACCCGCTTATCCTCGAACCGCACCAGCGCGTTCGTGGGGTTGAAAGCGGCCAGGTCGATCGGCCCCGACGCATAGATCTCTTTGCCTCTCGGCAGGTTCGAATCCGGCGGGAACGACGCGGGCGCCGCACGTACCGGGTTGTGCAGATCCGGTGGCGGGGGCGGTTCCGGCTTCTTCACCGCCTCGCGGCCGGTTGATTCCGCTGCCCCTTGTTTACCGCACCCCTCAAGGCTCATGCAAAGCAAAAGGCCGCCCACACACACCACCGCAGCAATCCCCAAGGCCCACTTCATCCAAATGCCGAACGCCCGAGGCTCGCCGAAATCCCCGAACGTCTCCGGTTTCGGAATCTTACTCAAAAAACGCATCCGCCCGCTTACCCTTCCCTCCCGTGTGCCGCACGCCCTTTCGCCATCTTCACCGATACACACATGACGGGGAGGCAGTATACCCAACCTGTCCTGTCAGGAAAACCAAAAAAGAACGGGGAAAGCCATGTAAAAAGGCTTGCCTGTTTTCCCGCTTTTTTGTATAAATTATTTTGTTCAATGAGGGTGTGACCGTCACGCAGAAGAGGTGAAAGAAAGTTTCCGTTTTTCCCTTGTCGGTCAGGGCGGGAGATGTTAACATGCTTGCCCTTTTCTAAAGGAGAAACGATCATGTCAAGAGTTTGTGATATTTGCGGCAAGGGTCCGATGGCGGGTAGCACGATTGTCCGTCACGGTCTTGCCAAGTTCAAGGGTGGCATCGGCTTGCACACGACGGGAATCACGAAACGCCGGTTCCTGCCGAACATACAGAATGTGCGCGCGAAAGCTGAGAACGGCAGCGTGAGCCGGATGAAGGTTTGCGCGTCCTGCATCAAGCAGGGCAAAGTCGCGAAGGCGTAGTGCGGGTGGCAAACATGCGGTAAGCGTGCGTGGGATCTGGCTTCAGCCAAAAGGAGGCTTTTTATGCAGGACACTCCGATGGATCAGAATGCGGCCGGGGCTGACGAAGCTGTAGACGAGACCGAAGCCGCCGAAGGCGAAGGCGACGAGATCCGGGTTACCGATATCGTTTTCGACTGTCCGCATTGCGGCCATAATCTCGCGATCGACTACCGCGGCGCGGGGTTGCAGATCAACTGCGTGGCCTGTGGGGAACCCGTGCTGGTACCGATTCCCGACGGAATGAAAATCGATGACCTCGACCTTTCGTCCGGCGAACTGCTCACGCAGCTTTTCCAGACACGCCGCATGATGCTCAAGAACGAGCAGCACATTGCCGAATTGGAAGAGACTCTCAACAGCGTCAAGACCCGGCGGACGGAACTCGAGAAGTCCCGCATGGTTACCCTGCACCGGTGCGCCGAAGTGGTGAACTTGTGCCAGACCGTCTTGAAGCTCCAGAACGAGACGGTTCTTACGGTCAACCGCATGATCGCTTTGATTGCCGAAGAACAGCAACGGTAGAAAACAGGCTGTATGGACACCCTCATTATCGGCGGTGGCCCGGCAGGGCTCACCGCCGCTTGTTTTTCCGCCCGGCCCGCCCTCGTGCTCGAACGCTTGGGCAACCCCGCCCGCAAACTCATGGCCACCGGCGGCGGCCGGTGCAATGTGACCCATGCCACGGACGCCGCCGGGATCGGCGCCGCTTTCGGCCGCCACGCACGTTTTCTCGCGCACGCCCTGCACGCCTTCCCGCCGGACGCACTCCGCGCCTTTTTCCGTAACCTCGGCGTGGAAACCCTCGCGGAACCGGACGGGTGCGTCTTTCCGGTTTCGCAAAAGGCCTCCGATGTGGCGCAGGCACTCGTCCGCGCGGCCCGCGCCAACGGCGCCGAAATCCGCTGCGGCGTGCGCGCCACACGGCTTATCATCGAGAACGGGAACAGCGTGAATGGCTCCCCTCCCCGCATAACCGGCGTCGAGACAAACCAAGGTGTCCTGTACGCCAACCGCGTGATTCTGGCGGCAGGGGGACGGTCTTACCCCGACCTGGGGTCCGACGGGTCCGGCTTCGCGCTGGCCCAGGCTGCGGGTCTCGAAACGACCCCGCCCGTGCCCGCGTTGTCCGGATTGATTACGCAGGAGGCCTGGCCCGGCACGCTGGCCGGAATCCTCGCCGAAAAAGGGGGGCTGCGACTGGACGTCAAAGGCGGTTCCAAACAGTTCTCCACCGGCCCTTTGCTGTTCACCCACAAGGGGCTCAGCGGCCCGCCCGCGCTGGACCTCTCCGGCGAAATCGCCGCCCGGCTCTTGGACTCAACGTCCGTCCCCCTGCGCGTGACCTTCCTTGCTTCACGTCAGCCGGAAGAGTGGTTGGCGCTGTTTGAAGAATGGCGTCGGCAGCACGGTGGCCGCGCCCTGCACAATCTGCTGTCCGGAGAGTTGCCGCGCTCACTGGCAACCACGCTCTGCGGGTTGGCCGGCGCAACGGACACGGCGGTCGCACGGGCGAAACGGAGCGTCTTGACCGCACTGGCCGAGGCCTGTGCCAACCTGCCGCTGCACGCCACGGGCACCGAAGGCTGGAACCGCGCCATGGTCACACGCGGCGGCGTGGCGCTGCACGAGTTGGATCCCGCCACCCTCGCCTGCCGCCGCCTCCGGGGACTCGCCTGCGCAGGTGAAGTCATTGATGTCGACGGGCGCTGCGGCGGCTATAACCTGACCTGGGCCTTTGCTTCCGGACGTCTGGCCGGTTTGGGCGGCGGGTAGTCGAACCGCCGCCGCACCGCGTGGGCCGCAATCGCGAACGCGCTCGCCACATTCAGCGAATTCTTGCGGCCGCAGAGCGGAATACGCACCACCGCGTCACACAGTCCGATCACGTCAGCGCCGAGCCCGAAACGCTCGTTGCCCACGACGAGCGCACACGGGAACAGCCACTCGGCCTCCGCCAAATCCTGTGCCCCCGCGACCGTCTCCAGCGCGACACACCGCACCCCGTCCGCCTTCAGCCCAGCCAGCGCCACCCGGATGTCCTCCACATAGCGCCAGCGCACGAGCCTCTCGGCACCCAGTGCGGCGCGTGCGGCCTGAGGCTGTGTGGGCAAGGGCGAGTACCCGCACAACACCACCTCGGCCACGCCGAAACACTCCGCCGTCCGGAAAAGCCCGCCCACGTTGAACGCCGACCGGAGCGAATCGGCCACCACGGTCAGCGGCAAGCGCGGCGCGGTCGGCACCGCCCCGGCAGGCAGATCCGCGTCGAGGATCTCAACATCGGTGACCTTGCACCGCGCGACCTCGCGTTCGACGGGCACGAGCACACTCCAGAACTGCCGCCGCGTCAGTTCCGGCGTCAGCAACCGGGCGAGCGCGGCGAGGCGCGGGTGCGCCGTCTGCGCGGCCATCCAGACGCGGCACGCCTCCAGCCCGTCTTGCCGTGCGGCCGGGTCTTGCCAAGCCGCATCCACCGTCTGAAGCCGCTCCCGGGCCTCGCGCCAAAGGCTCTCGTTCGAGTAGGTCATATGCTTAGGATGTCTTCTCCATCACACGTCTTGAGTGACGTTTTGAATACGTTCATTAGAGCAAAGAAGCGGTGGAGGTTCAAGAGGGAGCGCACCTTTTCTGCATCGCCAACACCCGCCGTTTTTGGCAAACTTGTAAACAAACAACCGAAAACGGTTTGAAATCGGAGGACTCGAATGAAGCAGATGATGACGATGGCGGCGGTATTGGCGGCGGGGCTGACCGCTTCCGCCGTTCTTGCGGGGCTTTACGGTGATACGCCGGATGCGAAACACGCGTGGTCCGTACATGACGCGAACCGGCCGAACCCGGTCAAGGTCACAGCCGAGCCCGGCCAGCCGCCGTCCGACGCGGTCGTGCTGTTCAACGGCACCTCGCTGGAGAACTGGGAGAGCACCAAGGGCGAGCCCACCAAGTGGCAGCTCGTCGACGGCGCGCTGGAGTCGGTGAAAGGCGCGGGCTACATCCGCACCAAGCAGTCGTTCGGCGATTGCCAGCTTCACCTTGAATGGGCCGCACCTTCCAAGGTCGAGGGCATGGGCCAAGGCCGCGGCAACAGCGGCGTGTTCCTGATGGGCAACTACGAGATCCAGGTGCTCGACTCTTATGAGACCGAGGTGCTTCCCGACGGCAGCAACAAGAACCCCAACTATGCCGACGGGCAGGCCTCGGCGGTCTACGCGGAAAATCCGCCGCAGGTGAACGCCTCCCGTAAACCGGGCGAGTGGCAGACGTATGACATCATTTTCCACCAGCCGGTCTGGGAAGGCGACAAGCTGAAGTACCCCGGCTCTGTGACCGTGCTCCACAACGGCGTGCTGACGCAGGATCATTGGGAAATGGAAGGCATGACCACCCACTGCCGCCGCCGCCCGCTGGCCCCGCACGCGGCCAAGCTGCCGCTTCAATTGCAGGACCACGGCAACCCGGTCCGCTTCAGAAACATCTGGATCCGCGAGATCCCCTCACGTTACGCCAACACCACACACGGCGGCCCCGCCGCAAACGAGACGGACGTGATGGCGCTCCGAAAGGCGACAGCGGCCAAGCTCTTCGAAGCGGCCAACCCAAGCGACGCGAACAAAGCCGCCGCGCTGAGCCGGATCCTTGAAGTCGTCTCGTACGACAAGGCCGATGCCTACATGAAGGTGGTGGGCGAACTGCGCGACGCATACCTGAAAGAACTGGCCGCGTGCGACGCGCAGAAGCTCAAAGACCGCAAGGATGGAATCATCGGCGTGCGCAACGCCTGTAACGTGCTGATCCGCAACAAGGTGTTTCCTGAAGAATGCACGCTCCGGGCCGCCCTTCAGCGCATCATCACCGAGAATAAGCTCGAGAAGAAATAA
>Ga0116170_10006400_pt1 | contig 10331 bp, 8 predicted proteins | sample AD_JPNHW1_MetaG_FD_89797 | JGI IMG/M metagenome (GOLD analysis project Ga0116170, IMG submission 89797) | Active sludge microbial communities of municipal wastewater-treating anaerobic digesters from Japan - AD_JPNHW1_MetaG | ecosystem: Engineered > Bioreactor > Anaerobic > Digestate | place...
AGGTTATAATTATAAAGCTTTTTTGATTTTATCCCGGGACAGTGCATAACGCCGTTTTCAATATAATGTCTTTTTGATGAGGCATCTGATTTTACAATCAACACAGTATGTCCCAGCGCTTCAAGTCCGTCCTTAAGGGTTTTAATATGTGTCGCAACACCGTTTGCATCCGGGAGATATGTTTCGGTAAATATAGCAATCCTCATTTATATTAAGTCCTTCCATATATTATAATAAATAATTAATTATATTTTACACTAAAAAACTTTAATTATCAAGTTAAATGTTTAATATCCTTGATATTATTAATGTTGTATAGTATAATATAAACAGTGTAAAAATAATATGTTTCGGAGAGGGAAAGATATGGCTGACAAATTTAAAATACCGCTGAAAAAAATAATAGATGAGTTTAAACTCGAATCTTTGCATCTTCCAAAAGAAGCGACAGAGCTTTTCATCGAGGAAACTGACGTTAACCGTCCGGGGCTTCAGCTTATGGGGTTTTATGAATATTTTAATCCTGAAAGAATTGAAATAATAGGAAAAATGGAGTTTGCTTATCTTGCGACAATTGAAGAGGATATAAGAAGAGAACGAATTGAACTTCTTTTTGCCCAGAAGCTTCCTGCGCTTATAATTACCAGAGAACTTCCATATTATCCTGAAATGATGGAATTCGCTAAAAAATACGAGGTTCCGTTATTAAGAAGCAAGGACAGCACCTCAAACTTCATGTCAGGGCTCATAGCGTTTTTGAATCTTAATCTTGCTCCGAGAATTACACGTCACGGCGTACTTATAGAGGTATACGGCGAAGGTATGCTTATTACGGGCGACAGCGGAGTAGGTAAGAGCGAAACTGCTATCGAGCTTGTAAAGAGGGGACACAGGCTTGTTGCCGATGACGCCGTCGAAATCAGAAAGGTTTCAAATATAAGTCTTGTCGGAACTTCACCTGACAATATACGTCACTTCCTCGAGCTGAGAGGTATCGGAATTATCAATGCACGACGTCTTTTTGGTATCGGTGCTGTTAAGGTTACCGAAAAAATTGATATGGTTGTTGAGCTTGAACAGTGGGATTCGGAAAAGATTTATGACCGAATGGGAATGGACAATCTTTATACCACCATTCTCGGTGTAAATGTTCCGTCGCTTACAATTCCTGTCAAGCCGGGACGTAATCTTGCCGTAATTCTTGAAGTTGCCGCAATGAATAACAGACATAAGAAAATGGGATATAACGCCGCACAGGAGCTTATGCAGAAGCTCGGACTTGATATGGAGCAGACAGATCACGTAAAAGAACTTGATGATTTTTAAAAGCTGTATATTTATCGGAGGATTTGAAATTGTTTATAGAAGCAGATACACATTGCCACACAGTCGCATCAACACACGCATATTCGACAGTTATGGAGCTCGCGCAGTCCGCTAAGGAAGCGGGCTTAAAGGCTATTGCTGTTACAGACCACTCAATCGGAGGACCCGATTCTCCGCATATCTGGTATTTTCATAATTTTAAAAATGCGATTCCGAGAGAAATTTCCGGCGTAACAATTATTTTTGGCTCGGAAGTTAATATTATGAAGCTTGACGGAACTCTTGACATGGACGAATGTGAACTAAAGAAATTAGAATGGATTGTTGCTTCAATGCACGGGACAATTATGGAAGAGGGAAGCTTTGATGACTATACCGAATGTTATCTTAAAGTAGCCGAAAATCCTTATATTGACGTTATAGGACATTGTGCGACGCCGAAATTCAAGTTCGATTATGAAAAGGTTATTCCTGTTTTTAAAAAGAACAACAAGCTTGTCGAGCTTAATGAAAGCGCACTTGCTAACAAAAAGGGCTTTAAAGAAAATTATATAGAGATACTTAATATTTGCAAAAAGCATGAAGTGCCGATAGTTGTTAATACCGATGCACATTTTTGTCTGTCGGTTGGGAAAACTCCGCTTTCTCAAAAACTGCTTTCAGAGCTTGATTTCCCAGAGGAGCTTATTGTAAACAAAAGCTTTGAAAAAATAAAAGCTCACATTATTTCAAAACGCGGCAATATTTTTGAATGAATACAATCTCCGTGCCAATCATAAAATTATAAAAAAATCGGGCGGTGGGATTATGACAGACATTTCTGAAATTATAAAAACAGCGGATAAGCACGGCTGTGAAATTCTTTTAAATGAAAGCTTAAAAAATTATACAACTTTTAAAATAGGCGGTGAATGCCGCGCTTTAATTAAAATAAATTCAGCGGATGTTCTTAAAAAGCTTATTCCTCAGTGTAAAAAAAATAACATTCCATATATGATTCTCGGGAAAGGCTCAAACGTCTTAATTGACGATAAAGGCTTTAACGGTGTGGTTTTTCTTATCGGGAAAGACTTTTCCGAAATGAATCTTGTCGGTGAGGACATTATCGAATGTACCTCTGGGGTATCGCTTTCAAGGTTAAGTCAGTTTGCTTATGAGCATTCACTTTCAGGACTTGAATTTTCGTGGGGAATTCCCGGAACGGTCGGCGGGGCTGTATTTATGAATGCCGGCGCATACGGCGGGGAAATAAAGGACGTGATTATTTCCTGCGAGTGTATTGATTCCGACGGAAATACGATTAAATTTTCGTCTGATGGAATGGAGTTATCCTATCGTCACAGCGTATTTCAGACTAACCGCTTAATTATTACTAAGGCTTCCTTTAAGCTCAAAAAAGGTGAGAAATCCGAAATCCGCAGCAAAATGGACGATTATATGGAAAGACGAAAGCAAAAACAGCCGCTTGAATATCCGAGCGCGGGGAGCACCTTTAAACGCCCCGAGGGCAGCTATGCTTCACTTCTGATTGAACAGTGCGGACTAAAAGGCTTGTCAGTCGGCGGGGCGGAGGTTTCAAAAAAGCACAGCGGATTTATTATTAACAGGGGTAATGCATCTTTTAACGATGTTTTGGAATTAATAAATCAGGTTAGATCGGCAGTAAAGGAAAAAACGGGGTATCAGCTTGAATGTGAGCCTGAAATTATCCGTTTTGTTGATGATTGATAAGAGGTAAGATATGCAGTTTGTGATAGTTACGGGGCTTTCAGGTTCGGGCAAATCGGGGGCAATAAACGTATTGGAGGACATCGGATTTTATTGTATAGACAATATGCCGCCTCAGCTTATTAATAAATTTGCCGAAATATGCACCCAGTCTGACGGGAAGATTGAACGCGTTGCAATTGTAACGGATATAAGGGGAGGAGAACTCTTTTTTAAGCTTGCGGAAAGCATTGAAACCCTGAAAGAACAGGGACTTGATGTGAAAATTTTGTTCCTTGACGCAGGCGACGATGTTATAGTTAAAAGATATAAGGAAACCCGAAGAAAGCATCCCCTTGACGAAAGCGTTCACGGCAGTATTCACAGGGCGATTTTAGCCGAAAGGGAAATTCTTCGCTCGGTGAGAGAGGTCGCCGACTATTACATCGATACTTCATTTTTGTCCGTTTCTCAGCTTAAAGAACAGATAAACAGTATTTTTCTCGAAAATATCAATGACTTTATGATTGTAAAGGTTATGTCGTTTGGCTTTAAGTATGGTGCACCGAATGAGGCAGACCTTGTTTTTGATGTGAGATGTCTTCCCAATCCGTTTTATATTAAGGAGCTTAAAGAGCACACAGGTAAAGAATCCTGCGTAAATGATTATGTTATGCAGTTTGAACAGTCGCAGACTCTTTTAAACAAGCTTAAAGACCTTATAGATTTCCTTATTCCGCTTTATGTGCATGAGGGGAAAAGTCAGCTTGTAATAGCTTTCGGCTGTACAGGCGGGAAACATCGATCGGTTACCTTTGCGGAGCAGCTTTTTTCTTATCTGAAAGACAAAAATGTTAAAGCACGAATTTCCCACAGGGATATTACAAAGGACAGGTGAAAAATCATATGCCCTCTTTTTCATATGATGTAAAAAGTGAGCTGTCAACGTGTATTACAGATCTGGATAAAAAATATGCGTGCCTTTACGGTATGCTTCTTTTCTGTAAGCAGTTTGATTTTGACCGAATTACATTACATACCGAACATGACAAGGTTGCCACACTTTTTGCCGAGCTTGTGGGAGAAATACTTAACAAGAAAAATGCCGTCCAGTTTATTGAAAAAGAAAAAAGCAACAAAGACAAATATTATATATTAAATATCGGGAATAAGGAAGACTGCAAAGAGCTTATAGGCAAATATAAAGTTTTCAGCTCTGATCAGCTTCATAGGATAAATACTGATAATATCGGCAATAACGGACTTATTGTATTTCTAGCGGGAGCATTTTTAGTCTGCGGGAGCATAATCGACCCCAATAAGGAATATCACCTTGAATTTGTTACTCCGTATTTTAATTTAAGCCGTGATTTACAGGATATTCTTTTAATGACAGGGGTAACCGCAAAGCGCTCTGAGCGCAAGGGCGTTCATATTCTATATGTTAAAGAAAGTGAAAATATTGAGGATATTCTCACGTTTATGGGTGCAACCAGAAGCTCTCTTGAAATAATGAATATAAAAATCCTCAAGGATGTAAGAAACAAAGCAAACCGTATAGCAAACTGCGATTCCGCAAATATTGAAAAGACAGTTAACGCTTCGGCAAAACAGGTTGAGGATATAAATTATATAGAAGAAACGTGCGGACTTAGCTCGCTGTCTGACGAACTTCGTGAAATAGCTGAAATAAGGCTTGAATACCCTGAACTTTCGCTAAGGGAATTAGGACAGATGCTTTCAAATTCCATCAGTCGTTCAGGGGCAAACCATCGTATGAAAAAAATCTCATTAATAGCTGAACAGATAAGAGAAAACCAAAAGAAACAAGGGTGATAATCATTGGACGGGTTTGTTCATCTTCATGTACACAGCGAATACAGTCTTTTAGACGGCGCCTGCAGAATTAAACAGCTCGTTTCAAAGGTAAAAGCACTTGGGCATTCTGCTGTTGCGATTACCGATCACGGCTGTATGTATGGCGCAGTTGAATTTTATTATGAAGCGAAAAAGCAGGGAATAAAGCCAATAATCGGGTGCGAGGTATATGTCGCTCCGAGAACGCGCTTTGATAAAGTACATAAGCTGGATTCTTCCCCGTATCATCTTATTCTTCTGTGCAAAAACAACGAGGGTTATCAAAATCTTATTAAGCTTGTTTCGATAGGTTATACCGATGGCTTTTACAATAAACCGAGAGTTGATATTGAAGTTCTCCGAAAATACAGCGGAGGGCTTATTGCTTTATCCGGCTGTATGGCGGGTGAGGTTTCGAGAAATCTCATTAACAATGATTATGAAGCGGCAAAAAAAACTGCACTTTTATATAATGAAATATTCGGCCAGGGCAATTATTATCTTGAGGTTCAGAATCACGGAATACCTGAGGAGGAGCAGATTCTCCCTTATATTTATAGACTGTCAAGGGAAACGGGAATTCCCGCCGCCGCAACAAACGATGCTCATTATGTTGAAAAAGACGATGCAAAAATGCAGAGGGTTTTATTGTCGATACAGACGAATACCACAGTTGACGAGCCTAACGGAATGGGCTTTAACGGAAGTGAATTCTATATAAAATCGACGGAGGAAATGACAGAGCTTTTCAAGGCTTTCCCGTCGGCAGTTTCAAATACCGTAAAAATTGCCGAACAGTGCAATGTCGATTTTGAATTCGGAGTTATAAAGCTGCCTAAGTTTACGGTTGAGGGAGTGAGCGATAATACCGAATATTTCAGAAAGCTTTGTACAGACGGTATGCATAAGCATTACGGCAAAAATCCTCCTAAGGAAGTAACGGACAGGCTTGAATATGAATTTGAAGTTATTACAAAAATGGGGTATGTCGATTATTTTCTTATAGTATGGGATTTTATCCGCTATGCAAAGGAAAATGATATTCCCGTCGGACCGGGGAGAGGCTCCGGCGCAGGAAGTATTGCGGCATACTGTATCGGCATAACAGGAATTGACCCGATAAGATATAACCTCCTTTTTGAACGCTTTTTAAACCCGGAGCGCGTAAGTATGCCGGATTTTGATATAGATTTCTGCTATGAAGGGCGTCAGAGAGTAATTGATTATGTCGTAAGAAAATACGGAAATGACAGGGTAGCACAAATTATCACATTCGGAACAATGGCGGCAAAAGCGGCAATCCGTGATGTAGGGCGAGCAATGGGAATGCCTTATCAGGTTGTCGATAAAGTTGCTAAGCTTATCCCTTTTGAACCGAATATAACAATTGAAAAGGCTCTTGAAATGAATAACGACCTAAACGGTCTTTATAACGGCGATATTAAAATTCATGAGCTGATTGACATGGCAAAAAAGGTTGAGGGAATGCCTCGTCATGCCTCAACTCATGCTGCTGGTGTGGTTATTGCATCCGCACCAGTTTATGAATTTGTACCCGTTCAGAAAAACGAAGATTCAATTGTCACTCAGTACACCATGACTATTCTTGAAAGTCTGGGACTTCTTAAAATGGATTTTCTGGGACTGAGAAACCTCACCGTTATCCGTGACTGTGTGAATTCAATAACTAAAAATAACCCCGACTTCAAAATCGAAAATATTCCGCTTGACGATAAGGGCGTTTATGCAATGCTTTCAAAGGGGCAGTCAAGCGGCGTTTTCCAGTTTGAAAGTGCGGGAATGAAGCAGGTCCTGATAAGGCTTATGCCCGAAAGCATAGAGGATCTTATCGCGGTAATTTCGCTTTATCGCCCGGGACCTATGGAAAGTATACCGAAATATATCAGGAACAGGCATAATCCAAAGCTTATAACCTATAAAACTCCGCTCCTGAAAAATATTCTTGATGTCACATACGGCTGTATAGTTTATCAGGAGCAGGTTATGGAAATATGCCGAAAGCTTGCGGGGTATTCATACGGAAGGGCAGACCTTGTACGGCGCGCAATGGCTAAGAAAAAAGCGGACGTAATGGAAAAGGAACGCAAAAGCTTTATATGGGGTGATAAAAACCCAGACGGAAGTATAAACTGCTTGGGAGCTGTCGCAAACGGAGTAAGCGAAGAAACCGCAAATGAAATATTTGACGAAATGTCCGGCTTTGCGTCATATGCTTTCAATAAATCTCATGCGGCGGCTTACGCATATCTTGCGTATCAGACGGCATATTTAAAATGCCATTACTATAAGGAATATACGGCGGCACTTCTCACAAGCGTCATTGACAATACTTCAAAAATAATTGAGTATGTAAACGAATGTGAAAGCGGCGGAATAGAAATTCTGGGGCCCGATATAAATGAAAGCTTTGAGGGATTTTCTGCTGTCGGCGACGGTATAAGGTTTGCTCTTCTTGCAATAAAAAATCTCGGAAGCGGCGTTATAAGAGAAATTATTTCAGAACGTGAAAAATCGGGGAAGTTCAAATCGTTTTATGATTTCTGCTCAAAAATGCAGGGAAAAGAGCTTAATAAAAGGGCACTTGAAAATCTTATAAAATGCGGCGCTTTTGACAGCCTTGGCTTAAACCGCCGACAGATGACTGCAAATTATGAGAATATTTTAAGCGACTTGTCAGCATCAGAAAAGAACAACGTTGACGGACAGATTGATTTTTTCAGCGGAATTTCTTCAAAGCATTCGGAGCCGAATATTCCTTACTGTGAAGAATTTTCATATAATGAACTTCTTATGATGGAAAAAGATACGGTCGGAATGTATATTTCAGGCAATCCGCTTTCGCCTTTTGTTCCTTATATTAAGGCACTTAAATTCCCGACGGCTTCGGAAATAGCTGAAAATTCAAAAGAGGGAATTAAAGGCTTTAATGATGGAGATAAAGTAGGGCTTATCTGTATGATTCAGAGTAAAAAAATCTATACTACGCGTTCTAATGAAGAAATGTGTTTTTTACAGGCGGAAGATCTAACAGGAATTATTGAAGCAGTTATTTTCCCTAAATTCTATTCGGCATATAAAAATATGCTGAATGAGGGTGAAATACTGGAGATAAAGGGGCGGCTTTCCCTTAAAGAAAATGATGACTGTAAGATTATTGCCGAGGAGATAAATACAGCTGAAAAATTCTTGTCAGAATGCAAAAAAATGAAGCTTTTTATCAAGCTTATGAGTACGGACAGTCAGTCAATTTCTAAGGCAATGGGAATTGTTCAGAATATGCTGGGAAATTCTCAGATAAGAATGTTTTTCAGCGACTTGAATAAAATAACAGCTCCAAAAAATATTGACGGTGTAGAGATTTCAGAGAAATTACTTTCAGCTCTTCAAAATGAATTCGGATATGAAAATATCGCACTTAAGTAAATAAGGTTTGGCTACTTTATACTTGACAAACATTTAAAATATGAGTAAAATAAACATGATACGTCATATGATTTTATATAACGGAGGAAATATGTAATGGATAAAAAAATTGGTATTTTGACAAGCGGCGGTGACGCGCCGGGAATGAATGCAGCGGTAAGGGCTGTTACCAGAGCTGCAATCAGAAAAGGCTTTAAAGTTTTAGGCATAAGAAGAGGCTATAACGGCTTAATTCATGGTGATATGATAGAAATGAGTGAAAGAAGCGTTTCCGACGTTATTCAGCGCGGGGGAACAGTTCTTTATACGGCAAGATGTCCCGAATTCAGATATGAAGAAGGACTTCAGGCCGCTAAAAAACGCTGTATAGAATCCGGCCTTGAAGGCATTGTTGTAATCGGGGGAGATGGCTCTTTCCGCGGTGCCGCTGACCTTTCTGCAAGGGGAATTCCTTGTGTGGGTCTTCCGGGTACAATTGACAATGATATTGCCTGCACAGAGTATACTATCGGTTATGACACCGCTATGAATACCGCTATGCAGATGGTTGATAAAATCCGCGATACAGCACAGTCACATGACCGCTGCAGCGTTGTTGAGGTAATGGGAAGAAATGCAGGATACATTGCTTTAAATACCGGAGTTGCAGTAGGTGCTACATATATTATCACAAAAGAAGTTCCTTATACTATTGATGATGTATGCAAAAAAATGAAGAACTCACAAAAAACAGGCAAACAGCACTTTATCATAATGGTTTCCGAGGGTATAGGAAACGCTGAACAGATTGCAAAAGACATTGAAGCAAAGACAGGAATTGAATCAAGAGCTACAATTTTAGGACATGTTCAGAGAGGCGGCTCTCCAACCGTACGTGACAGAGTTGTTGCAAGCCAGATGGGCTATTATGCCGTTGAACTTCTCGAAAGAGGAATAGGTAACCGAGTTGTAGGAATGCAGAACAATAAGATTGTTGATTTTGACATTCAGGAAGCACTTAAAATGAAGAAGCCTTTTGAGCTTGACCTTTACAACATAGCTCAGGAAATAAGCTTCTGATAATTCAGGCTGTTCAAAAATTTATAATAAACAGAGTAGAAAACTGTGCGTACAGTGTCAGACAGACGGGGAGTTGCTGTCTGAACGAAAAGTCTTATTAAAAGACTTGCGGTACAGTTTTCGCATCCCGCTGTTACATATACTGATACTTAAAGCTGCATTGGCGTTAGGATATGTAATTAGCATATTTTTAAGGAGGAACGTCATATGTCAGCTTTAGCTATGTCTTTTAAAAAATCAGCCGCCGAGCTGAAAAACATTAATTGTCTTGCAATCACAGGAATGCTTATTGCTCTTGCAATAGTGCTTCGCTCAATTGCAATACAGATTACACCGGACTTGAGAATAGTCTTTTCCTTTTTGGCGATTATAACAATAGCAATGCTTTTCGGACCAGTGGTTGCTGCACCGGCAGCATTGATTACCGATTTTGTAGGATTTTTATTTGATAAAACCGGTAACCCATATTCGCCTTTTTTAGGACTGGTTGTCTTTTTGACAGGAATAATCTATGGGTTAATTGTGTATCAGAAAGAAACAAAAAAATTAGACCATATATTTTTTATAAAAGCGGCACTGGCACGTATTTTAGTTGTTTTGATATGCAATATATGTCTTAACTCCTATATAATCTATGTTTCATTTGTGAATAAAAATTTTTCATTTACATCTGATTCTCAGCTTGCCGCATTTATTACTTGGTTTACACCAAGGCTGATTAAAAATATAGTTCAGCTTCCTATTGATATTGTACTTATATGTGCTGTTCTTCCTGTAGCATATACGGCATATAAACAGATTTTTAAAAGAAAAGCTATCGAGGCTTAGTGATAAAAAAGGGGATAATGTTATGATTACTATCGGTTTTATCGGCACAGGTAATATGGGAACAGCTATTATAAAGGGAATTGCAGGCAGCGCATTTTCCTCTTCTGTCA
>Ga0116170_10006401_pt1 | contig 10331 bp, 10 predicted proteins | sample AD_JPNHW1_MetaG_FD_89797 | JGI IMG/M metagenome (GOLD analysis project Ga0116170, IMG submission 89797) | Active sludge microbial communities of municipal wastewater-treating anaerobic digesters from Japan - AD_JPNHW1_MetaG | ecosystem: Engineered > Bioreactor > Anaerobic > Digestate | place...
GTATAAAATGGTGTTAATACCGCATAATTCAGGAACCTGGGAACTATTGTTCCAAGTCCGTAAATAACCGTTTGCCCGGCCAGCTTCCTTACCTCTTTCACAATTAAATTTTGCTGACAAAGATACTTTTATTGCCTTAACCAACTGTTAGTAAAAGCAGTTTTACAGAAAATATCTTATTTTGAAAAACAATATTTTCGTGTATCGTCCAAAGTTAAATATCTTTGCATTCATTTTTATATAACGTTATTAACCAAAATACAACATCAATGAACAGTTTTCTTAAGAGACTTTTCCTTTTTCCGGCCTTATTGATTTTTATTTCCTGTAATGCAACCGGAGATAATGATAATACAACAATCCTGATTAAAACTACTTTAGGGGATATTAAAATAAAACTCTATGATGAAACACCTCTTCACAGAGATAATTTTATTAAGCTTATTAAAACCGGATTTTATGAAGGTGTTTCCTTTCACAGGGTAATAAATAATTTTATGATCCAGGCAGGAGATCCTTTAACAAAAACTCCTAAAGTCCCTAATCTTCCCGATTCACTTAATACATACACAATACCTGCTGAATTTAATTCAAAATATTTTCATAAGAAAGGTGCCCTGGCTGCTGCCAGAGAGGGTAATGATATTAATCCGGAAATGAGGTCATCAGGTACTCAGTTTTATATTGTTCAGGGAGTTAAGTTCACTGATTCTGATCTTACAGCCGCAGAACAACGTATAAACAGCAACATAAAGCAGGCAATGTTTAATAAAATCATAATACAAACAGCTGATAGTATTCGTCTTTCAGGTAATACCGCCACCGACGCACAGATTCAGGAAACAGCTTCTCTTAAAATGTTCCAGTATCTTTCTACAACTCCCGATTATAAGATACCGGAAGAACAGAGAAGTATTTATAAAAGTATAGGAGGTGTTCCAAGACTTGACGAAACCTATACTGTTTTTGGTGAAGTTATTGAAGGTTTGAATGTTGTAGATAAAATTGCAGCTGTAAGTACAGATGTTGATGACAAGCCTTTAAATGATGTGAAAATTATCAAAATAAAAATTGTAAATTAATAATTTAGTATTTATTAAAATCTGTCTTTAATGCTTCAAAAAGTAAAAGATCTATCAGAAGAGATCTCAAAAATATCAGTAAAGAGTCCGGAAGAACTTGAATCTTTCCGTATAAAATATCTTAGCAAAAAAGGAACCATCTCGGTTCTTTTTGACGACTTCAGGAATGTACCGGCAGAAGATAAGAAAGAGTTAGGTCAGAAGCTTAATCTTTTGAAACAGAGTGCACTTGAAAAGTACAATACTCTCAAAGAAAGTCTTCTTTCTTCAGAAGATCTCTCTGAAAAGACTGATCTTACCCGGCCTTCATTTCCATTTACTCTTGGGTCTCGTCATCCCATTTCAATTGTCAGAAATGAGATAATAGATATTTTTTCCAGAATAGGTTTTACCGTCGAGGAAGGTCCTGAAATTGAAGATGATGACCATGTTTTCACAAAGCTAAATTTTGCACCCGAACATCCAGCCCGTGACATGCAGGATACCTTTTACATATCACGTCTTTCACCGGAAGACTCTAATCCGGAAGATATTTTGCTTCGAACACATACCTCTTCCGTACAGATCAGAGTGATGCAAAAGCAGAAACCTCCAATTCGTGCTATTTTTCCAGGAAGGGTTTTCAGAAATGAAGCAATATCGGCAAGGGCTCATTGCATTTTTCATCAGGTAGAAGGATTATATATAGATGAAAATGTTTCTTTTGCCGATCTTAAGCAGACACTTCTTTTCTTTGCAAGGGAAATGTTTGGTAAAGAAACCGAGATCAGGCTAAGGCCATCATACTTTCCTTTCACAGAGCCATCGGCTGAACTTGATGTAAGCTGTAAGATATGCGGTGGTAAAGGTTGTAATGTCTGTAAACATACAGGTTGGCTTGAGATATTAGGTTGTGGAATGGTTCATCCAAATGTTCTTGAAGCCTGCAATATTGACAGTAAAAAATATACCGGTTTTGCTTTTGGTATGGGTATAGAAAGAATTACTATGTTAAAGTACCAGGTAAACGATTTACGGCTTTATTTTGAAAATGACATAAGATTTCTTGATCAATTTAAAACTTCATTATGATATAAATTGAACATTTTTGCTAAATTTATTGTCAATCAGTTGTACATAATTGAATTTAGTAAATGAAACAGCAAGATATCCACATTCCTTTATGTGAAAAATGTTCTCTTGAATCAGGATCAATATTCAGGCATCTTTCGCCAGAGGAGACTCAGATCCTCAATTTTGAAAAGGATTTTCGTCATTACGAACGAGGAGATATTCTTTACCAGGAGGGAAATCGAATAAGTGGTTTCTTTTGCATTCACAGCGGAATTATTAAAGTATTTAAGACAGGTTTTGACGGGAAGGAACAGATAATCCGTTTTGCAAAGAAAGGAGAAATAATTGCTTATCGTAGTGTTCTCAGCAATGAATTGGCCTGTACCTCTGCAAAAGTCATTGAAGATTGTCAGGTTTGCTTCATTCCTTCCGAAATACTTATCTCATTTATTAAAACAAATCCGACATTTGCCCTTGAACTTATCAGACTTGCCTGCCATGAATTAGGTGAAGCAAATTCCTTTATCACCGACATAGCACAAAAGACTGTAAGAGAGAGACTTGCCGAGATGTTGCTACTTCTTGTAAATGAGTTTGGGATAGATGATCAGCAAAATCTGAAAATCGCTCTTACCCGGGAGGAACTTGCAAACATAGTAGGAACTGCAACTGAATCAGTAATAAGGCTTTTGTCAGAATTCAAAGCAGATAAGCTTATTGAACTTAACGGAAGAAAAATTAAGATTCTCGATAAAAAAGGTCTTGAGAAAATCAGCAATATCTTTAATTAAATAAGCACCTGCAGTCAGGCTTCGGTACTAAAATAATGTTCCGTTCAGTTCCTGTCTGAAATTCTTTCCCAGATGTTTAAAAGCAAGTTCCGTAGCCTCTCTCCCTCTCTGAGTCCTTTTTAGAAAACCTTCCTTAATAAGAAAAGGTTCATATACTTCTTCAATAGTTCCGGCATCTTCTCCTACTGCAGTAGATATTGTATTTATTCCTACCGGTCCGCCTTTGAATTTGTCAATAATAGTTAAGAGAATCCTGTTATCCATTTCATCAAGACCATACATGTCAATATTCAGTGCCTCAAGACCATACCGAGTTATTGCAAGATCTATTTTTCCTGAACCTTTTACCTGTGCAAAATCGCGAATTCGTCTCAATAATGAGTTAGCAATTCTTGGCGTGCCTCTGCTTCTTCTTGCTATTTCAACCGCAGCATTTTCATCAATCTTTACATTCAGTATTCCTGCTGATCTTTTAACAATTCCTGTAAGTGTTTCATGATCATAATATTCAAGATGAAATGTAATTCCAAACCTCGCTCTTAAAGGGCTTGTTAACAAACCTGATCGTGTGGTTGCACCAATAAGAGTGAATTTATTAAGCTTAAGTTGAACAGATCTGGCACTTGGCCCTTTATCAATCATTATATCTATCTGGAAATCTTCCATGGCCGAGTAAAGATATTCTTCCACAACAGGGCTTAACCTGTGTATCTCATCTATAAAAAGCACATCGCCATCTTCAAGATTAGTAAGTAAACCTGCCAGATCTCCCGGTTTATCTAGTACAGGACCGGAGGTAACCCTCAGATTTACATTCATTTCATTTGCTATTATAGCTGAAAGAGTTGTCTTTCCCAATCCCGGAGGACCATGTAACAGAACATGGTCAAGAGACTCTCCTCTTTGTTTTGCAGCAGTTACAAAAACAGTAAGGTTATCAATTACCTGCTTTTGTCCTTTAAAATCATTAAAAGACAAAGGACGAAGTTGCATTTCAAACTCCTTGTCAGTAAATGAAATTTTCTCTCTTCTTATATCTAAGTCTTCTTCCATAAAGCAAAGTAATTATTTCATAAGTGTTGTTTCGCTTTCAGGAAGTTTAATTTTTACTCCGTTAATACTTTTTTCCACATCATTTTTATAAGAAATTATTAAAACGGGAACACCTTCCTCATCAAATTTCTTCCATAACTTCTCTTTTATACCTAACTCATAATATTTTACTTCCATCAGTTTTCCGTTTTCATAATAAAAATTCTGCTGACCGTCAGGATTTCCCTGTACAAAGTTTCCTTTAAATTTTAATGTACCGTCAGGATAATATGATTTCCATTCTCCGTCCTTTAATCCCGTAATATATTTACCTTCTTCTGTATAATCGCCTGATTTATATTTCCATTCTCCTAATCTTTCACCATCAGAATATTGGCCCTGTGAAATAATTTCTCCTGTATTTGAATATTCAGTACATGACCCGTCACGTTGACCCTGATAATATTCTTCCTCTCTAAGTAACTGTCCGTCATCATAATACCATTTCCATGATCCGTCAGGCCTTCCATTTTTATAATTTCCTGTTTGTTCCAGTTTTCCTTTCATGTTATAAAATTTCCATACACCTGAACGTCTGTTATCTGAAAATTGTCCCTCATTCTGAGTCTTACCATCGGGATAAAAATCCTTCCATTTTCCATTTCTTTTACCCCCCTCATCAACTATTCCTTCAGATAACAATAATCCATTATCATTGTATATAAAAGCATTAGTGATCTTTCCATCTTTTCCATATTCCCTGTGTACTCCTACCGGTATTCCGTTTCTGTACGGTCCGCTGTAAATCATTTTTCCATCCTTATCATATCTGTTTTTTATCTCTATGTCAGGTTCATCTTCAACTTTTGATTTTACTATTGATCCGTTATCATATAGCATGGTAATTACAAGCTTTCCACGTTCATCATACTCCTTATAATAACCATGCAACATATCATCTTTAAATGATTTTTCCGATTTAATGCCTCCTCCCGGATAAAAATCTTTCCATTCTCCCTGTTTTAAACCTTTATTATCAGTTCTGTTTATTTTTTCACGACTTATCAGAAAATCCTTATTATACTCGAGAAGTGTTATTATATTCCCTTCTTTATCAAGCTCTTTTGATAATCCATCCTTTTTTCCCTTATTGTACGTTATTGTCTGCTGAATATTTCCTTCCGGAAAAAAAACATATGCAGTACCCTCTTTTATATCACCTGCATAAAGTTCTTTTGACCATATATAGACTCCTATAAAAGGGTCCTTTTTATATTTGTAATACCAACCATTCTTTTTACCATACAGATAATTTATCTTTTCCGTTGTATCGCCTGCCTGATCGTAAAAAATCCATATACTATCAAGCATATAGCTGGTTCTTTTTCCTTCCGATTTTTTTACACCTGTTATGTAATAACTTTTCCAGAAACCATCAGGTTTACCATTTCTTATATATCCTTCACTTGATACAGCACCATTGGGATATTTAAATATCTGATATCCATCTTTTAATGTACCATTATTCTGTGCAGAAACAATATTGCTTATTAAAACTATTATAAATAAAAAAATAAATCTTTTCATTTGATTTTATTACTTAATTCAAACATTTGATTTCTTTTTTTAAATACCTGATTTTTTTGATATTTCCATCATTCTTTTTATAGGTTTTTGTGCCTTAAGAATAATTTCACTATCTACATTTATTTCAGGCTCCTCATTTTTCAAACAATTAAAAACTTTTTCAATTGTAATAAGTTTCATGAAATTGCATTCGCTGCAACCACATGTTGAATCGCGGGGAGGTGCAGGAATAAAAATCTTATCAGGATTTTCTTTTTTCATCTGATGGATTATACCTGATTCAGTAGCAATAATATAGCTATCAGATTTATCGTTTATTGTAAAATCAAGTAATGCTTTTGTTGAACCGATACAATCGGCAACCATTCTTACAGGCAATTCACATTCAGGATGAACAAGAATTTTTGCTTCCGGATATTTTTTCTTTAGCTTCAATATTTCTTCAAGAGAAAACTCTTCATGAACATGACATGAGCCGTTCCATACAATAATATCACGTCCTGTTAAACTTTTTATATAATTTCCAAGATTTCTGTCAGGAGCAAAAATTATTTTTTCTTCCTTTGGTAATGATTCTATAATTTTTACTGCATTTGAAGAAGTACATGTAATATCAGTCAGAGCTTTAATTTCAGCTGTTGTATTCACATAAGAAACAACAGTTCTTCCCGGGTTCTCATCAATAAATTTTTTAAAATCCTCAGCATGGCATGAATCAGCCAGAGAACAGCCAGCATTTAAATCAGGCAAAAGAACTTTTTTTTCCGGAGCCAGTATTTTTGCTGTTTCTGCCATAAATTTTACACCTGCAAAAAGAATTATTTCAGCATCGTTAGAAGCCGCTTTTTGCGAAAGAGCAAGGCTGTCACCAACAAAATCTGCAATATCCTGAATATCATCAATCTGATAATAATGAGCCAGAATGATTGCATTTTTTTCTTCTTTCATTCTTTTTATTTCAGAAGTCAAATATTCCTTAGATTTCTTTTCCATATTATTTTCACAATTTTCAAAGGATAAACTTAATCAATATTGTCAATCGATTTTCTTCTTCTTTCTAATCGTACACTTATTAACATCATTCTTTTTTAATATTCTTTATTTAATTTTTTTTTATGATGGTTATGTTATGCTGTTAATATAGTTGATAGATAAATTTGATTTTTATTGTTTTTTTCATCATCAAACCAAAGCTAACATGTTTTCAACAGGTCAAAAAATATACCATTTTTGAAAATCAGAAGATTAGGGAAATAATTAACAACAGTTAAGAGGTATTTGTTGATAATAACTTTGTCTGCAAATTTAGGCTTTTTAGAGTTTATTTCCGGTTCATATTCAGCCGTTATTTTATCAAAACTTATTTTCTGACTTTTATCTGTTCAGAGAAACCTCTGGAAAAGTTGATAAAAACAGTTGTTTTCATTTTTAATCACCCTTTTTACAAATTTTATTAACAATTTTTAAATCTCATCCGGAACACAATTATTTCATCATAATAAAAATTGGTTTTAAAGCATGATACAACACCCATGTTGCCATTTTTATTACTATGGGGTATGTGTCTGTTAAAACATGGGTGTTTTATGTAAACAATTTGTCTTCAGTTTTGTTAATCACATATATTTTATTTGGTTATGAGGTAATAAAGATATAAGAGTACTTTTTTCTTTTTTAATTTATTAATTTGCGGCCCGTTTCAGAAAGTAATTAAATGCAATATTGTGGAAAATAAAAGAATTGCGATTGTGTCTGATCATGCCGGGTATTTCCTGAAGGGGAAGTTGATAAGTTATCTGGTTAAAGAGAAATACGATGTTAAGGATTTTGGCTGTTTTTCCGAGGAGCCGGTTGATTATCCTGATTTTGGGCATCCATTTGCGAATGCTGTTTCTGCCGGCGAGTATGAAATGGGGATTTCGATATGCGGGACAGGTAACGGGATAAATATGACAGCAAACAAGCATCCTGGTATCAGAAGTGCGCTTTGCTGGAATGAAGAGATAAGCAGGCTTGCCCGTGCACATAATGACGCAAATGTTTGTGCATTACCGGGAAGATTTATTTCAGAATCGGAAGCCTACCTGATAGTAAAGACCTTTCTCAATACTTCATTTGACGGTGGCCGGCACAAGAGGAGAATAGATAAAATTTCATTAAAGATGTATTAATATGCTTTCAAATTCCTGCAGATATGGTATCAGAGCAGTTATTTATCTTGCAAGCCAACCTTTTCCCAGGGAGAAAACCGGGATTAAAAAGATAAGCAAAGATCTTGATCTTCCGACGCCATTTCTTGCAAAGATCCTGCAACAGCTTGCAAAACAGAAAATTCTTTCTTCTTCAAAAGGACCACACGGAGGATTTTCACTTGTAAAAGATCCAAAGAAAATAACCTTATTTGATATTGTCAGCACAATTGACGGCAAAGAGAGTTTTACTAACTGTGTCATGCACAACGGTTCATGTAAATGTGTGGAAAAGAATAAGAAACCATGTCCTATACACGAGGATTTTGAGGAAACAAGAAAAGCGCTTATTGGGTTGTTCAGCAGCAAGACAATATATGAACTTGTAGTAAAAGCGCAGGAACAGGAAAAAATCTCTATCTGACTGTCTCTTTCATTATCAAAGGCTTAACCCAGAGCCAGACCAAAACCGAAACAATAATACCGACAGAATTGGCAAGGACATCAAAAACACTCCCTGACCGGTTAACCGTAATGGTCGATTGTAATATTTCCATTAATATGCCATAAAGCAGGGGAATAATAGCAGAAAGAAGCAACCCCCTTAGATTTTTAAAGTTCTTCCTGTTTTCAAAAATTATTGATGACATCAGAGCAAAATACATTCCGAAGTGAACTATCTTATCCATGAAAGGAAAGTTGAAAATAGATACTTTATCAAATGTATTTGCATTGGAAAGGCTCAGATACATAATTACCAGAGCCACGGTAACAGAAATAATATTTTTCTTTATCATTATAAATCTTTAACGCAAAAATAAATATTAAAATACCAAATTATTTATAATTTTCATCCACCTTTAATTATTTTGCGATGCCGGAAGGACCCGGAAAAGGCTTACAGCGGTTTCTAAAATACAATTTAAACAATGGCAGGTATTTACATACATATTCCATTTTGCAAAAAGTTGTGTTTTTATTGTGATTTCTATCACATTATTTCATCAGATGACTACTCTGCGTTTATAGAAGCTCTTCTTAAAGAAATTTCTTTAAGAAAAGAATACCTCGAAAATGAAACCATATCGACAATATATTTTGGAGGAGGTACACCTTCTCTGCTTCCGGTAAAGGATATAGAAAAAATCCTGGATCATATTAAAAGGTGCTTCAACACAGAGGAAAACTGTGAGATGGCTATAGAATTAAATCCGGAAGATGTTACAAGAAGTTATGTATCTGATCTTAAGAAGCTTGGTTTCAACAGGCTTAGTGTAGGTATACAATCATGGAGGGATTCAGATCTGAAGATGCTTAACAGACGGCATGACTCTGCCCGGGCGGCCGGAGCTCTAAACGATATTTTTGGCGCAGGAATAGAAAATGTGTCAATAGATCTTATTTATGGGATCCCGGGGATGAGCCTCGAAGAATGGGCCTCAAACCTTGATATTTCGTTTTCATTCGATATTAAGCATCTTTCGGCATATCATCTTACTTTTGAAAAAGGAACGGTTTTTGGTAAAATGCTGGAAAAAGGGCTGATAGAAGAGATAGATGAGGAGATGAGTGTTCAGTTGTTCAACCTGTTGGTTGAAAAAGCAGGAACTGCAGGATTTGTGCAATATGAGATTTCGAATTTTGGTAAACCGGGGTATTTTTCCATTCATAATTCAAACTATTGGAAACAGGTAAAGTACCTTGGAGCCGGTCCTTCATCACACTCTTATAACGTATATTCAAGGCAATGGAACACCCGCGATATTAAGACATATATTAAGGCAATAAAAAAAGGGGATTCATTTTTTGAAAGGGAGGAACTTGATACAAGGATCCGGTTCAACGAATATATTATGACTTCGCTGAGGACAATGTGGGGCATAGATCTGGAATACATAGAAAAAGCTTTTGAAAAAGAGGGATATGATTATGTTATAAACATTTCCGAAAAATTCCGGAAATATGGTCTCATCAGACAGGAAAAAAATACCCTGGTTCTTACAAACCAGGGCAAGATGATATCAGATAATATTATTTCCGAGTTTATGATGCCGGATTATTGCTGATTATTTTTTTGAAAGCATAAAAGTTGATTGTCCGATAATATTGCCCTCAAGGTAAAGCTCTACGCTATAGGTGCCTACAACAAAATCGCCAGTGTTGTCGAGAAAGATACACATTTCAATATCCTGATTCATATAATCTACAACCCGGCTCGCAGAATATATGATTTTGCTCTTATTATATTCAAACAGGTTGTTCGGGCTGGTTGTGATTACAAGAGAATCAGGTCTTAAAACTCTCATATAAACCTCTTTCTGACCTGCTTTAGCAAGAGGATTCTCACGGAGTGTGAAACAAATCCTTACCTTGTCAAGCATAGTTATACGTGAAGTCTCTTTTCTTTTCTTATTAAGTGCAACAGCAGTAATATCTTTAGCCTGAATGACGGATGCTATTTCAACTTTATCACTAAGTTCTTCCCGTGCCTTTGACAGTTCGGTATTTGTATTTCTCACCTGTTTAATCTGATGACGTATTTCCGTATTTTCGGCTACAAGGATCTTATTCCTGGTATTAAGTGAATCGATCTGGAC
>Ga0116170_10006402_pt1 | contig 10330 bp, 6 predicted proteins | sample AD_JPNHW1_MetaG_FD_89797 | JGI IMG/M metagenome (GOLD analysis project Ga0116170, IMG submission 89797) | Active sludge microbial communities of municipal wastewater-treating anaerobic digesters from Japan - AD_JPNHW1_MetaG | ecosystem: Engineered > Bioreactor > Anaerobic > Digestate | place...
GGTCGGCCACACCAACGCGTTCCTCATCGAGACCGCCGTCCCGACGAACGGCGGCGGGACCCTGACGTTCGCCTACGACCCGTTTTACGCCGAGGTCTCGGTGAAAAACCGCCAGACCGGCGCATACGACGCGCTGCCCGTCGCGGAGGCCCTCCCCGCCGCCGACTGGCTGGCCGCGTACACGCCCACCAACACCCGGACCGCCGAGGCCCGCTACGTCGCGACGGCGGCGGGGGCGCACGCGTTCGGGATCACCTACGCGCTGCCGGATCACACCCCCGGCTCCGTCGCCACCAACATCGCGTTCGCGGCTGTCCGCATCCGGTCCGAGTCCGTCACCTCCGATCTCGCGACGGGCGGGTACGTCTGCAACCCCAGCGGCACGCCCCTCGGCGCGGACGACCGCTTCAGGATCTCGATCGCCGAGGGCACCGTGCCCGACGCCGACATCGCGTGGACGGTCAAGGAAGGTGGCGTCTCCTTCGCGAACGGCAACACCGGCCCCGAGGTCGCCGTGCACGCCGCCGCCCTCGGCGCGTTCACGCTAGAGGCCGACGTCAAAGGGCTCGTCATCACGCCCCCGAACGTGCGCCCGTTCTTCACCGGGGTGGTCCTCCCCGCCGTCACCGTGCCCGTCACGGTGTTCATCGTCTGTGATAATGACGGAGGAAACCAAGCCCGGAATCCGTCAGCGATTTCCGGACTTCTGACGGACGCCAACACAATCCTCAGACAGCGGGGCATCACCTTGATTCAGAACGGCACAAACAGCTTCATCAGGAACACCGACTGGCTAAACCACACGGACCTGTTCAACCCGGCCAACACCAACCTCACCTCGATGTTGAACACGACCAACAGCATGGGTAGCGCGGTGGAACTGTACTTCGTGAACACGTTGGACGGAGGCGACACCTTGGGCGTGCGCCTGGACGAGGGCATCGTCATCGCAAGCGAGGGGATCGGAAGAACCATCGCTCACGAGGTGCTGCACGACTGCGGCACGAAGGATATCTATACGGTGGAAATCAACGATCCGAATCTCGCCGACCCTCATCCGATTCCCGGACTGATTTCTGAGGACAGGTTGCTGTCCGACTGGGGCGGCGGCTACTATCCGCCGGAGCTGACCCAGCGTGAGCTTGTCGGGCGGCTGATCATGCGGTCGGGGGGCGTCGGAGACGACCCCCCGCAGGGCCAAAGCCGCGACTTGCCGGGTGGGACCGTCTTCGGCTGGAGGCACATTGGGGACGGGGCCAGCCCCATAACGCTGGGGCAGGCCGGCGTGGGACAAAGCTCCATTCAAAGGAATCCGGGCAGTTTTTAGGAGGCAACGCATGAGGACGCACATGTTGAAGTATCGCCAGTTTGTTTGCTGCTGCATTTTCTTCCTTACGCTGCCGTGGAGCTGCCTCTGCGGTGAGGGAGAAAACGCTGCCGCACAAATGGTGTCTCTCGAAGTTCTGATCGAGCGGTTCAACCAGACTGAAGAGAAAGGCGTCGCCTATGAAAAGGCGAATCCGCCCTTCGACAACTGGGGCGGTGAGAGCGCGTATGCCTGCCAACTCGTGAATGCGATGGGCAGGCGGGGCGACCGCGCGGCCCTTCCCTTTCTGGAGGGGAAATGCCGCTCGACGAACCTCCCTTCGGATGTCCGTGCCCGCGCCGCTGCGGCCTACGTCAAGATCGCCGATCTGGACGAGAGCGTCGAGTTCATGCGGAAACTCTACGCCGAGGACGCCGATAAAACCGGACATTGGCGGTACATGTTGAATCAACAACTCCTTGAAAAGTTTGATCAGGCGAAACAGAAATCGGAAGTTGACGTCGAAACTTCGAACCGGTTTTATCAGTTTTTAGTGGCGCAGGTACAAACACCTGCGTATCCGACGCAGGCCGCGCAAATTGACGCTTACCTGATACGAAATCTGCCAGGGTACGAGACGAGTAAACAACGGGCGGTCATTGGGGACGCTTACGCGAGCTCTACCAATGAATGGCGGGCCAAAACCTTCAACCCCATCAAGGCGCACTTCGATCAAATCCCGCCGTCCAAGCGCGTTGATCTCCGCTCCCGCTTCCCCGGCCTCCCGCCATTGCCGGAGGACAAAAATGCCGGAAAGCTTTTGAAGGTGGCGCTGGCCGTCGGCGCGACGCTTGTTGCCGCGTGCGCCGCAATTCTGATCGCACTGAAGCGCAGGAGAACACGGAACCGTGCAGACGCCCCACCCGACAATCCGCAGTAAGCGTGCGAAAAAATTCGCGCCAATCTGACATTTCTGATGCGACATTTTGTCCTAAAAAGCGATCCTTTTGTCAACGAAACGACAATTTGACGCAATCTATTGGCCTTTTCCACTTATTATTGAAGTGGCACAACATTTGCTAGTTTTATGCTAGAGTAAATGACTTGATTTTCCGATCAATCAAGTTATTCTATGAAACATGCGGGGACGTACTCACGGACCCCTAGAGTAAGGAAAGGTGAAGCCATGAAGAAACTGATGACCCTGTTGGCTGGTGTGTGTGTTGCGATGGCCACGGTTTATGCCGAACCCGCAAAGGATGCTTCCGCGGACACGAAGAAAGCGGAGCAGACCGTTAAAAAGCAGACGCTCTGCCCGGTTATGGGCAACGAGATCAACAAGAAACTGTACGTTGATTTCCAGGGCAAGCGCATCTACGTGTGCTGCAAAGGCTGCATTGCCGAAATCAAGAAAGATCCGGCGAAGTACATCGCCCAATTGGAAAAAGAGGGCATCACGCTGGACAAGACGCCGACCGACGATGCGGCGAAGAAAGCGAAAGAAAACAAATGACCCGCTGCGGGAACCAGCAGACAGAAGGCGCGCCCTTGCGGACGCCTTCTGGTTTTGTTTTTGTGGCGCTCTTCGGGGCCCTCACAAGCGCGGGTTCCCTTGTTGCCCAAACGACCAACGATGCGCCTCCCTTGACGCTGGCGGACGCCTTACAGATCGCCGTCATCGAAAATCCGGAGCTGGCGGGCTTACGGTCTAAAATCGAAGCCATGCGGGAGCGCCCCGCGCAAGCCCGGGCCCTTCCCAACCCCATGGCCACCTACAGCGGCATGGACTCGGTCGACTCCGGACGCTGGCCCTATACGGCGGAGAAGCGCCTCATGGTGCAGCAGGAGTTCCCCTGGTTCGGCAAGCGCGAACTGCGCGAGCGCCTAGCCACCAAGGACGCCGAAGCCGCCCAGCACGATCTCGATATCGCCGCGCTCGACGTAGTTCTACAGGTTAAGGAAAACTTTTACGGCCTGTACGCCGTCCAGCGCGTTCGGGACGTCATTCGCTCAGAGCAAGAGGTGCTCGGCCACATGGTCAAAGCCGCCGAGACCCGCTACGCCACGGGCTCTGCGCCGCAGAGCGACGCCATTAAAGCGCAGACCGAAGCCACGGTGCTGAAGCAGAAGCTCTGGGAGTTGCAGGCCCAGGAAAACACGCTCAAGGCCAAGCTCAACGCGCTGCTCAACCGGCGCGCCGACGAGCCGTTCGGGCCGCTCGCCGCTCCGCCCGCCTCGGACCTGGGCCGCACCAACAACGTCTCGGCGCTCTTCGCCACGGCCGCCACGAACCGCCCCGAAGTGCTGGCGGCGCAAACGCAGATCGACCGCTACGCGCTTCAGGCGCGACTGATGGAAAAAGAGGCTTACCCCGACTACAAGCTCGGCCTGGAGTACCGCGGCATCGACGCCGAGAACGACATGCTCATGTTCACCGTCAGCGTGGAGCTTCCGATCCGCGAAACAAAGTATCAGGCCGCTGTACGGGAAGCGGAGTACCTGCGCGAAGCCAGCGAGGCGGCGCGCGCGAGCGCGGAGCGGCAGAGCGAGCTCGAGGTGCAGGACGCGCAGTTCAAGCTGCTGAACGCGCGGCGCACGCTCGACCTCTACCAAGGCGAGCTGCTCCATCAGGCGGAGGCGCGCTTCAAAGCCAGCGAAACCAGCTACCGCACGGGCCAGGCCGATTTTCTGGACCTGCTCGAAAGCGAGCGCATGCTGCTGAACATCCGAACCATGGCCGCTCAGACCGAAGGCGAGGTCGGCGCAGCGGCGGCCCGGTTGGAGCGGGCGATCGGAATCAACGCGTTTGCCTTGACCAGCGAAGGCGCACGCGCGAAGGGAAGGCGGCCGTGAAGAAAGTCATCAAACTCCTGTGCGTTGTGGCGCTGCTCGCCGCAGCGGTGGCGGGCGCCGTTTTTCTCGTTTCCCACGGCTACGTTAAGGCCCTCCTCGCGTGGCGCCCCGCAGCCGGCGAAGCGCACGACGCCAAGTACCACTGCCCCATGCACCCCACCGTGGTGTCGGATAAGCCGGGCGACTGCCCCATCTGCGGCATGAAGCTTGTGCCGATCGAGCCGTCAAAAGCGGATGGACCGAAAACCGACAAGCGCGCGGCCGCTCTGGCCTCTGTGTCGGTCGCTCCGGCGGTGCGCGAGCGCATGGGGTTGACCCTCGGAGCCGTCGAGAAGCGGCGGCTGACGCGCGAAATCCGGACCTCCGCCCGCATCCTCGCAGATGAGACGCGGCTGTATCACGTCAACGTCAAGATCGACGGCTATGTGGAGAAACTGTTTGCCGCGACCACCGGGCAGTTTGTGAAACAGGGCGACCCCCTGCTGTCCGTCTATAGCCCGGCGCTGGTCTCCGCCCAGCAGGAGTACCTGACCGTGCTGAACGACGCGGGGCTCGCAGCCGCAGCCCGGAAGCGGCTGGCGCTCTGGGACATCACGGACGAGCAGATCGCGCGCCTGGCCCAAACGGGCCAACCCGAACGCTCCGTCACGCTTTTTGCGCCCGCCAGCGGCTGGATCATCGAGCGCGACATCGCCGCCGGCCACCGCGTTCAGGCGGGCGAGCAGTTGCTGGTCCTCGCCGACCTCTCCAGCGTCTGGGCCGACTCCGATCTCTTCCAGTCCGATCTTCCCTTTGTAAAACTGGGCGTGCCCGTCGCGCTGAACGTTTCCGCCGCGCCCGAAACGACGTTCACCGGCAAGGTCAGCTTCGTCGCCGCCACGCTCGACCCCGCGACCCGCACGGTCCGCGTGCGCACGGAGATTCCCAATCCGGAGCAGCGGCTCAAACCCGAAATGTACGGGGTCGCGCGCCTCTTTTTCGACCTCGGCGAAAAAACGGCCATCCCCGACTCCGCCGTCATACGCACGGGGCTGCACGCCTACGCCTTCCGCGACGTGGACGGCACCACGCTTGAGCCCGCCGATCTCACGCTGGGCGCCCACGCGGACGGCTGGTTCGAGGTGATCGGAGGACTCAAGGAAGGCGACCGCGTCGTCACCTCGGCAAATTTTCTGGTGGATTCCGAGTCGTCCATGAAAGCCGCCATCGAAGCCCTTTCCGGGAAGTAATTCATGCGCGAAAACGAACCGACAGAACGCCCGACGCTGCTGACCCGGCTCATCGGGTTCTGCGCCACCAACCGCCTGCTGGTGATCGGCCTGGTGGCGGCGGCGGTCGGCTACGCCGTCTTCGCGATGAAGAACATGCGGTTGGATGCGATCCCGGACCTCAGCGACACGCAGGTGATCGTCTACACCAAGTGGGACCGCAGCCCGGACATCCTGGAGGACCAGGTCACCTATCCGATCATCACGGCCCTGCTCGGCGCTCCGAAAGTCAAGGCGATCCGCGGCTTCAGCGACTTCGGTTTCAGCTACGTCTACGTCATCTTTCAGGACGGAACCGATATTTACTGGGCGCGCAGCCGCGTGCTGGAGTACCTGCAGAAACTTTCGGGCAACCTGCCGCCGGGCGTCGCGCCGCAGCTCGGCCCGGATGCGACCGGCGTGGGCTGGGTCTTCGAGTACGCGCTGGTCGACACAAGCGGCAAGCACACGCCGGCCGAGCTGCGCAGCTATCAGGACTGGAACCTGCGCTACGCGCTCCAAAGCGTGCCGGGCGTAGCGGAAGTCGCCGGCATCGGCGGTTTTCAGAAGCAGTATCAGGTGACCATCGACCCCGTCCGTCTTCAGAGCTACGGGCTCGCGATTACGGAAGTGGCCGACGCCATCCGCAAGAGCAACAACGAGGTCGGCGGGCGGCTCATCGAGTGGAGCGGGCGCGAGTACATGGTCCGCGGCCGAGGCTACGTGCAGGACACCCGGGCGCTGGCCGACGTGGTCGTCAAAACCACCCCCACGGGCACACCCGTCCTGCTGGGCAACGTGGCCGACATACAGATCGGCCCGCAAATGAGGCGCGGCGTGTCCGACCTCAACGGCCGCGGCGACACCGTCGGCGGCGTCGTGGTGATGCGCCACGGCGAGAACGCCCTGAACGTGATCAGCCGCGTCAAAGCCAAGCTGGAGGAGCTGAAACCCTCCATGCCCGAAGGCGTTGAGGCCGTCATCACCTACGACCGCTCCGACCTGATCAAAAAAGCCATCGGAACCTTGAAAGAGGAACTCGCGACCGAAATGGTCATCGTCAGCCTGGTGATTCTGCTGTTCCTCTGGCACATTCCCTCGGCCATCGTTCCGATCATCACGATTCCGGTCTCGGTGATCCTCTGCTTCATTCCGATGGTTGCGCTGGGCATCACCTCCAACATCATGAGCCTGTCCGGCATCGCCATTTCCATCGGCGTGCTGGTGGACGGCGCGATCGTCGAGGTGGAAAACGCCTACAAGAAATTGGAGCTGTGGCAGGCGGGCGACCGAAAAGAAGACTTTCATAAGGTCCGGCTTCAGGCGCTGATGGAGGTCGGTCCGTCGGTCTTTTTCTCGCTGCTGGTCATTGCGGTCGCCTTTCTGCCCGTGTTTACGCTCGTGGATCAGGAGGGCCGCCTCTTCAAGCCGCTCGCCTACACCAAGACGCTGGCGATCGGCCTGGCAGCGCTGCTGGCCGTCACGCTCGATCCCGCCGTGCGCATGCTCTTTGTGCGGATGGAACCGTTTCACTTCCGTCCCCGCTGGCTCGCAGGATTTTTCACCGCTCTCTGCGTCGGCTCCTACCGCAAAGAGGAGCGTCACCCGATCAGCCGGATTCTCTTCCGCCTGTACGAAAAGCCCTGCCAGCTGGTGTTGCGCTGGCCGAAGACCGTTATTTTCCTGGCTCTCGCGATTGTGGCGAGCACCGTGCCGATCTATCTGAAGCTCGGCAGCGAGTTCATGCCGCCGCTCAACGAGGGCACCATTCTCTACATGCCCACCACGCTGCCGGGCATCTCCGTCACCGAAGCGCAGCGGCTGATGGAAACGCAGGACCGCATTCTTCGCTCTTTCCCCGAGGTGGTTTCGGTTTTCGGCAAAGCTGGGCGCATCGACAGCTCGACCGACCCCGCGCCGTTCTCCATGATGGAGACGACGGTCGTGCTCAAGCCCGCCGAAGAGTGGCGGGCCAAGACTCGCTTCTTTTCCGCGTGGCCCCGCCCCGTGCGCTCCGTGCTCGCCCGCATTTGGCCGGAGCACCTTTCGTGGGAGGATCTGACCGCCGAGATGGACCAGGCGCTCCAGATTCCGGGGTGCGTCAACGCGTGGACCATGCCGATCAAAGGGCGCATCGACATGCTCTCGACCGGCGTGAGAACGCCGATCGGCATTAAAATCTTCGGCTCCAGCCTCGACGAGATCCAGCGCATCGGCGAGCAGATCGAATCGGCCCTGCGCACCGTCCGCGGCACGCGCAGCGTCTTCGCGGAGCGCGCCACCGGCGGCTTCTTTGTGGACATCACGCCCGACCGTCAGGCGCTGGCCCGCTACGGGCTGACCATCGACGACCTGCAGAGCGTCATCACCACCGCAGTCGGCGGCGAGACGATCACCACCACCATCGAGGGGCGCGAGCGCTACAGCATCAGCCTCCGCTATCCGCGCGACCTGCGCGGCGACTTGGACCAGCTCCGGCGCGTGCTCGTCGCCGCCCGCATCCCCGGTGCCGAGACCGGCGCGGCGCACATTCCCCTGTCCGAGCTTGCCGAGATTTCCCTCGTCAACGGGCCGGCCATGATCCGCGACGAGAACGGGATGCTGGCGGGCTACGTGTACGTCGACATCGTCGGGCGCGACATCGGCGGCTACGTGGAGGAGGCCAAAGCGGTTGTCGCCCAACAGGTGCGCCAGCCGACCGGCACCTCGATTGTCTGGAGCGGCCAGTACGAGAACATGCTGCGCGTGCGTGAACGCCTGAAGGCCGTGATCCCCATCACGCTCCTGCTGATCTTCGTGCTGCTCTACATGAACACGCGCTCCGCCTTCAAAGCGCTGGTGGTGATGCTGGCCGTCCCCTTCTCCGTCGTCGGCGCGGTGTGGCTCATGTACCTGCTCGGCTACAACGTCTCCATCGCGGCGTGGGTCGGCATGATCGCGCTCATGGGGCTCGACGCCGAAACCGGCGTCTTCATGTTGCTGTTCCTCGACCTCTCCTACGAGGAGGCCCGGCGCAGCGGTCTGCTGCGCAATCTGGCCGATCTGAAAGAGGCGATCGTCCATGGCGCGGTCAAGCGGGTGCGCCCGAAGATCATGACGGTTGCGGCCGCCTCCATGGGGCTCATGCCGATCATGTGGTCGGTCGGCACCGGCGCGGATCTGATGAAGCGCATCGCGGCCCCCATGGTGGGCGGGCTGGCCACCTCGTTCCTGATGGAGCTGCTGGTCTATCCGGCGCTGTTCCTGCTCTGGCGCAAGCGCTCGCTTCCCGCTGCCCGATGAAGGGCTCGCCTGCCCTGCAAGGCGGCGGGCATGCAGAAGATGAGGGCTGCGGAGACAAGGCGGGCGCTGTTTTTGTCCACAGGCCCCGGCACAACACCTGCCCCGACCTTTCGCCGAGATTACACGCTCTTAATCATCGCGCAAGGCGGGGACAATCATGGGGGGTTACGATTGGAGCTGTTTTAATCGCTACCGAAGCCGTCAAGCGTGAATCGCGGCCCCAACACAAAGGGCGAGGTCACTTCGACGACGGAAAGAAGAGACGTGGCCAGATTAGAAATGTTGTCCGGACTGTTCGGCAAAACCCGCGCGGATGTGACGGTGCGGGAAATCGTCTTTACTTATCTCATTAAGCCCGCCGAGCATTTAACCGTAGCCGGTCTAGCGGAAATAAAAGTTGGAAACTGCTTTCTCCCTTGGGAGTTTACGCTGCGTTGCAACAAGGCGGAAATCACAACTGAGGAAGTAAAAGAGGCGATCGAAAGCCTGTCCGACTCACACGGATTCAAGGGCCTTGGCGCGTTGGGTGCCGGGGCGGATTCATTCTGCCAGACGCCCGTGGGCGACATCGTGATTCAGGATCCGTGCCGCGGCGCCATATGGAAATATGGAACGCCGAGTGAATGGCGAAAACACGGAGAAACTTTTTTGTGCTGCAGCCAGAAGACGCAGGCGGAGGACACCGCGCGAAAGGCGGGCACGATGAGCGCGAACATTCGCTTCTGCACGTCTTGTGAACCCAACCTGCGCCTCGGTCAACGGCCCGGCTACGGAGTGAACGGGCCTGAACCGAATGTGTTCAGCAAGGTCCCAGAAGTGACCTTGTGTTTCTGGATCACCAAGATTCTAGCCACAACGCTGGGAGAGACGGGGGGTGACGCCGTGTCCATGTCGATGGGCCTCGGGTACCTCGCCGGCACGGCCATCTTCTCCGCATTTTTCATTGCCGCAGTTGTCGTTCAGGCGTCGTCCAAGACCTTTCGCCCCATTCTGTATTGGACGACGATCATCGCAACCACCACGGTCGGCACCACGCTGGCCGATTTTTCCGCTCGTTCGCTGGGCATCGGCTACGCCGGGGGGACGGTGGCTCTCCTTGCGCTTCTGTTGACTTCGCTTTTCCTCTGGCGGCGAACGTTGGGTACGGTGGCGGTTGACAGCGTTGTTTCTCCCCGGTCGGAGGCCTTCTACTGGGTGACCATCATGTTTTCCCAAACGTTGGGCACGGCCCTCGGCGATTGGGCCGCCGACACCGCGGGCTGGGGATACGACGGTGCGGCCTTCATCTTTGGCGCACTGCTTGCGGCGGTTGCCGTGGCCTACTACCTCACGAAGGTTTCCCGCGTGGTTCTTTTTTGGACGGCGTTCATTCTGACCCGTCCCCTCGGCGCCGTTGTTGGAGATTTTCTGGACAAACCCGTGAACGACGGCGGCTTGGCGTTAAGCCGTTATTCGGCGTCAGCCGTTCTGCTGGCGCTGATTGCGCTCGGCGTCTTTCTTTTCCCGCAGAGGCCGGCGAAGCATCAAATGCCGCTTTAAGGCGCATCCGGATGGGGCTTCTTCGCGCGAAAAAATCATCCGGACGGAAATGCGGAAAAGGGGAACCCACGTTTTCTCACACCTCCAGCGATGTGAGAAGACC
>Ga0116170_10006405_pt1 | contig 10327 bp, 7 predicted proteins | sample AD_JPNHW1_MetaG_FD_89797 | JGI IMG/M metagenome (GOLD analysis project Ga0116170, IMG submission 89797) | Active sludge microbial communities of municipal wastewater-treating anaerobic digesters from Japan - AD_JPNHW1_MetaG | ecosystem: Engineered > Bioreactor > Anaerobic > Digestate | place...
AGTCGCATACGGGGTCACGCCCCAGACCCCATGCTGCGCCAGCGTCCGCGCCAGCGACAGGTGGATATACGGATCATCCAAACCGTAGGTGAAAACGCCGGAACAGCGTTCCATAATGCGCAGCCAAAGCGCACCAAGGACCAGGGTCAGCAGTACCGCCGCGATGAGAAATGGTGCTGCCTGCTGCCACCGCCCGGATGCGGGCGGGTCAGCGGGTATAGAACGCATATTCGGCTTTGAGGAAATCGGGGATCTTGCCGTACTGGCGCTCCGCTTTCTTGATGCGGTTGGCCAGCTCCATCAGGCGCTTGGTGCGCAGGTTGGCATCGACCCGCTGCAGATCCTGGAAGGCGGGGAACCGGTTCAGCGATTCGCGCACCGCCTTGGGGAAGGGAACGTACTTGAAGAAAATCTTGCGCGTCACCTTGTTCAGCTTGAGCACCCCGTCCTTCTCGTACGTCATCCAGAGCATATAGTCGCGCATGAACCGGTCGGAGGTCGATGCGTACCGCTTGAAGTACTGGCGGACCTCGTCCTTCGCTTCGGTGGAGAGTTCGGAGTTCTTGGCGAAAAAGCAGGCGTAGTCGAAGTAGTTCCCGGTCAGCCCGCCCTCGGCGGGGTTGGCCCAGTTGTAGCCGGCACAGGAGCGGTTCAGCTCCCAGCGGTACTTGCCCAGCACCTCGAGCAGGACCTTGTCGAGATCCTCGCGCAGCACCACGGGGAGCAGGATGCGCCCCGGTTTCTGCTTGTTCGTCCCCTCCATTTCCTGCCAGCAGAGCGCACGGTCGCCGACGCAGGGGACGAGGATGATCGACGGCAAGACCTCCTTCTGCACGAAAAAGACCGCGCCCTGATGCACCACGCGCACCTCGCGGTGGAAGAGCGAATAATCGAGCGCGCGGATGCGGTCGACCGCCTCCTGCACGCGCTTCCGGGTCAGGACGTTGTTCTTCAGGTCGCCGCCGAGGAAGAGCTGGTTGAAGAGCGGGAAGGCCATCGCCAGCGAACGCGAGACCATGCGCGTGCCCGGGGTCAGCAGCTGCGCAATCTCGAAGCCGATCAGCGATTCCTCGATATTCACCTCCTGCTTCTTCTTGCCGCTCTGCTGGTCGGCCATGACCTCCTCATAGGTCTGCCCGACCTCGGTCAGCGAGGTGGTCTCCTTGCCGCGCCAGACCCGGCGCAGCCATTCGTCGGCATAGTAGATCGGCCATTCCTTGAGCCGCGGATCGTCCGGGAGCGTCGCCAGCACCTGCCCCGCCTCCGCGGGGAACATGCGCTCGTCGAGCGTACCGTAGCGCAGGTAGAACCGCGCCTCGGGGGGCAGCGGCTTCTGCTCGCGCAGCTTGCAGTACAGGTCGCGATAGAGCTGCCAGTGCAGCTTGCCCAGCGCGTTGCGCACCTTCTTCGCCTCGTCAACCACGTCCTGCGGGTTGGGCAGCGCCCGGAACGCATCCAGCTGTTCCAGCAGGGCGTCGCGCTGCTTGTCGTCCCAGCCCGCCGCCTTGATGATCCGCTCGCGCAGGCCGCTCCATTCATAGCTGCAGACCGCCACTTCCTTCGGCTGGTCGCTCTCCTCCTCGCGCGGGGCCAGTTCCGCGAGCAGCGCCCGCCCGTCGATCAGGCCGGGGACGGGCGCGCCGGCGACTTCAACGTACTTGTCGAGCAGCCCCTCGGTTTCCTCCCACAGGGCCCGCGCCAGCTCCGTCAGGTAGGTCGTAATCTCGCCATTGGGCGCGCGCTGCCGTTCGCCCTTCGCTGCGGTGATAATCTGCGCCAGCAGCGACATTTCGCCCGACGCCAGTCCCGCGGCATGCTCTTCCAGGGCGCGGCGCCCGTCGCTGACCAGCGTATTCAGCTGCGGCATGAGCGAGCCGAGGAAACGGCAGATATGCAGCATCACCTCGGGCGTTTCGACAATCACCCCGGCAAACCGTTCGGCCGAGGTGTTGAGCAGGGTCTCGAAGATGGCCACCAGCTCCTTGCTCATCATCCCGTCGGTCTGCCGCCGCAGCAGGCCGTACTGCTCGCCGAAATGCGCGCTCAGGTCCTGCTTAAGCCAGCTGATCTTCGGTTCAAGCGTTCCCTGGCCGGCCCGCGCCTTGAGTTTCGTCCACAGATAGAGCGCGCGGGTCAGGTGCGGATTGCCGGCCGCATCCGCCACCGCCCCGCGTTCGCCGCTGACGCGGCGGATCTCGTTCTGCGCGTGCAGCAGCAGCAGCGCGCCGTTGTCGGAGAGCTGCTGCAGGATATGGAGCAGGCCGTTGATCCCTTCCAGGACATAGACCGTCTGATGGTAGCGATAGAACAGCATGCGCCCCATTTCAAGCGCAATGCGCGGGCTCTTTTCGAGGATATTGCCCGCCGCGGCGGGCTCGACCGGCAGGCGACTCATCGCCACTTCGGTCACCGCCCGCACGGTCACCGCATGCGGCTCATTGAACAGGAATCCCGTGTCGCCGATGGGGCCCGGCCGGTCGATCAGCACCACCCGCCGGCTGGCGGCCAGCACCTGGTCATTGGTTGCCCCCTCGGGGATGCTGTCGCACACCAGCACTTCGAGCTGCCCCTGCTGCAGGATGTACATCGCCTCGCAGGGCGTCCCCTGGTGGAACAGAATCTGTCCGGGAGCTAACGAAAATCGCTGCACCACCGGTGCCGGCGCCGCAGCGGTACCATTTTCAGTCATGGACTTCAGTATAATCCGCAGCCGCCACCCTGTCAAGCCATGCTCTTTCTCATGCATTTTTTACGTTTGCATGCTAAGCTTACGGTATGTACGAACTGCTGGCGACCGGCCTGGCGATGGGTTTCGCGGCGACACCCGCATGTCTGGCGTGGTGCCTGCCGCTGCTGCTGCCGCTTTCCCTGGCGCAGGCGGGCACCTCACGCGCTGCCGCGGCCCGCGGGCTGCTCCTGTTTCTGGCCGGACGGCTGGCGGGCTACCTGCTCTTCGGCCTGCTGGCGGGCTGGCTGGGCGGCATGGTCGCTGCGGAACGGCTGGGCGCGACCACGCCGTGGCTCTATCTCGGTGCGGCGGCGCTGCTGCTCTGGTCGCTGCGCCGGCGGCCCGGCGCCTCCTGCGGCTGCCGCCGCCGCTGGCCCATGCTCGCGCTCGGGTTCGCCACGGGTTTCAATCTCTGTCCGCCGTTCCTCGCGGCAGCCGGCGTTGCCCTGACCATCGGCAGCATCGCCCCGGCGCTGGTCTTTTTCACCGCCTTTTTCGTCGGCACCTCGCTGCCGCTGCTCCCCCTGCCGCTCGTTGCGCCGGCCTCGCGGCGGGTCGCTGTCGTCGCCGTCGCCCGCGCTGCCGGCGTATTCGCGGCGGGCTGGCTGATCGTAGCCGCAGGAAGCATGCTGCTGCCGGTCGCTCCGGCCACAGACAATCAGGACGAACTCGCCGCCCTGCTGCCGGAGGCCGCCCGCAGTGCAGCCGCACCCGGCCCGCTCCCCTGCACCCTGCTCTACAACCGTGCCGGCGCGCTGCTCGGCGCCGCATTCAATACCGCGGTAATCGCCCCGGAAATCACCGGATTCAGCGGGCCGGTGCCGCTGGCCGTCGTCATGGCGCCGGACGGCACCATCCGCGCCGCCCGCTTCCTCCCCAATCAGGAAACGCCCGCGTATTTCGCCAAACTGACCGCCGGCGACTGGGCCGGTCGCCTGGTCGGGCGGCGGATCACCGATCCGCTCACCCCCGGGACCGATCTCGATGCGGTCACCGGCGCCACCATCTCCACCCGGGCGGCCGCGCGCGGCCTGCGCGTTGCCGGGCAGGCCGTCTATCGCGACCTGTTCGCCGGCTCGGTCAGCGCCGGTGACACCGCTGCGCCGGCACTCCCCTGGCGCCTGCTGGCCATGGCCGCATTCTGCGCGGCGGCGGTGGCAGCGTATGCCCGCGCCGCCCGCCGCTTCCGGCTGATCCTGCTCGCTGCCGGTGCGCTGATCACCGGCTTCTGGCTGCAGGAATATGTCTCGCTCGAGCATGTCATCGCCCTGCTGCGCGGCGGGCTGACCGGGCACAGCGGCGTGCTGCTGCTGGTCATGGTGGCGCTGGCCGCGGCCGTATTCACCGGACGCTTCTATTGCGGCTGGCTCTGCCCGTTCGGTGCGCTGCAGGAACTGCTGGCGCTGCTCCGACCCCGGCGGCGGGGAGCATTACCGCCGGAACCGCCGTCGACTGCGCGCTGGCTGAAATTCGCCACGCTCCTTGCCACCCTCGGCCTGGTCGCTGCCGGCATGGCCTCACCCTATCTGCTGGAGCCATTCCTCCCCGCCCTGTCGTTCGTCGCCACCCCCGTCACCGCCGGGCTGGCACTGTTCATGCTCGCGGCTTCACTGGTCGTGCCGCGCTATTTCTGCCGGTACTTCTGCCCGCTGGGCGGGCTGTTGGCCCTGCTCGCCCGCTGCGCGCCCGAACGCTGGCCGATCACCACCGCCTGCACCCGCTGCGGCGCCTGCACGGCGGTCTGCCCGAACGGTGCGCTCATTGCCGCTGCCGACGGCCATATTAAACGCCATCCGGGCGAGTGTTTGGAATGCCGCAATTGCGCCGCGGTCTGTCCGCAGCGGAGGCCGGCATGAACGAATGGCTGCAGGCGCTGGTCGGGGTGATCGTCCTGGTCCTGCTGGCTGCCGGTTATGTGGCAACCCACGACGCGCCGTCACCGGCAATTCCGGCGGCAGCACCCGAGCACCGCATGGCCCGCCCGGCGGACGATGCCGATATCCCGGATCGTGCCGCCACGCCGCGCCGCGCGCCGGCAGCCGCCGCCCGCGCTGCCGATGACGCTGCGCCTGCCGTCAGCAGGTCGGCGGCGCTGCTCACCTGCCGGCATTGCGGGCGCCGCTGCCGGTTGGCCGACGGCGAATACGGCGACTGCGGGCGCTGGCAACGCATCGGCGAACGCATCGTCAGTTCCGACCGGGAACGCCGGTGAACATCGCCCGGCGCGAACTCCTCGTTGCGCTGCCGGGCCTGCTCTTCATCACCGTCCTGCTGGTTTTCGCCGTCAGCCAGCCTTCCGCGCCGCCGGCAGCACCGTATGCCCCGCCCGGCACGGACACATCGACCGCAGCAGTACCAACTGATACCCCGGCCGGCACGCTGCGCTGCAGCCACTGCCCGCAGCGTTGCGCGCTTGCTGACGGCGATACCGGCGCGTGCGGCCTGTTCGTCCGGCTCGGCCAGGCAATCCTCGCCTTGCGCGGCGATACGCCGGCGGCCCGGTCGGCGGCGCGGATCATGTACGGCGACATCCCCGCGCGCGACATCCCCGCCCTGACCCGCGCGCAGGCCGTCGCCGCCGGGCTCGCCCTGCACGAGGCGGCATGGTACGACCGGCTGGCCGGCACACGCGTGCGCTGCGGGCTCTGCCCCTTCCGCTGCGTCCTGAACTCCGGCCAGCGCGGCCGCTGCAGTGTGCGGCTCAATCTCGACGGCACGCTCTACGCCCTCACCTACGGCAAGCCGCTGTCGGTCAATGTCGATCCTGTCGAAAAGAAGCCGCTCTTCCATTTCCAGCCGGGGAGCCGCACCTTCTCGCTCGCCACCGCCGGCTGCAATCTCGGCTGCGTCTTCTGCCAGAACTGGGAGCTGTCGCAGGCCTTCCCCGAATCCGCGCGCGCCCGGGATGTGTCACCGGAGCAGGTGGTGGCGCTGGCGGAACAGTACGGCTGCCGCAGTATTGCCTACACCTATTCCGAGCCGACGGTCTTCTTCGAGTACATGCGCGACACCGCCCGGCTGGCCCGCACGCGCGGACTGAAGAACATCTGGATAACGGCGGGATTCATCGAGCCGGCGCCGCTGCGCGAGCTGTGCGGCATCATTGACGCCGCCAATATCGACGTCAAGGGATTCAGCGAGCAGTTCTATCGCGACTATTGTCATGCATCGCTCGCGCCCGTGCTGCGCACCGTCGAGGCCTGCCAGCGCGCCGGGGTCTGGGTGGAAATCACCTACCTCGTCGTGCCCGGCGGCAACGACAGTGACGAGATGATCGGCGCCTTCTGCCGCTGGCTGCAGGGCGTCGGCGGCGGCAGGATCCCGCTGCATTTCTCGCGCTTCTTCCCCAACTATCAGCTGCGCAATCAGCCGCCGACCCCGGAGGCGGCACTGGTGCATGCCGCAGAACTCGCGACGGCCGCGGGTCATCAATTCGTCTACATCGGCAACCTGCCGGGCAATACCTGGCAGGCAACCCGCTGCCCGCGGGGGGGCGAACCGCTGCTCGAACGCGCCGGGTACACCGTCACCAGCCAGCGCCTGCAGGGGGGGCATTGCCCCGCGCACGGCGACACCATTCCCGGGGTATGGCAATGAGCCGTCTGACATCCAGTTCAGCCCATCCTCCCTTCTCCTGCGTCCTGGCGCAGGAGCGGGCAACAGTGTTGAGCTCTTGTGCCGCATCCCCACCTTCGCGAATGCTTCGCGCGCCCGCCACGCCCGGCGGGTGTGGGAAGAATATCGATCAGTGAACGGCGGACTGCTGGCACTCGGCTGTATCGGTGCGGCACAGCTGCTCGCGCAGACGGCACTGCTGCGTTTGCTGCTCTCATTCACCGGCGGCAACGAACTCGTCATCGGCTGGGCGCTGGCGGTCTGGCTGGTTGGCGGCGCACTGGGCGCGCGGGCAGCGCGCGGCTGGCGGAGCGGGTTCTGGGCGATTGCCGCGCTGTATGCAATCGTCCTCCTCCTCACCGCTCGTGCGGTTCCCGCGCTCTTTCCGCCGGAACCGGGCGCCTTCGTCATCGAGCATCCGCTGCGGCTGCTCGCCAACTGCTGCGCGCTCCTGCCCGTGTCGTTCCTCGGCGGCATGCTCTTCCCGCTCGGCCTGCGCCTGGCCGGCGGCAGCCTGCCGCGCCGCTACGCCGCCGATGTCCTGGGCGCGGCCGCCGGCGGCCTGCTCACGCTGTGGCTGCTTGCCGGTCTCGGCAGCGGCGGGCAGCTGACCGGTTCTCTTGTCTTGTGGGCGCTGCTCTGCTGCGGTCTGGCCATCGTCCTCCGCCGGTACCCGCTGCTTGCCGTGCCGCTCCCGTTTCTGGGATTGATCGCGTATCTCGCGTTATGGCCCGGTTTTATCGTCATGTTCACCGATCCCGAACTCGGCCTTGAAACTGCCAATGGCATATTCATTACCCGCAACCGCGACGGCCAAACCTCCTTCTACGGCAACCGGCAACTGCTCGGCTTATGGCCAGCGACCAGCGCCGACCGCGAGCTGGCGCTGCTCCCGCCCGCCTTCGCCGTCGCGCCCCGGCAGCAGCTGCAGCTGGGCGGCTGTTTCTCGCCATTGGCCGACGCCAGCCGGCGTTTCTCCGATCTGCAGAACACGCTGGTCGACCTGGACGTCCGGACAGCCAAATTCTTTCTCCACAATTTTGCGCGTGGCGATACCGATCTGGACGATCGCACCAACGCTCTGGCGGAAGATCCGCGCCAGTATCTCACTGCAGCACCGCCGGCGGATATTATCACCATCGCCGGCGGAATCCCGGACAACATAGCCGGCAACCGCCTGTTCACCACTGAATTTTTCACGCTGGCCCGGCAGCATCTGACACCCGGCGGCGTGCTCGCCTTCGCCCTGCCCGTGTCGGAGAATTATCTGGCGCCGCTGCAGGCGCAGCTGGTTGCGGCGGAGGTCACATCCCTGCGCGATGCCGGCTTTACCGTCGGGCTCTATCCCATGACACGCCTGCTGGTCGTTGCCATGCCCGCCGCCGCGCTCCCCGATTCCGCCGCCGTGCTGGCCCGGCTGCAGGTTGCCGGCATCAGCGACCCGGAAGTCGTCAGCAACTTCACCTTCGCCGCGCACCCGCTGCGGCAGCAGATGCTGCAGCAGGCGCTGGCCGGCGCGCCCGCGGTCCCCAACACCGATGCGCGGCCGCTCTCCGGACTGCTCACGCTCGCCAGCTGGCTGGCGCTTTTTGCCGACGACAGCAACCTCACCCTCCCCGCCCGATCCGCAATGACGGCCAGCGCGGCTGTATTCGTCATACTGCTGCTCGTGGGTGGCGTCATTTTCCACGCCCGCCGGCGCGCGCCGCAGCGCGCCGTGACCATGGCGCTCGTCGCCGCCGGCGCCGCCGCCATGACTTCGCACCTGCTGCTGCTGACCGCCTACCAGACCCGCTGCGGCACCCTCTTCCATGAGCTCGGCATGCTCAATGCCGCGTTCATGCTGGGGGGGGCGCTCGCCGCCCGGGTCCGCCTCCCCGTCCGCCTCCTGCCGTTCGGCGCGGCGCTGGCAGCCGGCGGGGCGCCGCTGCTGCTCACGCTGCCGAACCCGGGGCTGGCGCTCGCCTGCCTGCTCATCACGTTCAACGGCTGGGCCGGCGGCGGGCTGTTCCTCACGCTGGCCGCCCGCCTGCCCGACGGTTCGTCGCGCGGGTATGCCGCCGACCTGGCAGGTGCCGCGCCGGCGGCACTGCTGGTGCTGCCGCTGGCCGTCCCGCTGCTTTCCCTCCCCGGCACCGCCCTGGCCGCAGCGCTCCTCGTTGCCTGGTCTGCGGTTGCCCTCACCCGCGCATAGCGCTCCGGAAAACATGGTCCGCTCCCCGGCAGCCTCACAGCCACCCCCGTCGCCGTGCTCCGCACCGCCTTGACAACCGGCCGGATAAGTGCTTAAATGTCCCAATCTGATCATAGTGAGGTCATGGCCATGAGCGATCCCGTCCTGCTGTCACCCCGCGAAGCGGCCCAGTTGCTCGGGGTCAGCCGCAGCACCGTCCAGCGCTGGATCGATTCGGGGGCCATCACGGCGCATCGCACGATCGGCGGCCATCGCCGGGTCAGCGAGGACGACTTGCGCCGCGTGGCCGACGAACACGCCATTCCCCTGCGCGCCGGCACGGAGCAGGGCGGCATCATGTTCATTGACGACGACCCGCGCGTCATTGCCACGCTGGAACTGCTGCTGCGCCGGCATTTTCCCCGCGTCCCCTTCCACTCAACCAGCGACAGTTTTGCCGCCGGGGCGCTGGTCGCCACTCATCGCCCGCGGGTGCTGCTGCTCGATCTCAGCATGCCCGGCATCGACGGCATTGCCATCTGCCGCAGCGTGCGCCAGATGCCCCGCGGCGACTCGATGCATATCGCCGCGCTCACTGCCTTTCATGCCGACAAAAAGCTGACCCGGCGTTTCACCGCCGCCGGCGGCGAACGCATCTTCGCCAAGCCGTTCGACACCGCCGCAATCGTCGCCTATATCGAACAGTCGCTCCGTGCCTGATCCTGCCGTCCGCCTCACCCCGCGCGAACTGGCCGGCGTGCGGCTGGCCTGCCTCGGGCGCCTGACCGCCGGCATCCTGCACGAGTTCCGGAATCCGCTGGCAATTGTCCAGGGCAATCTGGAGTTTCTGGCCGCATTCACCATCACCGGGTCGGCACCGATCACACCGGGGGATCTGCAGCAGCCGGTCAGCGATGCCCGCGCCGGCGGCACCGATCTGCTGCTGCTCTGCGAGCAGCTGCGCCAGTTTGTGCACGCGGATCCAGCTCCCGCCCGCTGCAATCTCGACAAAACCCTGGCCGCAGCCGTCGCCCTGACCCGCCCGCACTGGAAGCGGCGCTGCCGGGAAATCACCATCAGCCGCGAGCGCACGACCGTGCGTCAGGTGGCCGTCAATCCGGGCGACCTGCTCTTCATTATTGCTGCCCTGCTGCATAACGCCGCCCTGGCCCTGCCGGCCGCCGGCGGCAGCATCAGCATCGGCATCAGCGCCGAACGCAAGCAACTGGCCTGCACCATCAGCGACAACGGCTGCGGTATTTCCCCGGCCGTGCTGCGCCGGCTCGGCCGGTGCGCCGTTTCCACCCGCGCACCAGCGGATGGGCGCGGGGAGAGTGCGCTTGCCGCCGCCTGCCTGCTGCGCCGCGCCGGCGGCGCTTTGGCCTTTGCCAGTGCCCGCGGCCAAGGGACCAGCGTCCGCCTGCTGCTCCCCCGCTAACCACCCGCACTTGTATGACGCACATACCCTTACCTGACAGCATCACCGGCAACAGTACCGGTCGCGGGCAGGCCCCGGCCGGCAGCAGAACAAACAAACTGGCGAACGCGATTTACAATCGGGTACAGTGGGCGAGAATGTCGGGAATCAGCTCTTCGCAGTTAATGGCCATGATGTGGACGCCGGGCGCCATGGTCAGCAGCTCGTCAATCAGCTCGGCGCAGATCTTCTTGCCTTCCGCCAGCGGCTCAGCCGCGCCCTGCATGCGCCGCACCATCGTCTTCGGGATGCGGATGCCGAGCACCTGCGCCATGCGTTCCGCCATCGCCGCCGACTTGAGCAGCAGCACGCTCGACAAGACCAGCGGCAGCGC
>Ga0116170_10006406_pt1 | contig 10325 bp, 8 predicted proteins | sample AD_JPNHW1_MetaG_FD_89797 | JGI IMG/M metagenome (GOLD analysis project Ga0116170, IMG submission 89797) | Active sludge microbial communities of municipal wastewater-treating anaerobic digesters from Japan - AD_JPNHW1_MetaG | ecosystem: Engineered > Bioreactor > Anaerobic > Digestate | place...
ATGGACCTTGGCTGCGAGGCGGCCATCAGGGTAAAAAAATCCACCACTCCCGCACTCTTTGTTGACGTGGGAAGGAATTTTTTTGCAAAGGTTGACCAGAAACTCCGCCGGCTCTAGGTCACTTTCCACATTTTTATCAGCTCGCAATGCGAGCATACCGTATCCACGAAGGAGAATGATCCATGCAGACAAGCGAATATCCCAAAGCATCGGATGCCCTCAAAAAGGCACTTGGCCTCACCAGCTCACCGGTGGCCATCCGCATCGTGCAGAAGAGAGAAGAGATCCCCTCTGGTGTCGAGAAACTGGACAAGACGGTCCGTCACTGCCAGATGGTATCCCTTGCCCGAAAGGAAGGCAGAATATTTTACTCGACCGTGGACAACCACGAATGCGTCGGCGGGGCATGGGCCCTCGGGCTCCGGGAGATATCGGAAAGCCTGAAATCAGGCGATTTCTACTTCAAGCTGGGGAAATTTGAGACGCCTGCCGCCTGCAAACGGACGATCGACCAGATCCCGCATCTCGAGTCAGGGTCCACCTACGCGACGATGTATGCACCGCTCGAAAAAGCTCCCTTCATTCCCCAGGTGATCCTCATCGTTGCACCCCCCCGGGTCATGCTGAAGCTTGCACAGGCAACGCTGTACCAACTTGGCGGGCGGGTCCATTCCCACTTTGCCGGGATCCAGTCGGTCTGTGCCGATACGACCACGCAGACCTATCTCTCCGGCACTGCCAACTACTCGCTCGGGTGCGATGGATCGCGGAAGTTTTCCGGCATTGAGGATAGCGAGATGGTCATGGGATTCCCTGCCGAGATGCTCCCCCAGATGGTGCAGGCCGTGGAGATTGTCACCGCCGCCCCCGGATCCAAGAAATAAAAACCGACCACTTTTTTTACCAGCCGGTGCTGCCCTTCCGTTCAGCCACCACGACCGTGATATTGTCCCGGCTCTTCTCCCTTGCTCTCTCTACGAGCAGATCGCAGACCTCCGGCATCCCTGCCCCCTGCATGGCCGTGAGGATCTCGGGCTCCCCCATCCCATCCAGGAGACCATCGGAGCAGAGGAGAAGGCGGGATCCATCCAGCCGGCATATCGTGATGTCGGGCATCTCCCCTCTTCGCCCGATGATACGGGTGACGATATGCCTCATGGGATGACATTCCGCCTCTGCAGGGGTGAGGATCCCCTCGTCAACAAGCTCCTGGACCCTTGAGTGATCGCGGGTGATCCGGTGCAGGTCCCGGGAGACGAGGTAAGCACGGGAATCCCCGACATGCCCCACGATGCAGGTGTCGTTCTCGGTCACCAGTGCGGCAACCAGGGTGGTGCCAAGCCCGCGGCAGCGCTCATCACGTTCACCGGTCGCAATGACCACGTTGTTCGCCTCCATGAAGGCAAATTCAAGCAGCCTTTTCAGGGATTCGACCGCGATATCCTCCAGGAGGGCGAGACGCTCTTCTGTCACCTTGATGATGGTATCCACAGCAAGGGCACTTGCCACTTCTCCTGCCGGGTGGCCACCAAGGCCGTCGGCAACCGCAAGCAGGACAACAGTACCCATGGGGTGTCTGAAATGATTTACGCCACAGGCGTCCTCATTTTCCATCCTGATTCCGGCATCGGAACGGCAGCAGGTGCGCAGAGTGCCCTTCTCCATATGATCACCTTTTTCCATCACGGGGATGGTTTCCCCGCGACATCCCGTGGATTCATGGAACGATCCACCGGATCACTGTATATGTAAAGAATATCTTGTCCGGCACGGATTTATCCTTTATCGGAAAAGAAAAACCATTCTCTTATCGTTCGAGGACCAGGATCCTCCGTGTCAGGCTCTTGTGTACCCGCTGGGCATAGCAGGCCCTGATTGAGAGGATCCCGGCAGCCTGCCGCGAGATATCCCGGTGAGTTACTACAACTGCCCTCTTTCCGGGCAGGAGCACCCGCCTCATCTCCAGGAGGGCATCATCGTATAGCGTCTCCAGGCTCCCTGCAACGATCGAGACGGATTGGCCGTAGGGGAGATCGGTGACCACCGCATCGATGCATGCATCGCCAAAGGGCAGAGCCCCGCACGCAGCCTGCACGAATTCCCCACCCCCGACATTTTTCCGGCTGCCAGAGACCATGAACGGGTCGATATCGCTTCCAATTCCCCTGGCACCCACCAGTACCGCTTCAAGGACAATCCCCCCCGTTCCGCAGAACGGATCAAGCAGTCTCTCTCCAGGAGCGACAAGAGAGATATTGACCAGTGCCCTGGCCAGGCGGGGCATCATCACCCCGGGGTGGAAGAAGGTGCGGCTGCCAGGTCTCCGCAGTTCATAAGACGGCCGTTCCCCATGGAAGATCACCTTCCCAAAATAGCACCGGTCCCCGGAAAGGATCGCCCGGTACTCACAGCCGGGATCATCCAGGTCCACCTTTCCCCTTATTATCGATCCAATGCGCCGTTCAAGATCGGGGACCGTGACATTCCAGGCTGAACCGGCAATCTTTTTGACCCGTGCCGCAAAGGGGCAATCCGCAGTAATCCCGAGGTCCCGGACCATTGAGAGAAAGGCAGCCGGATCAGCCGGAGAATCACCGAGATACTCGAGGACCGAATGAGCCATGGCAAGGCGGCGGGCTGACCAGGGATCCCTGCTCTCCACCACCGCAACCTGGGGTCTTTTATCGATAACCTCCCCCACCACCTGGAGCTCGGCAAAGGGTAGTTCGGGGTGTTCGCCTGATAGCTCAACGATCAGTCTCACGTTCCAGTACAGTGGCTATCCGGGGGAATAAACCTGGTGGCAGCGGATCTGCCGGAAAAGGAGAGCGTGGACAGGGAAGGTTTTCCGGATTTTAGCCCTTGCCCATGAGTCCTGAGAAGAATCCCTTCTTATGGCCGGATTTTGCCCCTTCAATCTCGAGGATCTTCTCATAGAGCTCCTTTGCTTCAGGAGGTATCTGCCGGGGAATCCGGATCTTGACCCGTACCAGGAGATCGCCAGGTCTCCCCCGGCGGCGGACCCCTTCGCCAGGGATCTTCAGGGCGGTATCATGCTGAATCCCGGGGGGAATGGTGAGGTCAACCTTCTTCTTCCCGATCGTCTCGATCTCAATCTCGGACCCCATGACCGCCTGGGCCGGTGTGATCTCCGCTGCTGTCTCAAGGTTGTCTCCCTTGCGGACAAACCGCTCGTTTGGCTTCACCGAGACCTCGATGAAAAGGTCGCCATTGGGAGCTCCGATATCCCCTGCTTCTCCGTACCCTTCCAGCCTCAGGCGCATCCCAGTATCGATGCCGGCAGGGATTCGGACGGTCACCTTCCGCTTCACCTGGGTGATCCCGGCTCCCCTGCAGGTACCACAGCGGGACTCCGGGACCTTCCCCACACCGCGGCATTCAGGGCAGGGGGTCATCCTGACAAACTGGCCGAAGATGCTCTGGCTCATCTGACGGAGCTGGCCGCTCCCCCCGCAGCGGGGACAGGAGATCCGTTTCTTGGTGCTGCTCCCCGTGCCGTCACATGCCATGCAGGGTTCGGCATGGGAGACCTCGATCTCCCGGTCAGTCCCAAAAACCGCATCCTCAAGCGAGATCCAGAGGTTCATCATCAGGTCGGCACCAGGGCGCGGGCCTGACGGGCGCTGTCCCCCGAATCCTCCACCAAAAAAATCGAAGATATCGCCAAAACCGGAGAAATCCGCTGAGAATCCCCCGAATCCGCCTCCTCCCCCCGTATAGGAGCCCTTCGATGCACTGGTGTAACTATCATGCCCGAGGTGGTCATACTGCGCCCGTTTCTGGGCATCGGAAAGGACGCTGTATGCCTCGTTGATCTGCTTGAACCGCTCTTCCGCCCCCTGCTCCTTGCAGACGTCCGGATGATATTTCCGGGCAAGGCTCCGGTAGGCCTTCTTTATCTCATTCTCATCAGCGGTCCTCGGGATGCCCAGGATCTCATAATAGTCCCCGGTGGCCATCGGGCTCACTCGTCTTTCATGCTGTAATCGGCATCGACCACGGTATCATCTTTCTCTGTTCCGCCCTTTCCTCCCCCTGCAGCCTCCGTTGACTGCCGCTCAGCCTGTGCTTTCTGGTATATCTTGGTAGTCACGGCATAGACCGCTTCCGTGAGGACTTCCATCTGTTTCTTGATCTCATCGGTATTATCAGACTGGAGGGCTCCGCGGACAGCATCGATCCCTGCCTGGACCTTCTCACGGTCGGCCGGTTCCATCGAGTCGCCGCCCTCCTTGATCATCTTCTCGGCGTTGAAAACAGCGGTGTCAGCGAGGTTGCGAAGCTCGATCTCCTCCTTCTTCTTCTTGTCCTCTTCCTCGAAGTTCTTGGAATCGTTCACCATCCGCTTGATCTCGTCTTCAGAGAGCCTCCGGTCACCCTTGATGGTGATGGCCTGCTGGTTCCCTGTCCCGAGATCCTTTGCCGAGACATGGATGATCCCGTTTGCATCGATGTCGAACGTCACCTCGATCTGGGGGATTCCGCGGGGCGCAGGAGGGATCCCTGACAGCTGGAACCTTCCGAGTGTGAAATTGTCCTTTGCAAGGGCACGTTCACCCTGGAAGACATGGATCTCGACACTGGTCTGCCCATCTGCTGCGGTCGAGAAGATCTGGCTTTTCCGGGTGGGGATGGTGGTATTCCGCTCGATAAGCTTGGTCGCGATGCCGCCGAGGGTCTCAATCCCGAGGGTGAGAGGCGTGACATCGAGGAGCACGATGTCTTTTGCCTCTCCCGTGAGGACTGCGCCCTGGATTGCTGCCCCGAGTGCAACACACTCATCGGGATTGATCCCCTTGTCTGGTTCCTTGTGGAGGATCTTCTTGATCGTCTCCTGGACCAGGGGTACGCGGGTTGATCCTCCCACCAGCAGGACATGATGGATGTCCTCGGGTTTCATCTTGGCATCGGCAAGGGCCTGCCGGACCGGCTGGACCGTGGATTCGACCAGGTCACCGATCAGCTGCTCGAGCTTTGCCCTGGTCAGATCGATATCCAGGAATTTCGGTCCGGTAGGACCGGTGGTGATGTAGGGGAGGTTGATGGTGGTCTTCATCTTCTGGGAGAGCTCGATCTTCGCATTCTCCGAGGCATCCCGCAGCCGCTGCATGGCGATCGGGTCGGTCCTGAGGTCGATCCCTTCTTTCTTCCTGAACTCCTCAACCAGGTAGTCCATGACCCTCTTGTCAAAGTCATCACCTCCAAGGAAGTTATTCCCGGAGGTTGCCTTGACCTCGAATACACCATCACCAAGAGTCAGGATCGATACATCGAACGTCCCGCCTCCGAGGTCGTAGACGAGCACAGTGGCATCCTTCTCCTTGTCGATCCCATAGGCGAGAGCGCTCGCTGTCGGTTCATTGATGATCCGGAGCACGTCAAGCCCGGCAATCTTCCCGGCATCCTTGGTTGCCTGACGCTGGGCATCGTTGAAATAGGCAGGGACCGTGACGACAGCTTTCGTGATCTTCTCCCCGAGATACGCCTCGGCATCCACCTTCAGCTTCTGGAGGATCATCGCCGATAGTTCCTGGGGGGTGTACGACTTGTCATCGATTTTTATCTTCTCGGTCGAACCCATCTTCCTCTTGATGGACTGGATGGTCCTCGTCGGGTTCGTTATCGCCTGTCTCCGGGCAAGGCTCCCGACAAGCCGTTCACCGTCTTTGGTGAAGGCAACAACGGACGGGAGTGTACGACCCCCTTCTGCGTTGGGGATGACAACAGGGGTCCCTGCCTCCATGATTGCCATGCAGGAGAACGTTGTTCCAAGATCGATACCAAGCACTTTTTCCTTTGCCATATCAGTCACCTTCTTTTCCCTTCGAGACTGCAACTTTCGCGCAGCGTATTACCCGGTCATGCATCCTGTACCCGCAGGTGAACTCCTCAACAACTGTCCCTTCTTCACAGTCAGAGGGGAGGGAGACCACCGCGTCATGGCAGACGGGATCGAACTTCGTTCCAACGGATTTGATTGCCTGTATCCCGTGCCGTTCGAGGATCGTCCGGAAGAGCTTCTGGATCTGTTCGAGACCCTCCCGGGCAGTGGTATCACCCGATTTGAGCGCCCGTTCGAAATTATCAGCGACCTCAAGGAGTTCGATCGCAAAACCCTCGATCGCAAACCTGGCCTGTGCGTCCATCTCCCGCGTCGTTCTCTTCCTGAAATTTTCGAAATCGGCAGCAAGCCGCAGGAACCGGTCATTCAGTTCATCATAGTCACGCTTCAGATCCTCAAGGGAGGGAGTGGGTGAATCGGAGGCTGATAAGTCTCTTTTTTCCTGATCCAGCCCATTAAATTCCTCCTCTTTTTCGTGAACCATAAGACGATCAGGATAATTATTGCATTGTGGTTCTATAAAATCATTTCCATCGATGCAACGTCTGAAGCCAACGGCTGCAGGCTGTGGCAGGACCATCCCCGCCAGCACTCCATCACTATCATATCAGATCATCTCATAATACCCTGACCATGAAGTGGGCACTCCTTTCTGTCTGGGACAAGCGGGGGATCGTGGATCTGGCAAAGACACTCAGTGCTGCCGGGGTGAAGATCCTCTCATCAGGAGGAACCGGCACGGTGCTGGACGAGGCGGGTATTGATTTCACCGAGGTCTCAGCATACACCGGCTCGACCGAGATGATGGACGGCCGGGTGAAGACCCTCCACCCCAAGGTGCACGGGGGGCTCCTTGGGCGGAGGGGTATCGATGACGCAACAATGGCAGAACACGGGATCGCCCCGATCGACCTGCTGGTGGCAAACCTGTACCCGTTCGAGCAGATGGCCCTGACCATTCCGGACCTTGACAGGCTGGTGGAGTATATCGACGTGGGAGGGCCGGCCATGATCCGGGCTGCGGCCAAAAATTACCGGGATGTTGCGGTGATCACGGACCCGGGCGATTACCCGCTTGTTGCCGATGCCCTGAAGAAAGGAGGGTTCTCCCCCGAACAGCGGTTCATGCTGGCCAGGAAGGCATTTGCACGGACGGCAGCCTACGATGCGGCGATCAGCAACTATTTCCAGTCTTCTGGCGCAGAGTATGCCCCGGTCATCACCCTCCAGTTCAGGAACGGGCGACAGCTCCGCTACGGCGAGAATCCCCACCAGAAGGGCGTGGTCTACGGTGAGGCGGGAATCGCTGCGGTTGCACCACTCCAGGGAAAGCAGATGTCCTACAATAACTATCTCGACCTGAACGCAGCAGCCAGCCTCTTGGACGAATTCGAAGAACCTGCTGCCGTGATCGTCAAGCACAATAACCCATGCGGGGTCTCCCTGGGAGCACACGTCCTCGAGGCATATGTTGGAGCACGAGAGGTCGACCCGGTATCGGCATACGGAGGAGTCGTTGCCATAAACGGGGAGGTGGGACTCCCGCTCGCTGAAGAGATCTGTTCGACCTTCGTGGAAGTGGCAGCTGCCCCTGCGTTCACCCCCGATGCACTCGATACCATGCACCGGAAGGAGAATATGCGGGTGGTGGTCCTGCCTCACCCCAGCATTGGTCCGGAGTTCAGGACGATAGCAGGGGGCATCCTCATGCAGGAGACCCCGCCCTACCGGGAGCACTGGCAGGTTGTCACCGATCGGGACGCGACCCCTGCCGAGCTCCGGGCGCTGCAGCTGGGATGGAAGGTCTGCAAGCACACCCGGAGCAATGCGATCGTCTTTGCCAGCCAGCAGAAGATCCTGGGGATCGGCGCAGGACAGATGAGCCGGGTGGATTCGGCAAAGATTGCGATCGACAAGTCCCTCTTCTCGCTCGAAGGATCGGTCGTGGCTTCCGATGCATTCCTCCCCTTCCCGGACACCCTCGAGATTGCGGCTGCGGCAGGTGCCACCGCACTGGTCCAGCCTGGCGGGTCGATCCGGGATGATGAGGTTATCGCAGCGGCAAACAACCTGAACATGGCGATGGTCTTCACCGGAATCCGCTACTTCAGGCATTAGGACAGAGTAATTTTTTTAGTATAGTCCTTTTTTTACCACCATTCTTTCTCATAAATCACCTCATAACATATTCATTAGTTGGAGTTCGAAAATCGATGGAAAAAGTGAAACACAATTCAATATGAACAATGAAGAAATGTATGTGCTCGATACCACTCTATCGCATCTTGGGCAAGCCACAGCGGCGGGAGTTAGCCGAAGGCGAGAACCCCCCGGAGCGTTTTAAAAAGACATGAAACACGTTGAGGTGAGGAAAATGAGTGGAAAAAATGACCCTTTCCCCTTTTTCTCACAGCGGCAATCCGGCTACCAGATTTTTTTTGCAAAGAGGAAGTGAATCCCGCTCCATTGAGCCAGACTTCCCCCCCGCATGTATGAAATCCTGCCATTCATCCATTTTTTGAATCGCCCGAAAAGTTTGAATCGACAGGAATGCCCCCTCCGATTGTATTCCTTTCACGCGCGTTTGATCCTTCCCGGAAGAGAATCGCTATGAGCTGACATGAGGGTCCGGATGCTGTGGTTCCGGAGCTGTGGTATATTTTTTAAGGACCCTACTTGATATCATCTAACAGGTGATATCGATGGAATACGGTTCGATTATCGGCGAATCAATCGAGTATGCAAAGGAAGCGGTATGGGAAAAATGGACGAAGTGGATCCTTCTGATTGTGTCAACCATCATCTTTCCCCTGATACTCGGATATGTGATGGAAATTTACCGGGGCACGAAACCGGCCCCTGAGCTCGAACACTGGGGGAAACTCTTCATTGACGGCCTGAAGCTGATCGCGGCCTGGATTGTCTATATGCTCCCTGTCATCGCGGTACTGCTCGTATTCGGCGGCTGGGCGCTCTTCTCAGCCATCCAGCAGTCTGCCATGAGCGGGAATCCCGACTTCTTTGCCTCGAATCCTGAACTTCTCATGCCGCTCATCGCCACGTTCCTGTTTGGGCTTCTGATCGCGGTGATTCTTGCGATTCTGATCAGTATCGTTGCCTATATCGGCATCATACGCATGGCGAGAGCGGAGCGGTTCGGCGAGGCATTCAACTTCTCTGCGATTTTTGAGACGATCCGGAAGATCGGGTGGGGGGGCTATATCCTTGCGTTGATCATCCTTGTTGTGGTGGTCATGGTCTTTGGCATCATCCTGGCCCTGATCATGGCTATCCCGTACATCGGCTGGCTCATCTACCTGGTACTGCTCCCGCTGCTCTCGATATTCCAGGCACGGTATCTCGCCCAGGTGTACGATGCCGGAGAGGACCAGACGATTGAGAGTGCAGTCCCGGTCCAGGCATAATCTTTTTTAAATCCTTTTATTCACCGGGATCGGCCGGGTCCGTGAGAGCAATTAAAAAAAGGAGACAATCGTCTGTTTTTCCTTAAAAAGTCTATTTTTCTTGGTCCGATATATTAATGAGGCGCTGCAGCAACAGTATGGGTGTGGTGGATTATCCATGACAGATCGTTTTATTCCCTGAAAAAATTCGCTTTTTTGATACCACGTTACGGGACGGGGAACAGACTCCCGGTGTCTCGTTGAAACCTGTTGAGAAACTGGAGATTGCAACGCGCCTCTCGGAGATCGGTATCCACGTGATCGAGGCGGGATCCGCGGTTGCTTCTGAAGGGGAACGCCAGGCCTTGCGGCTCATCTCGGACGCCGGACTCCCGGCCGAGATCTGCACGTACGTCCGTGCAGTCCCTCTTGACATCGACTATGCCGCAGAGTACGGTGCCGACTCGGTGCATCTCGTCATCCCGGTAAGCGACCTCCACATCGAGAAGAAACTCCGGAAGAGCCGGGACGAGGTGTACGCGATGGCGATGGACGCCGTCACGTATGCAAAGGAGCGGGGCCTCATCGTGGAGCTCTCCGGGGAGGACGCCTCCCGGGCAGATCCCACATTCCTGAAATCGGTCTATTCCGGGGGGCTTGACCATGGTGCCGACCGGCTCTGTTTCTGCGATACCGTCGGCCTCCTCACTCCGGAACGGGTCGCGGTGATCATCCCCCCGCTCTGCCTCGCCCCGCTCTCCATCCACTGCCACGATGACCTGGGTATGGGGCTTGCAAACACGATGGCAGCACTCCATGCAGGAGCCTCGTGTGCCCATGTCACCGTCAACGGACTTGGCGAACGGGCAGGAAACACCCCCTTTGAGGAGCTCGTCATGGCGCTCGAGATCCTCTACCAGTACCGGACCGGGATCAGGACAACAGAGATCTATCCGCTTGCTGCCCTGGTATCCCGTCTTACCGGGGTCCCGCTCCCCACGAACAAGGCGATCGTGGGCGAGATGGCATTCACTCACGAGAGCGGGATCCATGCCCAC
>Ga0116170_10006407_pt1 | contig 10324 bp, 7 predicted proteins | sample AD_JPNHW1_MetaG_FD_89797 | JGI IMG/M metagenome (GOLD analysis project Ga0116170, IMG submission 89797) | Active sludge microbial communities of municipal wastewater-treating anaerobic digesters from Japan - AD_JPNHW1_MetaG | ecosystem: Engineered > Bioreactor > Anaerobic > Digestate | place...
ATCAGACAGCGACTGTCCAAGAGCGCGGATGTGATCGGGCGTCGTGCCGCAGCAGCCGCCGACGATGTGGATGCCAAAGTCGCGCACGGACTTGGCGACCTTCTCGGCAAAGCCCTCGGGCTTCAGGCCGAAGACCAATTTTCCGCCTTCATTCACGGGCAGGCCCGCGTTGGGCAGGCAGCTGATCGCCAGAGGCGAAGTCTCCGATAGCACGGAGAGCGGACCGCGCATCTCGTCGGGACCGGTGCCGCAGTTCAGCCCCAGCACATCCAGCCCCAGGGGTTCCAGCGAGGCGATGACGGCAGGCACGTCGCTGCCCAGCAGCAGCGTGCCGGTGGTTTCCACCGTCACCTGCGCCCACAGCGGGATCTGGATCTTTGCCTCGGCCATGGCCTGGCGCGCCGCGCGCACCGCGAGCTTGATCTGGCCCAGATCCTGGCTGGTCTCGATGAGGATGGCATCGGGCACGCCCTGAATCAGGCCGCGCATCTGCGCCAGGTACGAACGGTACAGATCCACGTAGGAGATGTGCCCCAGGGTCACCAGCTTGGTGCCGGGGCCCACGCTGCCGATGACGAACTTGGGCCGGTCGTAGCTGCGCGCCACGTCCCGCGCCAGGGCGACGGCCTGGCGGTTCAGCTCTTCCACGCGATGCTGCAGGCCGAACTCGGCAAGCACCACCTCGTTGCAACCGAAGGTGTTCGTCTCGACGGCGTCCGAGCCCGCGTCGAAGTAGGCCGCGTGGATATCGCGGATCCAGTCGGGACGGCGCTCGTTGAACAGTTCCAGGCAGCCCTCGAAGGCCGCGCCGCCGAAATCGTCCACCGTGGGCTTGCGCGAAAGCAGCAGGCTGCCCATACCGCCATCGAGCAGCAGGATCTGATCGCGAAGGAATTGAGAGATCGTCGTCATACAAAGCTCACAAGAAAAAGCTCAAGAAAAAGACTCACCACCAAGTTCACCAAGAAGGCACCAGTGGCGCCAAGAAAAGCAAAGAGAACGGGAAGAGCATCCTTGGTGATCTTGGTGTTTTGTCTTGGTGCCCTTGGTGATTCATCTTTTCAATTCCCGATGTATTCCACGCTCACATCGCCCAGCACGGTGACCTGGCAGGCGAGGCGCTGATCGGGGGGAGCTTCGATGGAGGCGAGGAAGTCGCGCTCCTCGGCGCTGGGCTTCGAGCAATGCTCCAGGCCTTCGGCCACGCGCACGCGGCAGGTGCCGCAGGAGCCGCTGCCGCAGCCAAAGGTCAGATCCGCGCCCGAGGCCTGGGCGATCTCCATCAGCGGCGTGCCCACGGGCGCTTCCACCAGCAGGTCTTCCAGCACGAAATGAACGCGGGCTTTATCAGCCATGGCGAACTCCTTTCAGCAGCTCTGGCCCAGCACCCTATCCAGGGCGCGCGCCACATGGATGCGCGTGGTATCCAGGAACGGGATGCCTTGGTGGGAGTCTTCCGTGAGGATCAGCGGCAGCTCGGTGCCGCCCAGCACCAGGGCCTGGATGTCGTCCTGCACGACCATGCGCTCCAGGATGGCGAGCAGGCGCTGGCGGGCTTCGTCACGAAAGATGCCGTTCACAAGTTCGCCCATGTAGATGCGGTGGATCTCGGCCTTCTCGTCCGCCGTGGGCGTATGGACCGCGATGTCCGCCGCCTGGAAGGTCTCGGGATAGAACGGCGCGTTCATGGTGAAGGCCGTTCCGAAAAGCCCCACGCGCGCATATCCCCGCGCCGCGTCCCGCGCGGCTTCGACGATGCTGAGCAGCGGAAGGGGCGCGCGAGCGGACAAGGCGTCGAAGACCAGATGGGGCGTGTTCGAGGACAGCAGCGCGAAATCGGCACCGCCCTTGGCGAGGCGATCCAGCTCCCGCAGCAGGAACTCCGTTACGTCCTCCAGGCGCCCCGCGGCGATCAGATCCAGCATCCGCGTCATGTCGATGCTATTGATGAGCACCGAGGGATAGGTGCCATCGCCCACGCGCGCCCGGTAGGCGGCGATGAAGGCGCGATAGTAGGCGATGGTGGATTCGGGACCGATGCCGCCGATGATGCCCAGGGTCTTCATGGCTATTGACGACCGAAACCCGTGACGGGCTTCAGCAGTCCTTCCAGCATGGCGACGTTGCCCATGGGGGCGCTGACCTGAAGCCCCTGCACGCGCGGCATCACCGCCTCGATGGTCTCGCGGCAGATATCCAGGCCCTCCTTCAGCTGATCCTCGGCGCTGGCGTGCTTGGCCATGCGATCCAGGATGCGCTGCGGCACAAAGACGCCCGGCACCTCGTTGGCCATGAACTGCGCGTTGCGCAGGTTCTTCAGGGGCCAAAGGCCCGCGATGATGGGCACGCCCAGCGGCTGCGCGAAATCGAGGAAGCGGAAGAGGGAATCGGGATCGAAGACCGGCTGGGTCATGGCCCAATCGGCGCCAGCCTCCACCTTGTGGCGGAAACGCTCCTTCTCGCGGTCCAGGTCGATGGCCATGGGATTCGCGCCCACGCCCACACTGAAGGAGGTGAACCCCCCCAGATCCGTGCCCCCCAGATCCAGCCCGGAATTGAGGCGATTGACGATGTTCACCAGGCCGATCGCATCCACATCGAAGACAGCCGTGGCCTTGGGATAGGGGCCGAGCTTCGGGGGATCACCGGTGATGGCCAGCACGTTGCGCAGACCGAGCGCCGCCGCGCCCAGCAGATCGCTTTGCATGCCCAACAGGTTCCGGTCGCGGCAGGCGAAGTGCATGATCGTCTCGATGCCCACGCGCTGCTCGATGAGGCAGGCCGTGGCCAGGGCCGACATGCGCGCCATGGCGCGGGGGCCATCGGGCACGTTGATGGCGTCGATGCCAAGCTCTTTCGCCTGCTTCGCCTTGTCCAGCAGCTTGTCGGGACTGGTCCCCTTGGGGGGCACCAACTCGATGGTGGTGACGAACTGGCCATCCGCCAGCTTGCGGCTGAAGGCGCTCCGTTCGCGGAAAAGCACGGTGGGCGTGGGCTTGCCATGCTCGGCGCTGGTGATCTCGGGCCGCGTCTCCACGAAGGCCAGTTCCTGCGCCAGAGCCCCGCGCATGGCGCGGGTGTGCGCGGCCGTGGTGCCCGCATCACCGCCCACGCCCACAGCACCCAGTTGGAAAGCAGTGCGTGCGAATTCGCCCAGGTATTCGGGGCTGGCCATGTAGAGCATGCGGCCATCCACCATGCGCGGCAGTCCCGCGCTGGGCCGCAATACCAGCGGCGTATTGGTGACGGCCTTGAAGCGCTTGAGCAGATCCAGCAGCGGCGCGGGGCCCGTGCCGCCGTTCACGCCCACCATGTCCGCGCCCCATTCCGAGAGCTTGCGGATGTACCACTCGGGCTCGGTGCCGAACAGGGTCTGCCCTTCGTCGTTGGGCGTCATGAGCGCCACCACGGGCAGATCGCAGATCTCCTTGACGGCCAGGATGGCCTGCTGCACCTCGCCCAGATCCTCGAAGGATTCCAGGATGAAGAGATCCACTCCGCCCTTGAGCAGCGCCTGGGCCTGCTCGATGAAGATGCCCCGCGCCTCAACGAAAGAAGTGGGTCCCCACGGCTCGATGCGCAGGCCCAGGGGCCCGATGCATCCCGCGACCCAGACGTTGTCGTTGGCGATGACCTTGCGGGCCAGCCGCACACCTTCGATGTTGATGCGTTCCAGACTCTCCGCCAGACCGTAGCCCTGCAGCTTCACGCGGTTGGCGGCCCAGGTGTTGGTGGTGAGGATCTGCGCGCCCGCCGCCCGGAATTCTTCGTAGATCTCCGAGATCAGTTCCGGCGAGGTCGTGTTGACCTCATCGAAGGAGCGATTGATGAAGACGCCGCGCTCATAGAGCACCGTTGGCGCGGAGCCATCAAACAGAAAACGCTGCCCAGCCTTCAGAGCGTCTCGAAAATTGGAAGACCATGTGGAAGACATTGGAGCCTCGCGAAATCCGCGTTCTCCGCAGATCCACGCACGGTCGCCAGAAGCGAACGAAGAATCAATCCTGGATACCAGCCTTTTGCCGTTCGACATCAGCTCGTCATCTCCCCGGTTGGCCAAAGCCGACCGGCAGGATTTGGCACCACGACCCGCATTGCGGGGCAGGTTGCCAAGGCTTCACAGGGCCCGTCCCTCCACCTTTCTGGATACCGCACTATGGAACTGACAAAGAACCTTGGAATCATCAAGCATGAAGCCAGGACCCCCCGCGGTCAAGGCGCGGAATGCCCGCAAACGGCACGCGTCAAGCCCTCTCCCCAACGCGGGGTGCGCCTTCACCCCAGCGTGCCCCCCAGCTCCAGGGCTCCCACCACGCGGTTGCGGCCGCGTCCCTTGGCCTCGTAGAGCGCCTTGTCCGCGATCGAGAACAGGGCCTCTGCGGTCATCGCTTGATCGGGCAGGGTGGCCACGCCGATGCTGGCGTGGATATGGAGATCAGGTGGGAACTCTGGCATCGGCAGGGGAATGGTGGCGATGGCGTGGCGCAGGCGCTCGGCGAGGGCGAGCGCATCCTGGTAGGTGGTCAGGGGCAGGAACACCGTGAACTCCTCGCCACCATAGCGCGCCACGATATCGCCGACCCTCAGCCCCGCGGCGATGCTTCGACTCATGGCGATCAGCACATGGTCCCCTGCCTCATGCCCGAACTGGTCGTTGATCCGCTTGAAGTGGTCGATGTCCAGCATCAACAGCGAAAGGGGCTGCTGCTTGCGGATGGCCTGATCCACCAGCTTGGGGGTGAGTTCATCCAAGAACCGGCGGTTATAGACGCCGGTCAACCCGTCGCGAATCGCGCGCTCCTTGGCGGATTCCAGGGCGCGGATCAGTCGCAGGGAGGCCGCCGTCCCCGAAACCAACATCGATGCCCGGCGGACGCGATCGGACGACCAGTAGGACTTAAGAGGGGACTGAAGGTTTACCAGCCCCAGCGTCTGCCCCGAAGCCACCAAGGGCAGGCAAAGATAGGAACCGCACTCGGGAACCCCCAGGGCGCAGACACAGGCGGTCGGACCATCCGCAGGAAGGTTCACCAGCGCGCCCTGACGGATCGCCCGACAGGCCATGGCGTCTGAAAGCATCCGAGGTGCTGGCTTGTCAGGATCCAGAACCGGCGCCTCCCCACCGGCTGGCATGCAGAACACCAGCCGATCGCCCTCCGGCGGCCGCATCAGGATGCGCAGGGTCGAGATCTGGAACGTGCGCCGAAGGGCCTGTTCGAAAGCCTCCATCACGTCTTCTTCGCGACTGAGCTGCTGGAGCAACGCCATGTACATCTGGCTGGCCACCGCCTCCTCGCTTTCATGCAGCAGGATCTGCTCGCGCTCTCGCACCCGGAGATCCAACTCGTATAAGGCGTGGCTGAGGATATCCACCTCGCGGACCCCCAGGCTCACGGGCTCCGGAAAGCCGTCGTTCTCCTTGGCGTATTCCGAAAGGTCCACCAGGGGCTTGGCCACCTTGTGGATGACGCGCCGCACCATCAGGATCGCCGCCCCCAGCGTCAGAATGATCAGGATCAGCGCGATCCAGCGCGCTTCCGTCAGCGCACGATCCAGGTACCCCAGTTGCGGATTGTCCTGTCGTCCCAGCATGGAATCAAAGGCGACCATATCCTCTCGAAGGCGCTGGAACATGCGCTGCTGGGCGTCGATTTCCTGGCGCAGGCCGCGAAGCTGTCCAGCCTCCATCCGATGAATGGATTCCTCGACGAAGCGATGCCAAGTATCGCGGGTCTCATGAAAGCGCTTGGCGGACATGACCGTCTGAACCTGCTCCTCCTCGGTCAAGTTGTCCTGGATGCTTTGAATGGCGTCTTCTTCCTCCTGAACCCCCTCCCGGTACAGCCGCAATCCCTGACCCTCCCCTGTCAGCACATAACCTTGAAGGCCGATGTCCTGCTGCAGCAGTGCGCCCTCCAGGGCCTGCTGGGCTCTCAGGCGACTAAGGATGCGGATCTGGGCGTCGGATTGCTGGGAGACGCGCCGACCCCAATAGAGCCCCAGCAGCACGCTCATCAGCAGGAAAACAGTGCCAATGCCCCCGACCCCCAGGTAGAGGAAGCTGCGCAGCGAGCGGAAATGGGAACTGGTATCGATCACGAAAGGCCTTCAACAACTGGCGGGTTTATCGGCGAGTTACCCAAAAGTCTTCAAAGACGGCGCATGACATTCTCCCAGCACCGCTTCCCGTCCTAGAATCCAAGAGGAACAGCCCTTTGCCCCAGGAAGCCCCTGGCTTGATTCTTTTGCCCCCAATCCCCCTCCAACCAGGAGACAAGATGCGCATACACCCTTTGATCACCATGCTGTTGGCGTTGACGGCCGCGGCGGCACCCGCCACGGCCCAGACGCCTCAGGCCCCGGCCGCCAATCGCCCCTCCGTGAGCCAGCCGACCATTCAGCCGGACGGCCGCTTCGTGGCGGGGCCGCCCCGGCATCCCGTGGCGCTCCTGCCCGCGCTCCCCGAACCGGAAGACACGTCCTTCTACGCCCTCAAGGACGTGCCCCATGGGCGCGTCGAGGTGGTGACCTACAAGACTTCCGCAGGCCTGAACAAGCGGATGCACGTCTACCTGCCGCCCGGATATGACACCCAGACCAGCAAGCGCTACCCGGTTCTGTATCTCAACCACGGCGGCGGCGAGAACGACGCCCACTGGACCGCGACGGTGCCCCACGCGGGAGGCTTTACCCACTGCATCCTGGACAACCTCATCGCCGCCGGGAAGGCGCGGCCCATGATCATCGTGATGCCCAACACGTCGAACCTAGTCTCCGGCACGCCGCCCCAGCTGGGCAAGGATGACGCCTGCACGCAGGAGTACATCAAGGATCTGGTGCCCTACGTGGATGGTCACTACCGCACCCGGGCGCAGCGCGAGGCCCGGGCCGTCGCCGGGCTTTCCATGGGCGGCTTCGTGGCGCTCAACACGGGCTTGACCCATCTCGAAACCTTCGGCGAGCTCTACGTCTACAGCTCGGGCTACTGGGCCAACATGCTTCCGGCCTTCGAGGAGAACTTCAAGGCGCTCCTGAGCGATCCCAAGATCAACGAACGCTTCGAAATGCCCATCTATTTCGCCGCCGGTGAAACCGATATCGCGCTCTACAACAGCATGCGGACCCTGGGCATCTTCAATCAGCACGGCATCCGCAACTTCTGGGTGCTGAGCTCCCATGGGCACGAATGGCTGAACTGGCGGCGGTACCTCTACCAGACCGCCCAGATCATGTTCCCGGAATACCCCTAAGCACCGCGTCCGGCGACCGGCCGGAGCCACTTGATCCGGTTCACCCCGTTCACTTGCTCATGGAGAAAAACATGCGATCACCCCTCAGGTGTCATCAGTGGCTCCAGCCCGTTCTCGGCCTGGCCCTGACCCTGACTCTGGCCCTTGGTGCCTTCCAGGCCCGCGCCCAGGCACCGGTGCCCAGGCCCAAGCCCATCGAGTCCCCCGTCGTTCATGCCGACCGGACCGTCACCTTCACGCTGAAGGCACCCGGCTCCCAGAAGGTGGAACTCAGCGCCCAGTTCTTGAAGGCCCCCCAGCCCATGGCCGCGGACGCTTCCGGCCAGTGGACGGTCACCGTGGGACCGGTGGAACCCAATCTGTATCCCTACAACTTCGTGGTTGATGGCGTCGGCGTGGCGGATCCCGCCAATCCCGACATCTTCCCCAACGAGAACTTCAAGGCCAGCCTGGTGGATATCCCCGGCGATGCGCCCGCGATCTACTCCACCCAGGATGTCCCCCACGGGGAAGTGACGCACTGCTTCTACGTGTCCAAGACCCTGAACTGCACCCGTCCCATGATGATCTACACACCGCCGGGATACCGCGCGGGCAAGGACCGCTACCCGGTGCTGTACCTGGTCAGCGGCACCACGGACACCGAGGAAACCTGGTTCAAGGCGGGCCGCATGAACTTCATCCTCGATAACCTGATCGCCCAGAAGAAGGCCGTCCCCATGATCGTCGTGATGCCCTACGGCAACATGAACACCGGGGCGCCGATGCCTTCCTCCATCCTGGCCGCGGAGATGTACAGGGTCTTCAGCAACGAGATGAAGGACAACATCATCCCGTTCGTCGAAAAGAACTTCCGGGTCGTGCCCGATCGCGATCACCGGGCCATCGCGGGCTTTTCGCGCGGCGGCGGCCAGTCCCTGTTCACGGCCTTCCTGCACCTGGACACCTTCGCCTGGATCGGCTCGTACAGCGCGTATCTCACGCCCGAAGTGTTCAACAAGTATTTTGCGGAATGGGCCACGCACCCCGAGAAGGTCAACCAGAAGATCCACCTGCTTTGGCTGGGCGTCGGGAAATCCGACTTCCTGTACGAACCGGCGATCACCTTCATGGACTACCTGAAGGACAAGCGCATCGAACGGCAAACCCTGATCACCGAGGGGGGCCACACCTGGATGAACGCGCGGCACTACCTGACGGAAACCCTGCAGAAGTATTTCAAGCCGGCCGTTTCCGCGAAGTAATCCCACTCGAAGCCCCGCCCTACCTGCCCCTCGGCCCCGTTTCACGGCACGCCGAGGGGCAGATTTCAAAGTGAGGACGCTCCGCTTTTTGTTCGCTTCTTGTTTCGGTTCTCGCGGCCGCATCCGCTAATCTGGGGCAAGCATGATCAGCTCCCTTCGCATCCAAAACCTAGCCCTCGTCGAAGACCTCACCCTTGATCTCAAGGGCGGCTTCACCGTGCTGACCGGGGAGACGGGCGCGGGCAAGTCGCTGCTGGTGGACGCCCTGTCCCTGCTGATCGGCGCGCGCAGCGATGGCGAACTGGTGCGCCTGGGCAGCGAGCGCGCGACGGTGGAAGGCGTCATCGAGGGCTCGTTCGATGTGTGGACGCGCTTTCTGGATGAGCGCGGCCTCCCCTGCGAACAGCCGGTGGTGATCCGCCGCGAGGTCGGCACGAACAACCGCAGCCGGGCCTGGATCAACGGCGCCGCCTGCGCCCTGGCCGATCTAAAGGAAGCGGGCCGCATCTGGATGCGCCTGGCCAGCCAGCACGATCACCAGAACCTGCTGGCCGAAGAGCGGCACCTGGCCCTGCTGGATGAAGTGCTGGGCCTTCAGCCGGATCTGACCGCCGAAGTGGAAGCCCTGCGCGGGGCCGACGCCCGCCTGAAGGCGCGGCGCAAGAGCGCTTCCGAGCGGGAACAGCGCCTGGAGTGGTTGGCGGAGCAGATCGGCGATCTGGACAAGCTCTGTCCAAAACCCGGCGAATGGGCGACGCTTCGCGCCGAACGCGAACCGCTGCGCCACGCCGCGGCGCTGGAGGCCGCCTTCCGCGAATCCGCCGAGAACCTGCGCGAGGCCCAGACGCCTGCGCAGACGGCTCATCGCGCCCTGGCCCGCGCCGCGTCCATCCTGCCCGACGCCCAAGGGGACGTCGATCGCCTGCGATCCCTCGTGCTGGAGCTGGAGGATCTGCTGGCCTTGACCCAGGATCAGGCCATCCGCTGGTCCAAGGAGGGCGTGGAGCGCATCGAGCAGCTGGAAGCTCGTCTCGCGCAATTCGAGAAGCTGGCCCGCCGCCATCGCTGCGAACCGGAAGAACTGCCCGCGCGGCTCCAGGCACTGAAGGACGAGCAGAAATCGCTGCTGGCCGGGGAGACGGCGCTGGAGGAGTTGGAGGCCCAACTCCGAATCGCCGCCGAGGCCTACCGTCAGGCGGCCGCCAAGCTCCACGCCCGCCGCGAGAGCTTGATTCCGCCCCTGGAGAAAGAGGTCCACCGGCGGCTGGCGAAGCTGGGCATGGCCGGTGCGCGCATCCAGGTGCGGCTCTCCATCGCCGAGGAGGCTTCCAGCCCCGTGCTTCACAACGGCCTGGCCGCCAGGGTCGCGCTCTCGGGATTCTCCGCGCTCGCCATCTGGATCGAATCCAACGCGGGCGAGGGCTTCAGGCCCCTGGCGAAAATCGCATCGGGCGGCGAAATGAGCCGCCTCATGCTCTCGCTCATGCTGGCGGGACTGGCCCTGGCCAAGGACGGCGCGGAAGCCCATACCCTGGTGCTGGACGAAGTGGACGCGGGCATCGGCGGCGAGACCGCCATTGCCGTGGGCGAGGCCGTGCAGGAACTGGGACGCCGACACCAGGTGCTGGCCGTCACCCATCTGGCCCAGGTGGCCGCGCGATCCAATCACCATGGGCGGCTATCCAAAGCCACCAGCGAGGGCCGCACCCGCAGCGACCTGGCTTGGCTGGCCGACGAAGACCGCGTGCGCGAACTGGCGCGACTGCTTTCGGGCCATCCCGATCGCCTGGAAGCCCAGCAGCACGCGCGCAGCCTGCTGGCGTGACGATG
>Ga0116170_10006410_pt1 | contig 10323 bp, 1 predicted proteins | sample AD_JPNHW1_MetaG_FD_89797 | JGI IMG/M metagenome (GOLD analysis project Ga0116170, IMG submission 89797) | Active sludge microbial communities of municipal wastewater-treating anaerobic digesters from Japan - AD_JPNHW1_MetaG | ecosystem: Engineered > Bioreactor > Anaerobic > Digestate | place...
CGTCACCTGAGCCGGAGCTGAAGGCAGTGAGAACACCGAGGAATAGACCGCTCCGACGCTGTAGTTGTAGATACCGTTGGGGAGGGAATGATCGATGAACTGGCCGGCCGTGGGAACGGGGACGTAGCCGATCTCGACGCCGTTGCGATAGACCACGAAGCCGATCTCTCCCTGATCGGGACTCACCCAGCTGATGTGGACGTCGTTGCCGTTCACGATCTGAGCCGTGACTCCCGTGGGAGGATTGGCGACCATGATGTTGATCGTCGCACCGGTCGAAGCCGAGGAGAGACCTTCCGCGTATATCGTCTTGACGTAGTAGTCATAGCTGCCGTTGGGAAGATTCAGATCTGTATAGCTTGTCAGGGTCGTGGTGCCGATCTGAACTCCATTGCGATAGATATTGTAACCCAGTACAAGCCCTGTCGGCGCTGTCCAGGCAAGGACTACGTCACGTTCACCGCTGAGGGTGGCTGTCAGTCCTGTGGGAGGATTGAGATCGGGCATGACATAGACGGTGACGTTGACAGTATTTGAAGGTATGGAGAGTCCCGCGTCATAGACGGCAACCATATAATATGAATAGTTGCCGTTGGGAAGACCGTAGTCCGTCCAGGAGGTCAGAGCGGGATTGTCCAGCACCTGATAGAGGTTGTTGTTGCGATAGATGAAATAACCTTGGAAAGCTCTGGGAAGGCTGGTCACAGGAATCGTCCAGCTCAGGGTCACGTTGTCCTCGACGACGTTCGCGGTCAGAGCCGTCACCTCATAAGGAACTTCCACGACCGCAGTGACCGTGTTGGTCGGTTCGGACAAGCCACCCACGTAGATCGCCTTGACGAAATAGGTGTAGGTGCCATTGGCGAGATTGAGATCCTGATAGGAGGCAACCGTAGTGATCGCCAGAGGTGAGCCATTCCGATAGACCTGATAGCCGGTCAGACTCCTGAAGGAGATCGGCGCGGCTTGCCAGACGAGGGAAACGTCATCACCGCTGACCTGCTGAGTGAGGTTGGTCGGCGCGAACTGGATCTCGATAAAAGCCACGGCTGTGTTCGTCGGAGCGGAAAGTCCTGAGGAATACACGGCTTTCACATAATAGTTGTAGGTGCCGTTGGCAAGATCAAGATCATGATAGTTGGTTTCAGTGACCTGAGCAAGCTCCTGATCATCACGATAGACTTTATAACCCAGGAAGGATCTCAGACCGCCGGAGACAGCGGCAGCAGTCCATGAAAGGGTCACATCATCGACGGAGACCATAGCAGTAAGGTTGGTAGCAGGATACAGCACTTCGACGACCACGTTTACCGTGTTGGTAGGGGTCGAGGTTCCACTGCTGTAAGTAGCCTTGACGTAGTAGCTGTAGCTGCCGTTGCTAATGTTCAGATCGGTATAGGTCAGGCTAATAGTCTGCCCGATCAGGAGATCATCACGATAGACATCATAACCGATAAGGTCGCGCAGTCCGCCCGAGGTCGGAGCAGGCAGCCAAGCAAGAGTCACGTCATCATCCAAAACAATGTATGTCAGGTTTGAGGCAGGATAGAGGACTTCGACCGTTGCTGTCACAGTGTTCGAAGCAACTGATTCGCCTGTGCCATACATGGCTTTGACGTAGTACTGATAGGTTCCGTTGGCAAGATCGCTGTCCGTGTAGGTCGTTCCACTTGTGAAGTTCAGGATCTGACCGTCACGATAGATGTTATAGCCAAGCAAAGCTCTGGCTGAATTGGGTGCAGGGCTCCAGCTAAGCATGACATCATCCGCGACGACCTGATAGGCGAGGTTCGAGGCTGGATAGAGAACTTCAACGAGTACTTCCACTTCGGGAGTAGGGATCGCGTCTCCCGTACCATAAGAGGCAATAACCGTGTAGTGATAAATGCCATTGGCAAGATCAAGATCGTTGTAAGTAGTCGCGAGAGACGTTGTGACCAACGAACCATCCCTGATGATCTTGTAACCTAGGAAGCTCCTCAATCCACCGGAAGTTGCTGCCGCATTCCAACTGAGCGCAATGTCATCACCGGTCACTAGGTAGGTGAGGTTCGTGGCAGGATATAGCACTTCCATCAGGGCATTGACCGTATTGGTCGGGCTTGATTCCCCTGTGGTGTACTGCGCCGTGATATAGTACTGGTAGATGCCATTGGCAAGGGAAGCGTCGGTGTAGCCCGGTGTCTGCACATTGATGAGCAGAGAACCATCCCGATAGATATTGTAGCCGAGGAAGTTCCGTGTGCCGGATGTCGGTGCTGCTTCCCAGCTGAGGATTATGTCATCATCATTGGTGGTATAACTAAGATTAGCAGCAGGATAGAGAACCTCAACGATCGCTTCGACCGTGTTTGTAGGAAGAGACACTCCGGTGAGATATACAGCCGTCACATAATAGTGATAAACACCATTGGCAAGGTTCTGATCTATGTAAGACGTGCCTGCCGTTTGCGCAAGCTCGACACCTTCACGGTAGATCTTGTAGCCCTGGATATTTCTCAAGCCACCGGATGTCACCGCTGCGTTCCAGGCGAGAGAAACGTCATCACCATTAACCTGCGCCGTGAGTGTTGTCGCGGGGTAGAGTACCTCCACAAGGACGTTCACAGTGTTGGTGGGTGTCGCGGCTCCGCTGGTATATACTGCCGTCACATAATAGGCATAGATTCCGTTGCTCAGGTTCATGTCTACGTAAGTAAGACCCGCTGTATGAGTCAGGAGCGATCCGTCTTTATAGACATCATACCCGAGGAAACCACGCAGACCACTGGTAGTGGCTGCCGCTTCCCAGGAGAGGGTCACATCGTCATCGAGAACCGTGTAGCTCAGATTCGCTGCAGGATAAAGCACCTCTACGACCGCTGAAACGGTATTACTCGGAGTTGACTCCCCGGTACCGTAGTATGCCGTGACGTAGTATTCATAGGTTCCATTCGCCAGACCCGCGTCAGCATAAGCCGCCGATACAGACGTCCCGATCTGAGTTCTGTCCCGGTAGATCTTGTAGCCAAGCATAGCACGCGCTGAGATCGGAGCAGGTGTCCAAACCAGACCGACAGTATCGCCCGTGACGTTGGCAACCAGCTCCGAAGGAGCATAGAGAACCTCCACCAGAGCCGAAGCTACATTCGAAGGTATCGCTGAGCCGCTGGAATAGATCGCCACGATCTGATACTGGTAGAGACCATTGGCAAGATCCAGATCCTGATATGTCAGGACGTTCGTCTGAGCGATCTCAGCACCATCCCGCAGGATCGTATAACCTGTGAAGTTCCTCAAACCACCGGAGGAGACCGGCGCTGTCCAGGCAAGGCTGACGTCATCTCCGGAAACCTGTGCGGTCAGACCTGTGGCAGGATAAAGCACTTCCAGCAAGACTTCGACGGTATTCGAGGGAGTGGATTCCCCTGTGGTATAGTTCGCCGTCACATAATAATGATAAGTGCCATTGCTCAAACCGGGATCAGTATAGCTGAGCCCCGTCTGTGTCGCGAGAAGGCTGCCTTCACGGTAGATTCGATAGCCAAGGAAGTTCCTGAGCCCGCCTGAGACGGGAGCAGCCGTCCAAGCGAGCGTTATCGCATCGTCATTGGTCGAATAGCTTAGGTTTGAAGGCGGGTAGAGAAGCTCGATCACAGCCGTCACCGTGTTTGTCGGAGAGGAAAGCCCGTAGGTATAGGCGGCACGTACAAAGTATGAATATGTACCATTGGCAAGGTTCTGATCGGTATAAGTCGTCGTTGTGCTCGTGGCGATATTGACTCCGTTGCGATAGATCCAGTATGAATGGAACGCTCTTCCTCCGGCACTCGTAGGTGCAGCGGTCCAGGAAAGGATCACGTCGTCGCCATTGATCGCGTAAACCAGATTTGAAGGTGGATAGTGAACATCGACTGTCAGGTTGACAACATTCGAGGCAGGTGATTCACCATTGTCATAGACCGCCGTCACGTAATAGGCATAGACTCCGTTCGCCAGGTTCGGATCGTCATAGGCGAGTCCTGTCGTAGTCCCGATCTGGACACCATCACGATAGACCAGATAATTCAGCAGAGTCCTTGGTCCTGTCGCGGGTAAGCTCCAGGTCAGATGCACGTCATCGGTTGTGACCATTCCGGCAAGGTTACGAGGCGGATAAGTGACCGCGACGATTGCCTGAACCGGAGCGCAGGGATCCGAGACTCCGGAATCAGAGGCATTGGTCACGGTAAGATAGTATGAATATGTTCCATTCGCCAGATTCTGATCGATAAAGCTGTTAGTCGGGAGGCTGGCACGCAGGATCCCGTCACGATAGAGGTGATAGCTGACCGAAGTACCGGGAACCACGTCCCAACTAATGTTGACGTCGTCGCCGGTGACCACAGCCGTCAGATTGGATGGCGCATAAGGATATTCGATAAAGGGGCTGACGGTATTGGAGGCTTCGGATTCCCCGGTTCCATAAAGAGCTGTGAGATAATACGTATAATGTCCGTTCGCGACATCCAGATCCTGGAAGCTAAGCTCCGTTGTCTGCTGATAGAAACTTCCGTTGCGGTAGATCTTGTAAGCCTCGAAAGCCCTGAGTCCGCCTGAATTAACAGGTGCGACCCAGCTGAGGTTCACGTCATTATGATCAGTCACGGAGTAAGCCAAAGACCTGGGAGTATAGAGGACTTCGACTAGAGCTGTGGTGACCGCCGGTTCGGAGTCTCCGCTCTGATAAGCAGCTTTCACGCTGTATTGATATGTGCCGTTGGGCAGGTTCGGATCATCATAGCTCAAAGCGGTTGTCGAACCGATCTGGCTTCCGTCACGATAGACCTTGTATCCGGTAAAGACACGCAAACCACCGGAATTGACCGGCGCAGTCCAGCTAAGGTGAACGTCATCCTGCGTCACAGCAGCGAGAAGCGCTGTGGGCGGATAGAGAACCTGGACTTCGACCGTGACCGTTGGGCTGGGCTCCGCGTCCCCGCTTCCGTAGTGTGCCACGACGTAGTAATGATAGAATCCATTGGCGAGATCAGCGTCCGTGTAGGTAAGCTGAGTCGTCTGAGCCAGGAGATTGCCTTCCTTATAAACATCATAAGTGAGGAAGGCGCGCGTCCCAAAGCTGTCTCTGCCGGGCGCTGTCGCCGCGGCTTGCCAGGAGAGGATCACATCGTCATCATCGACATTGTAGTTCAACACCGTGACGGGATATAGCACTTCGACGAGGATGTTCCCGATGCTTGCCCGGGTGGATTCGCCGGTCGTATAAACTGCCGTGACCTCATAGGTATAGAGACCGTTGGGCACGTTGACGTCGATATAATGATTGTTCGAGCTTCCGTTGACGGAGCCGACCTGTACATTATTACGATAAATGTTGTAGCCGTTGAAGGAACGCAATCCACCGCTGTTGACGGGGATCGTCCAGGAAAGGCTGACGTCCGCGAGGCTTACCTGAGCATGCAGGTTCGTAGGCGGATAGAGCACCTCGACCAGAGTCGGCACGATCGCCGAAAGAGGCGATTCGACTCCGGAATAGACCGCGGAGACCTGATAGTTGTAGATCCCGTTCGCCAGGTTCTGATCGAGATAGACCGTGGTATTGGGATTGAAGACCGCGGCGATGATCTGACCGCCCCGGTAGATGTAATACTGAGTCAAAGCCCTTATCGATTCAGGATTTGTCCAGTGCACGGAGACATCATCGCCGTTCACGGTGGTATAGACATTGGCAGGCTGGTATGGCACCTCGACCTGCACTGTCGCGGTCGTGGAATTGCCTGATTCCGCATCCGTGTACACAGCGTGAACATAATATGAGTACTGCCCGTTTCTCAAACCCGTGTCGGAATAGGTAAGCTGTGCCGGATTCGTGATAGTGGCGATCAGGATTCCATTGCGGAAGACCTTGAAGCCCGTCAGGTATTCGATTTGCGCGACCTGACTCCAACTGAGGTTGACCGTACTGCCGACCACGGTTGCATGGAAGTTCGCGGGCGGTTCCGGAACCCCCACAGCCAGCATCGCCGTGTTACTGCGAGCGGATTCCCCGGCATTGTACATGGCGGTCACTTCGTAATAATAGACGCCTTCCGCCAGTCCTGTATCCGAATAGTTCGTATCCTCCGGATTTTCGACCTGTCCGATCAGGACATTATCCCGATAGATCTGATAACCCATCAGGGCACGGTCACGGATCAGCGGAGGTTGCGTCCAGGTGAGCACGCCGGTGTTGATTCCCTGCAGAACTGCCGTGAGGTTGGTAGGCGCGTAGGGGATCTCGACCGTCACCGTGGAGCTGTTGCTGGGTCCCGAAATACCTTCCGTAAAGACGCAGCGTACCACGTAAGTATAGACGCCGTTGGGCTTGTCATAATCGACATAGGATGTCAGAGACGGATTGCTGAATTGCACCAGTTCTGTTCCGTTGCGGAAAAGCTTGTAGCCCAGGAGAGAGGGATTTGTTCCGTCCGGAGGCGCCCAGCCGATCTGGATATCGTTGCCATTGATCACTTCGGCTTCGACGAACCGTGGCGCGGCAAGGGGGGTCGTGCCTTCCGGCAGGTCGATGGCGTCGATGTAGCCACAGTCGTTGAAGTAGTCTGAAGCACCGTCTTTCTCGTAAGTCCAGCGGAAGACGTGCACTCCTGGCGTCACCGGATATTCCTGATAAGCCCAGCTGCCGTCGCCGGACCAGCGTTCCTGCTCCACGTTATCTATGAAGAAAGCAAGATGGTCATACAGATTATTCGGCTCAGCCTCGCAGGAGACTTTCTCATAAAAACTTATTGTATCAGCCTGTGTGACGTTGATCGAGATATACATTGAGGTGATCTGATTATCGTTGATATTGCCTGACTTTGCTGATTGTGAGCCAAAGTAAGCTGCTTCGGAAGATATCGTCCAGTTCGCGTGACCAGAGAATTGCCAGTTCCAATTGCTGAAATCCGTCTCGAAATTCTCGTCAATATTGACGGGACCCTGGCTGGGACGTATTCCGGTCAGCATGTGCTGATTGTTCACCGGGATGCTTTCTGTTCCGACGCTCAGATCGTTGATATCGAACCAGCCGTCAGTATAATTGACGTTGCTCCAGTTGATATGGAAGAGACCGGCATCGTTGTAACCGTCAACGATGAAAGCGACCTCGTTGCCATTTGCCAGGACAGCGGCGTAGATCACCGGACGCGCGGCATCCAGCTCAGTACGGATCAGGCTTTTCCAGTAGAAGTTGGTGAAATCAGCCCTGTTCCGATACTGCATCGTGCTGTCATAGCTAAAGTGATTGATCATTGCCGATTGGATATTAGCCAAGCTCGAAGTGGAGAAATCGTATTCGTAATTGGTATAGACCGCCACGCCGCAATAGTAGATAAAGCGTTGTGTAGTCTGGAATACCAGCGTGTTGGACATATTGTCCCACATGATCTCGCTGGTGAAGTTCTGAGTGAGCGGGCCAAAGTCATCATCAGTGTAGCTGACGCTTCCGGTTCCATAAGTCGGATATGCCCAATATTTCATCGTCTTCGCCAGAGCAAGGGCGTGAGAACCGGCGTTGGCGCGGTTGTTTGGTCCCTGACCCGGACACCGGGCATTCCATGGATTGGTTTGATGCCATTGGGGCAGGATAAGCGCGTCGACGGTGCGCGGCACATCTGCCATGAGTGAACTGATCCCCATCAGTAACATTAACGATACAATCAATAGCTTAGCTATTTTCATAGCAACCTCACTTTCTTTGGCTGTAATTTAAACCGAAGGAGATATATGCAATATTGATTCCATGTATGAATAATTGTTAGATATTGGCTTAGCTTATTAGCCTGAATAGACTTCATAGTTCAGACTCTGGGGTGTTTTTGACTGTATTTGTGGTGGCTCTTACGGCTCATGATGTGCCATTTTCCGGGGTTTTTGGTGTCTCTTCCCGGTTTGCTTACCGCAAGTCTTCGGATGATCATCTCTCTATCCTCTCTCTATCATCTTACGTCATGACGTAAGATGATAGAGAGAGGATAGCCGGATGATGGGGGCCAGTACTGGCGCTCGCCGTAGCGCCTCTTTAGTTGGTGGAGTAGCGAAGTGGTGGCATTATTGGCGTGGCAAATTCTGTTTGCCACAGAGGCTGGAGGCCTCTTGAGCATGTATCAAAAACCACCTCTTCCGATCAGATATCGGCAAACCGTTCTGAATGGTTTGAGACGTGTACGATCCGGGAGGACTGAGTTCCTTAGTCGATCCCCACGATACCGCGCAACTGCCGTATCTTCGCCGAAGCGATCTCACGGGCTTTGTCCGAGCCTTCTTGCAGCACAGTCTGAATATATCCCGGATCCCGGATCAGCCGGTCATAGGTTTCCCGCAGGGGTGTGAGAGTCGCGTTCATGACCTCAAAAAGCTCCTGCTTGGCATGCCCCCAGCCCAATCCACCGGCGAGATAACGCTCACGCAGCGATTTGATCTGCTCTTCCGAGGCAAAGCTCTGGTAGATGGAAAAGACATTGCAGGTATCGGGGTCTTTTGGTTCATCGATGGTCTGAGAATTGGTCACGATCTTCATCACCAGTTTGCGCAGTTCCTTTTCGGGAGCGAACAGGGGGATGGTGTTGCCATAGCTCTTGGACATCTTGCGGCCATCGAGCCCCAGAAGGGTTCTGGTGCGTTCTGTCGCCAGAGGTTGAGGCAGTGTGAAAGCCTCCTGACCATAGACGAAATTGAAGGATTGAGCGATGTCCACCGCCATTTCCACATGCTGGAACTGGTCGTTACCGACTGGCACGAAATCCGTGTCGAAGAGAAGAATATCCGCCGCCATGAGCACAGGATAGGTGTAGAGCCCCATATTCACGCCGTCGTCAGGATCGCGTCCGGCTTCGGAATTGGTCTGCAGCATGGCTTTATAGGCATGAGCACGGTTCATCAGCCCCTTGGGGGTGAAAGCCAGAAGAATGGTGAGCAGTTCGAAGGTTTCGGGCACTCCGGATTGTTTATAGAAGAGAACCTTGGCAGGATCAAGCCCGCAAGCCAGCCAGGCTGCGGCGACCTCGATGGTCATGCGCCTGATCTCATCAGGATCCTTGGTGCTGTTCAGGGCATGGTAATCAGCGATAAAATAGCGTGCTTCGCAGGTCTCGGTCAATTTCAGCGCTGGTTTGATCGCGCCGATGAAGTTTCCTATGTGGGGTATGCCGGTGGGTTTGATCCCGGTGAGGGCGATTTTGGTCATTTATTCTCCATAATGATCGTGGCAAAGAGATCGACGTCAATGACGTCATCGATGGTGACTTTGATGAAGGTGCCGGGCTTGACCTTTACTCCCGAGGCATAGACGACTCCGTCGATATCGGGAGACTGGAACCAGGCACGGCAGAGATAGAGCGGAAGCTCTGATGCTTCCTCAGGCTCGGTCTCGGCTTCGACCAGGACTTCAATGGTCTTGCCGACGTAAGTCTCCAGCATGGCAGAAAGCTGTTCCCGGTGCAGATTGAGGATCTCATCCTGACGCTTCAGAGCTGTGCTCTCCCCTACCTGGCGAGGCAGATCATAAGCCGGGGTGCCGGGCTCCGCAGAAAAACAGAACACACCCAGGTGCATGAATGGAACCTGGGAGACAAAATCTAATAAGTGCTTATGATCAGCGGGAGTTTCGCCGGGAAAACCCGTTATTAGCGTTGTCCGTAGAACAGCTTCGGGAAGCTCCTTCCGGATTGTCTCGAACATCCGCAGCAGTCCGTCCCGCCCGGTCACACGGTTCATTGCCCTGAGGATCTTATCCTCGCTGTGCTGGATCGGAATTTCAAAATAGGGCAGCAATCTGGGGTAATGCTTGAAAAGCTTCAGCCAGGCAAGATCGAAGTGATCCGGATGCAGGTAGAGAACACGTATCCACTTGAAAGCCGTTATCTTATGCAGCTCGTGGATCAGCTCGGGAAGTGCCTTTCTGCCCAGAAGATCGGTGCCGTAGAGACAAGTGTCCTGAGCGATGACGATGAGTTCCCGCGCGCCTCGTTCGGCGAGGGTTTTTGCCTCCGCGACAAGGGTCTCTATGGGAACGCTGGCGAGGCAACCCCGGATCGACGGGATCGTGCAATAGCTGCAATAGTTCTCACAGCCGTCGCTGATCCTGAGATAAGCGAAATGGTTGTCTTCGAGGGGACGGCGCTCTGCCTTGCCGGTCATGCGTTTACGGCCCAGATAGCGGTCCAGAGCCCCGAAATCCTTGAGCCCGATCCAGGCGTCAACTTCCGGGAAGATATCCTTGAAATCCTCCAGTGCACGGTTCATGACACAGCCGGTCACGATCAGATGCTGGATCGTCCCTGCCTTCTTCTGTTCCGCGTAATCCGA
>Ga0116170_10006419_pt1 | contig 10312 bp, 8 predicted proteins | sample AD_JPNHW1_MetaG_FD_89797 | JGI IMG/M metagenome (GOLD analysis project Ga0116170, IMG submission 89797) | Active sludge microbial communities of municipal wastewater-treating anaerobic digesters from Japan - AD_JPNHW1_MetaG | ecosystem: Engineered > Bioreactor > Anaerobic > Digestate | place...
CCTTCCACTAATTTAGGTTGGAAAGCCTGGATCCCTAGTCTGTGCAATGTAGGAGCACGGTTTAACATAACAGGGTGACCCTTTAAAATATTTTCTAGGATTTCCCAAACTACAGGATCTTTTCTATCAACGATTTTCTTAGCTGATTTAACCGTTTTAACGATTCCTCTTTCAAGGATTTTTCTAATGATAAATGGTTTAAACAACTCAGCTGCCATATCTTTTGGTAAACCACATTCATTCAAATGTAGTTCAGGACCAACAACGATTACGGAACGACCTGAATAGTCAACACGTTTTCCTAATAAGTTTTGACGGAAACGACCTTGTTTACCTTTTAAGCTATCAGATAGAGATTTAAGGGCTCTATTAGATTCTGTTTTAACAGCATTTGCTTTTTTAGAGTTATCGAATAATGAATCCACAGCTTCTTGTAACATACGTTTTTCATTACGCATGATAACGTCAGGAGCTTTGATTTCGATTAATCTTTTTAAACGATTATTTCTAATGATCACACGACGATAAAGGTCATTTAAGTCAGAAGTAGCGAAACGTCCACCATCGAGAGGTACTAAAGGACGTAATTCAGGAGGAATAACAGGAACGATCTTAATGATCATCCATTCTGGTTTATTCACAGCTCTTTTTCTACTATCTCTAAAGGCTTCAAACACTTGTAATCTTTTCAAAGTATCTTGTTTTCTTTGTTGAGATGTTTCAGTATTTGCTTTATCCCGTAGTTCATAAGATTCTTTATCCAAATCGATTGTAGCCAAAAGATCTTGTAGCCCTTCAGCTCCCATTTTAGCAATAAATTTGTTTGGATCAGTATCTTCTAAAAGTTTATTTTCAGGTGGTAATTGTTCTATCAATTCAAAATATTCTTCTTCAGAAAGGAGAACACCTCTTTTAACTTTATCACTTTCTAAAACGCCCGGTTGGACGATGATAAATTTTTCATAATAAATGATAGTATCAATACTTTTGGAGGTCAAGCCTAATAAAGCACCAATTTTATTAGGTAGTGATTTGAAAAACCAAATATGAGCAACTGGAACAACCAGTTGAATATGTCCCATTCTTTCTCTACGAACTTTTCTTTCAGTTACTTCGACACCACAACGGTCACAAACGATTCCTTTATAACGGATACGTTTATATTTACCGCAGTGACATTCCCAGTCTTTAACCGGTCCGAAGATCTTTTCACAGAAAAGACCTTCACGTTCCGGTTTATATGTTCTATAGTTAATGGTTTCAGGTTTCAAAACTTCACCATAAGATTGTTCTAGAATTGTTTCTGGAGAAGCAAGACTAATGGTTATGTTTGAAAACTCTTTTCTTGTATTATTATCTTTTCTGAAAGCCATGATCTAATTTTAATTTTAATGATTAATCAAATTTGACATCTAATGCAAGTCCGCGTAATTCGTTGACCAATACATTGAATGACTCAGGGAGTCTTGGAATAGGCATATTTTCACCTTTAACAATAGCTTCATAAGCTTTAGCTCTACCAATAACGTCATCTGATTTAACGGTAAGTATTTCTTGAAGGATATTGGCTGCACCGAATGCCTCAATAGCCCATACTTCCATTTCACCGAAACGTTGTCCCCCGAATTGTGCTTTACCACCCAGAGGTTGTTGTGTAATCAATGAATATGGTCCAATGGAACGAGCATGCATTTTATCATCAACCATGTGGTGTAGTTTAATCATATAGATATAACCGACGGTAACTTTTTGATGGAATTTTTCACCTGTACCACCGTCACATAATTGAGTACTACCATTAACGGGGAGACCAGCTTTGTCCATTAAATCATTAATTTCATCGACACTAGCACCATCAAAAATAGGGGTTGCAAAATGTAAACCAAGCTCTTTTCCAGCCCAACCTAAAACAGTCTCATAGATCTGTCCTAAGTTCATACGGGAAGGTACACCAAGTGGGTTTAATACGATATCAACAGGGCGACCATCTTCAAGGAAAGGCATATCCTCTTCACGAACAACGCGAGCCACAATACCTTTATTTCCGTGACGACCTGCCATTTTATCTCCGACTTTAAGTTTACGTTTTGAAGCCACATAAACTTTTGCCATTTGAACGATACCGTTTGGTAATTCACTACCTATAGTTGCATCAAATTTCTCACGAGTCATTTTTGCAATGATATCTCTTTCTTTAATCAAATAATTTCTAATGATTTCGGATACCAAAGCATTGATTTTGTTATCGTTAGTCCATCTAGAAACATTTACGGTTGAGTAATTGATACCGGCCAACATTTTTTGAGAGAATTTTGCACCTTTTTGTATCACAACATTTTTTGAATTGTCGGATACATTATGTGAAATTTTTCCTTCAAGAAGTTTGTAAAGTTTATTAACAATTGATTCTTTAAGTTCGGCTATTTTTTTATTATAAACAGCTTCGATTTCTGACACGATATCTTTTTCTTTAGATCTTGCTTTTCTATCCTTCATCAATCTAGATAAAGATTTAGCACCAATAACAACACCTTTCATGGAAGGAGGTGCTTTAAGAGAAGCATCTTTCACATCGCCGGCTTTGTCTCCAAAGATCGCTCTTAACAATTTTTCTTCAGGAGTTGGATAAGATTCCCCTTTTGGAGTGATTTTACCAATAAGGATATCTCCTTCATTGATTTCAGCACCAATTCTGATTAAGCCATCTTCACCAAGATCTTTAGTAGCTTCGCTGGAAACATTAGGGATATCATTAGTTAACTCTTCGATGCCACGTTTTGTATCACGTACTTCCAAAGTAAACTCTTCGATATGGATAGAAGTAAAAATATCTTCTTTAACAACTCTTTCAGAGATCACGATAGCATCCTCAAAGTTATACCCTTTCCAAGGCATGAAGGCAACCATCATATTTCTTCCCAATGCTAATTCTCCATCTTTGGTAGCATAACCTTCAGTTAAAACGTCACCTTTTTTAACTTGTTGACCTTTAACTACGATAGGTTTTGTATTGATACATGAGTTTTGGTTAGTACGTTTGAACTTTTGTAATTCATAAGTTTTAACATTGGAATCAAAACTTACCAATTTTTCATTTTCAGAAAAGTCATAGTTGATTACAATTTTTGATCCATCAACATATTCAACAACACCATTTCCTTCAGATAGAACTAAAGCTCTAGAGTCAATAGCAACTTGTTTTTCCAAACCTGTGCCCACGATTGGTCTTTCAGGTAATAGAAGAGGAACGGCTTGTCTCATCATGTTAGATCCCATCAAAGCACGGTTCGCGTCATCGTTTTCCAAGAAAGGGATCAATGATGCAGCGATAGATGCGATTTGGTTAGGAGCAATATCCATCAAATCAACTTGTTCTTTATGAACGATAGGATAATCAGCAAGTTGACGAGCTTTCACTTTATCGGTCAACGTACCATTTTCATCCATTTCTGTTTTTGCTTGAGCAATAATTTTGTTTTCTTCTTCTTCCGCGCTAAGATAAATAGGTGTTTCGTCGAATTTAACAACACCATTTACAACTTTACGGTAAGGGGTTTCGATAAAACCAAGTTTATTAATTTTAGCGAACACGCAAAGAGAGGAGATCAATCCAATATTTGGACCTTCAGGAGTTTCGATTGTACACAATCTACCATAGTGAGTATAGTGTACGTCACGAACCTCGAAACCTGCACGTTCTCTAGAAAGACCACCGGGTCCAAGTGCTGAAATTCTTCTCTTGTGAGTAATTTCAGAAAGTGGATTGGTTTGATCCATGAATTGAGAGAGCTGATTTGTTCCGAAGAAGGAGTTAATAACGGAAGATAATGTTTTAGCGTTAATTAAGTCTGCAGGAGCAAATACTTCATTATCACGAACATTCATTTTTTCGCGGATTGTTCTAGCCATACGAGCCAGACCTACTGCAAATTGGTTAAAAAGTTGTTCGCCAACAGTTCTTACGCGTCTATTACTTAAGTGGTCAATATCATCAACTTCAGTTTTGGAGTTGATCAATTCAACCAAATATTTAATGATTGAAATAATATCCTCTTTAGTAAGGATACCAGTTTCGATCGGAATAGTTAGATTTAATTTTTTATTGATTCGGTATCTACCAACTTCGCCAAGATCGTATCTTTTATCAGAAAAGAACAATTTTTCGAGGGCTGATCTAGCGGCTTCTTCATCAGGAGCAGCTGTATTTCTAAGTTGAAGATATATATATTCAATAGCTTGTTTTTCTGAGTTTGCAGGGTCTTTTTGCAAAGTATTAAAGATTACAGAGTAATCAGTAGAGGATTCTTCGCGATGGAATAATACCGATTTAATATTTGCATCAATAATTTTATTAATATGCTGTTCTTCAAAAATAGTTTCGCGGTCGATAATCAACTCAGTACGTTCGATATTGAAAACCTCACCGGTTTCACCATCAACGAAATCTTCATTTCTCACTTTAACGACGCGAGCAGCAAATTTTCTACCTAAGTTTTTCTTAAGATTTGCTTTTGTAACTTTAACTTCTTCAGCGATATTAAAAATATCGAGGATATCTTTATCGGTTTCGTAACCGATAGCTCGAAGTAGTGTAGTTACGGGTAATTTCTTTTTTCTATCAATATACGCATACATAACGTTATTGATATCAGTTGTAAACTCCATCCAAGACCCTTTGAAAGGAATAATTCTAGCTGAATAGAGTTGAGAACCATTATTATGGAAAGATGAGCCGAAGAAAACTCCGGGAGATCTATGTAATTGAGAAACAACAACTCTTTCTGCACCGTTTACGATAAAAGTTCCCCTAGGGGTCATATACGGTATCATACCAAGATAAACATCCTGTATAACTGTTTCAAAATCTTCATGGTCTGAATCATTACAAGATAGTTTCATTTTTGCTTTAAGAGGTACACTAAATGTTAAGCCTCTTTCAAGACATTCATCCATAGAATATCTAGGACCATCGATATAATAGTCCAGGAACTCTAAAACAAAACTATTTCTTGCATCTGATATAGGAAAGTTTTCTGCGAAAACTCTATAAAGACCTTCTTGGTGTCTTCGTTCCGAGTCGGTATCTATTTGAAAGAAATCTTGGAACGATTTTAATTGTATATCCAAAAAGTCTGGATATTCCACTGGGCGGGTGGATGCAAAACTAAATCTTTGATTGAATGTAGCCAAGGTGATTGATTTTTAGGTTATTTTTTTTTGGAAAACACGAGAAAATGGGCAGGTTATGAGATCAGATTAAAGTAATCTGTATATACAACAATAAGTACAAGACTTCCACCCGTAGGTGGAAGTTTGTACTAATGAGGTTTCGGTAAGCAGAAATTATTTTACTTCTACTTCAGCACCAGCTTCTTCTAATGATTTTTTCAAACCTTCAGCTTCGTCTTTAGAAACGCCTTCTTTCAATGGTTTTGGAGCTGCGTCTACTAATTCTTTAGCTTCTTTTAATCCTAAGCTTGTTAATTCTTTTACCAATTTAACAACTGCTAATTTGTTAGGACCAGCTGCTTTTAAGATTACGTCGAATTCAGTTTTTTCTTCAACTTCTGCTGCTGCTGCTACTGGACCTGCTGCTACTGCTACTGCTGCTGCTGCTGGTTCAATACCATATTCGTCTTTTAAAATTTTAGCTAATTCATTAACTTCTTTAACGGTTAAATTAACTAATTGTTCTGCAAATGCTTTCAAATCTGCCATAATTCTATTTTTTTAAAATGTTATTTACTAATTATTTGATTTTTTGTTTGATTTTTGTTATCTTTCAGATAAAGTTTTAACAACACCTGCAATAGTAGATCCGCCTGATTGTAGAGCGGAGATAACGTTTCTTGCTGGAGATTGTAATAAACTGATAATACCGCCAATAAGTTCTTCTCTGGACTTAATGTTGCATAAGTTATCTAACTGATCATCACCAAAATAGGTTGCTTCTTCAATGAAAGCAGCTTTAATTAAAGGTTTTTTGTTTTTCACTCTGAACTCTTTAATTAATTTAGCAGGAGAATTTCCTGTGTTGCTTAACATAATTGAAGTTACGCCTGTTAATGCGGGATAGATTTCAGAATAATCAATAGAAGATTGTTCCATAGCTCTTTTCAAAAGGGTATTTTTTACCACTTTTAATTTGATGTCTCTTCTGAAACATTGTCTTCTTAATTGATTAACAGTTTCTACTGTAAATCCGGAAATATCGGTTACATAAACATGTTGATAATCAGCTAAATCTTTAACGATTTCATCTATGATAACACTTTTTTGTTCTTGTTTCATAATTTTCGTGATTTTTAAAGATTAAACTGTAACTGATTTCACATCAACTTGAACACCGGGGCTCATAGTACTAGACAAAAAGATACTTTTAATATAGGTACCTTTTGCAGCGGATGGTTTTAATTTTACAATTGTAGTAACCATTTCTTTAGCATTTTCAATGAGTTGGTCCGGAGCAAAGTTTACTTTACCGATACCAGAATGGATGATACCGTATTTATCAACTTTGAAATCGATTTTACCGGCTTTTACATCAGCAACTGCTTTTCCTACTTCCATAGTTACGGTTCCTGCTTTAGGGTTAGGCATTAAACCACGAGGACCTAATATTTTACCCAAAGCACCGATTTTTGGCATAACGCTTGGCATGGTGATTATTACGTCAACGTCAGTCCAACCTTTTTTGATCTTATCTACGTATTCGTCTAATCCTACATGATCAGCGCCTGCTGCTCTTGCTTCATCTTCCTTGTCAGGAGTACAAAGAACAAGTACTCTAACCACTTTTCCGGTTCCGTGTGGTAATGTTACTATACCTCTTACCATTTGATTTGCTTTTCTTGGATCAACGCCCAAACGAACGTCGATGTCAAAAGATGCATCAAATTTAGTATAGGTAACATCTTTAACAACTTGAACAGCTTCAGTCAAAGAATATACTTTGTTCTTATCAAATTTAGCAAAAGCTTCTTTGCGTTTTTTTGATATTTTTGCCATGTTGATTTGTTATTACTTAATAATTATTAGTTTTCAAAAGGATTAGTTCCACCATTAACAGTAAATCCCATACTTCTTGCTGTTCCTGCTACCATACTCATTGCTGATTCGATAGTAAAACAGTTTAAGTCGGTCATTTTGATCTCAGCAATAGAACGAACCTGATCCCAGGTTACATTCGCTACTTTATTTCTGTTAGGCTCTTTTGATCCTTTTGGAGTTTTTGTTGCATCCATCAACTGAATAGCAACAGGTGGTGTTTTAGTGATAAAATCGAATGATTTATCTTTATAAACAGTAATCACTACAGGAACAATTTTTCCTGCCATTTCTTGTGTACGTGCATTGAACTGTTTACAAAATTCCATAATGTTCACACCTTTAGAACCTAATGCTGGTCCTACGGGTGGAGATGGATTTGCGGCACCCCCTTTGATTTGCAACTTAATTAGCGCAGCTACTTCTTTTGCCATTTTTTTAATTTTAACTGTTTGTAACTAAACGTTTGTTGTTGATACTACATTTTTTCAACCTGTAAATACCCTAATTCCAATGGGGTTTTACGTCCGAAAATTTTCACCATAACTTTCAGCTTCTTCTTCTCAGCATTGATCTCTTCGATAATACCGGTAAAAGTGTTGAACGGACCATCCGTCACTTTGACTTCTTCTCCCACAATAAATGGGATATCAACTTCTGCATCAAGTTCGATCATTTGATCTACCTTTCCTAACATCCTCGTTACCTCCTCAGGTCTTAATGCGATGGGTGGGTCTGTCTTGCGTTTACATCCTACAAATCCTAAGACTCCAGGAATGTTTAGCAGACTGTGTGTCACCTCACCAGTCATATTGGCTTCAATAAGTACATAACCCGGAAATAAAGTCTTTTCTTTAAAAATCTTCTTTCCATTCCTGATTTGAAGTACTTTTTCAATAGGAATTAATACGCGCATCACCATATCCTTCAACTGAGCAGATCCATCCACTTCTGATTCAATTGCATGCTTCACTTTCTTCTCAGTTCCGGTTACAGCTCTGATGACATACCACTTTTTCTCGATTGTAGCCATAGTCAAAATTCTTGATAGTTGGAATACCAACGAAATAATTGATTAATTAAATAGTCGGGAACATTAAACTCATCCCCGCGTTAAAGATTGCATCCATCAAAAACACAATTAGTGCTATGAGTAGGGAAGCAATAGATACAATCACAACGCTACTTTGAAGTTCTTTTGCAGATGGCCAGCTCACTTTGTGAACCAACTCTTCATAAGTTTCCTTAAAATAATTAACTATTTTCATCTTTCAACTATTTATTTCTTTTTAATTTTTTAAAAATTAGTCATTTTTGGAAGTATAATATTCTAATATTTACACCCATTCTTTTATCTTCTTGATTTTTTTATCCTAAAAATCACACTTCAACTTATTCATTATCAAGAAAATACCCTACAAAACCATTGTCTTCGCTTGAATTCCCAACTTAAATTTTTTCAGGTCGGCAAATATACGAAAAAAATTGTACAAAATCAACTGTTGATAATTTTTTTTATTTTTATTTTTATTTGGGCATTCCGGGTCCATACAACCCCTTATACTTTCAACTTTAAGTACGAAATCACTTTCCCCTCTTTCAACCACATCTTTTCGTAAAAAGTATTAATCTCTGTTAAAATTGTTCCCGGAGCATCTTTATATACATCATAAATATCCTCTAATAGCTCCCACCCTTGCTGTGGTGCAGTTTCCTTTAAATAATCATATAACTCTCTGCTGTCTGTTTTGAGATGCAAAATCCCTTCAGTTCCAAAGATCTTCTTATATTTCCCTACAAAATTGGGTCCTACTAATCTTCTACGCTCTTTTCTTAACTGAGGGTCCGGAAATGTCACCCATATCTCTTGTACTTCACCCGGTTCAAAATAATACTCAATATCCTCAATTTTGATTCTTAAAAAGGCAGCATTTTTGATTCCTAATTCAATTCCATCCTTACAACCACGCCATAAACGAGCCCCTTTTCTATCAATTCCAATAAAATTTTGTGTAGGAAACGATTTGGCTAATCCAATAGTGTACTCCCCTTTTCCACAACCTAACTCTAAAATAATCGGATGATCATTCTTAAAATAATCAGCTCTCCACTTTCCTTTTAATGGAAACTGCTCTTCCCTTGCTTGAAATTCTGTATGTTGAAAAAGATTTTCAAAAGTTTCATTTTCTGCAAATCTCATTAACTTATTTTTTCCCATATTAAAATATACTTTATCCAACTAAATTTATTTGACACATCTCCCAATATTTTCCTTTGAGTTGTAACAACTCTTTGTGTGCACCTGTTTCAACAATACGTCCATTATCCAAAACTATAATCCTGCTTGCATTTTGAATCGTAGACAGCCGGTGCGCAATTACAAAAACAGTTCTGTCCTTCATCATGGCATCAATAGCTTCCTGAACCAAGTTTTCTGATTCAGAATCTAAAGCACTTGTTGCTTCATCAAAAATTAGAATTGGTGTTTTTCTTAAAAGTGCCCTTGCAATACTGATTCTTTGTCTTTGGCCACCTGACAGTGTTAATCCCCGATCTCCAATCGTTGTATCAAATTGTTGCGGTAAATTCATGATAAACTCATAAGCATTCGCGGATTTCGCAGCTTCTACCACTTCTTCAAGCTGACAGTTATCTAAGCCATACGTAATGTTGTTGGTAATTGAATCATTAAACAAAACAACATCCTGACTTACAATAGCGAATAGTGATCTCAGATCATCAATTATGTAATTTTCAATATTTATATGATCTAAATATATTTCACCTTTAGTTACATCATAAAACCTCGGTAGAAGGTCCACCATGGTACTCTTTCCTGATCCTGATGCTCCTACAATGGCAATCACCTCTCCTTTCTGTACTGTTAAATTGATGTCAGTTAATACTTCTTTATGAGTGTAGGTAAATGACACATTTTTATATTCTATCAGTTGATTGAAAGATTTAACAGGAATTGGATTTTCTTTTTCAAGAATCACTTCATCTGCTTCCAGAATTTCATTTATACGATCCAAAGCAGCTAATCCTCTTTTAAAATTGGAAAATGCAGTAGCAATATTTTTAGCAGGATTTATAATTTGAGTGATTAGTACAATATAAACGATAAATAATCCCGAATTTAAGTTTCCGGTTCCATGAAGTACCTGCATTCCACCAAAGACCAGGATAACCATAACGATTGAAACTCCCAGGAATTCGCTCAGAGGGGATGCTAAATCGACCCGTCTGTAAATTCTTTTTTGTA
>Ga0116170_10006421_pt1 | contig 10312 bp, 7 predicted proteins | sample AD_JPNHW1_MetaG_FD_89797 | JGI IMG/M metagenome (GOLD analysis project Ga0116170, IMG submission 89797) | Active sludge microbial communities of municipal wastewater-treating anaerobic digesters from Japan - AD_JPNHW1_MetaG | ecosystem: Engineered > Bioreactor > Anaerobic > Digestate | place...
GTCACCATGTGGTTTGTCAAGAACCCCGAGTGGTTCGATGTCGTGGTCACGCCGAACATGTTCGGCGACATCATCACCGATCTCGGCGCCATGATCCAGGGCGGGCTCGGCCTTGCCCCGGGCGGCAACATCAACCCGAAGGGTACTTCCATGTTCGAGCCAATCCACGGCTCCGCCCCGAAGTACAAGGGCATGGGTGTCGCAAACCCGATTGCCACCATCTGGGCAGGATCGCTCCTGCTTGATCACCTGGGCGAGCACAAGGCTGCGGCGGCGGTTGTGAAGGCAATCGAGAAGAGCATCAAAGACGGTGTTGTAACAAAGGACCTTGGGGGCAAGGCGGTCAGCACCTCAAAGGCCGGGTCATACATCGCCGAGTGTGTGAAGAAAGGAAAGTAACTGCTTCTGCAGAAATCATTTGATACGAATTATGACGCTCTCGGGGTCTCTGCCTACGCCATTATGGCATCCCCCGATTGCGATTGTGCCAAATTACCTGTACACAATCGTGGAGAAATTTCCAGTTTAGGTAATGCCAAGGCATCGCAATGCGCCCCCGCCCCCTATGGGGGCAGGGTTGGCGCAAGGGGGGCGATCATCACTTGAAAAGAGGATTTCTCCAGAGCAGAGGTAATTATCCTGAAAAAAAATTCCCCTTCCGACCCCCATGCGGATTCTGCCGCTGCGTTGCTCCGCGATCTCATAAAATTACGACTGAGACCTGTATTCAAAACTGCATACCATGTCCCGGGAAGATCAGGTTTTTCCCCCTCAGACCCCCCTCAGCGTGATACCTGTTTCACGGAAATTATGACAATAAGAAGGACCAGGGGGTTGGGGGGGTCGGGAGGGGAATGACCGGGCACTGGTTCCCGGTTATGAGAAGACGTACCAGAAGTCTGTCCAGCGCTGCTGGAAAAATTCATCCAGGCTGCAGAGCAGACCACCGGTATTGCATGAAGACCGGGAGGATACAGGAGGGGAAACTCCCGTCACTGCCCGGACCGTGCCGGTGAGTGATGGTGTTTCATTGTCATCTCCAAAGATGGTCATCTCTTCCTCAATGTCCGGGGTGGGGTAGATATGCACAATCCGGGCTGTGATGGTTCTGACCTGCCCGTTGACCGATGTCACCGTGTACAGGGTACCTGCAGAGTAATCCCATCCTGTCGTGCCGCCCGGCATACCGTCTTGGTAATTGGTCATGTCAGCAACGGTCGGGAAACCACTTACAGTCCTCTTCTTGATGAAATTACCATGCATATGGCCCATGAGAACCAGGCTTGGTTTCACAATCAGGTATGTATCGATATCCTCTCCGAGAGGCGAGAGGTGCCCTTCTTCATCCATGTAGTAGTGGGTTGCGATGATGGTATACGAACGGGAACTGTTGGTAAGTGTCGCCCGGATACGGGAGAGTTCTTCCTGTGGAAGGGTCCTGGCGGCATAATTGATGCCCACAAAATCAAAATCCCCCACCGGGGTCACATAATTCGTCCCTGGCTCCCCCGTATACATGGTATAATACGTGTAGTTTTTCCCAAGGGTAGTAAGGTTGTCACTGGCAATTTGATAAAGCGGGAAATCGGTATCGTGGTTGCCGACAATTTCATAGATGGGGATCGTGGTAAGGTTCCGTGCATGGGCATAGGTATCCCACTCCTTCTTCTCGTCCCAGGTATTAACGACATCACCAGTGATAATAATGGCCGAGATATTGTAGGTGTTCTTCAGGGATTCGATATGCGAGAACGTCAGGTCCAGGGTTTCAGGGTAGTTGGTAGTGAGACTCTGGGGGTCGGAGATATGCATAAAAGAATACGTAACCGTATTCTCTTCCGGCAGCGACAATGCAAGAGGTATTGTACCGCAAACAAGGGATACCAGCAGGAAAAACCGGAACACTGACCGGGAATTCCTCCACTCAGGACTGCGGAATAACAGGTTTTTTGATGGAATGATCCGGCACCCGGCCTGGCAGAAACGCATGAGAAAAACCATGAATAATCCCGATCGGGTTATGGAGCCCCGGATCGGGAGGATCAGACAGATTCCTCTTCGGCCCCTTCGTCCCGGGCAAATATCGACCGGATTGCTTTCAGGGGGGACCGCCCGGCGATTTTTGGTTCCTTCGGGCGTACCCCCTTGAACAGGATCTCGGCCTCGGCAACCCCCTCCTCGACATGCATCTTCTCGGAGACATCCACAAGAGAGCCGGCAATCGCAATGGTCTTCCCGTTCTTCACGACCGGGATCTCGTTAACCTCGATCCAGATCCGGCTCCCGTCCCCGGTCTCCATCTCCAGCCGGTACGGGGGTTCACGTTTACCGGTTGAGATCGCCCGCAGTGTCCGTTCAAGGCCGGCTGCATTGACCGGGTTGTCGGTCAGGTAATCGGTCCACGATCTCTTCTTCGAACCATTGGTACACTTCAGGAGTGTGCGGATCCGGGGACTGATGTACATGGTCCGGTGATCGGGAGTGTGGGTGTAGTACATCTGGCTTCCGCTCTCAAGGAGGAGCATCAGTTCCTCGTCCCGTTTGCGCATCGCCTTCTGCTCGTTCTTGACCGGCGTTACGTCGCGGCCGGTGGCAACAAGGGCAACGGGTGCCTTATCAGGGTCAAGAACGGATCGTATCGACCAGCTGATGCACCGCATTCCTTTTGCCGTCTGGAGCCACTGTTCCACGATACAGGTATAAGGGGGGCGGAAGAGCTTGGTCATCTGGGTCGCGATCACATCCGAGTATCGCTCTCCGGATACCGGCATAAATACGCTGTTTGTGAGATCGTCCTTTGTTTTACCGAGCAGTCCGGCATAGGTCGTATTGACAAAAAGGAGCCGGCCTTCAAGGCTGATCTTCACGATGAGATCCTGCTGCTGTTCCACAAGATCCCGGTAGGTTTCGTCCGAAGTATCCATGGTTATGGCCTCGTATTCGTGTACCGGTTTACGCCCGTGGTTCCGGATAAAAGGAGAGGAGTTGTCTCCACACTCAGTCATCTGCTGTGGAACTATTAATGTTGTACGATTTTCGCATGGTTGTATGCCGGAATCAAATGGGGGGATCATTCCTGATCCCGGTGAGCCATATGACCAAACCAGGGAGTGATCCGTTCCTCAACCCATTTGAGAATCACGGTAAAAAGGATCCCAAGGATTGCACACAGGAAAATCCCGACGTAGAGTTTTTCTATTTCGAAGGTCTCCCATGCATTCCAGATCAGGGCACCGATGCCATAGTTTGCCGATACAAACTCCACACCCACGACAACGATCAGTGACGTACCGAGAGCGAGCCTGATGCCGGTGAAAATCATAGGAAGGCTTGCAGGAAGGATGACCCGGGTAAACAACTGACTTTTATTTGCCCCGTAGTTTTTCGCCACTTCAAAGTACACTTTGTTGATGTTTCTTACACCGGCCATTGAATTGATCAGGACAAGGAAGAAGCACCCGATGGCAATGGCCATGATTTTGGACAATTCTCCGATCCCGAAAATGATCATAAGGAGGGGGAATATTGCCAGTTTGGGAATGGGATAGGTCGCAGCAACAACCGGGTCGAGGAGCAGCCGGGTCCTTTCTGATGCCCCCATCAGGAGACCAATGGATATTCCGGGGATTGTTCCAATCAGGAAACCTGCAAATACCCGCAAGAGGGTTATCGAAAGATTGGCCTGGATCTCGCCATCCGCAAGCATGGAGCAGAAGGCGATAGCAATGAGCGACGGAACCGGGAAGAAAAGAGGGTTCAGCAGACCAAGACGTCCGCACAATTCCCAGAGGATGAGGATACCTGCAAGAGAACCCACGGGAAGAAGTTTATACCAGATCCCGTCAGTGTTCAGCGTCATGATGATCCCACGGTCATCGCTCTCTCAACCTCACTCCGGATAATATTCCAGATCTTCATCCTCATGTCGAGGAATTTCTGCGTACTTTCGATCTGGAGATCGCGGGGCCGGTCAATTCCCACCGTTATTACTTCGCGTATCCTCCCGGGAACACTGGTCATCACCAGCACCCGGTCCCCGAGCAGGATTGCCTCATCGATATCATGCGTGACAAAGATCACGGTTTTTTTGTGATCGCTCCAGATCTTCAGGAGCTCGTCCTGCAGGATAAGCCGTGTCTGTGCATCGAGCGAACCGAACGGTTCGTCCATGAGAAGGATTTCCGGGTTATTCACAAATGCCCGCGCAATTGCGATCCTCTGCCGCATTCCTACAGACAACTCATGCGGATTCCGCATTGCATACTGTGCAAGCCCGACCCGTTTTAAAAAGTCCAGTGACCGCTTATACCGTTCTTCCCTGGATACGCCCCGCATTTCCAGGCCGAATGCCACGTTATCAATGACATTCATCCAGGGGAATACACCGTGCTCCTGGAACACCATGGAATTCAGTGGCCCGTCCGTATTGTTGCCGGAATAGATCACTTCCCCCCCGGTAGGTTCCAGAAGCCCGGCGATAATCCTGAGAAGCGTTGATTTACCACAGCCGCTGGGCCCGAGGATGCAGAGAAATTCTCCTTCTGTGGTTTCAAAACTGATATCTTCCAGAGCCCGGGTTGCTTTCACACCTGCGCCAAAAATTTTTGAAAGATGCCGGCATTCCAGTTTCATATCTGGTTATTTCGTGCTGTATGTCGTATTCTTCAGAATACCACTCGCGTAATCCGCATAACTCATGTCCAATAGTTTATCGTCGGTCAGGTTCTGGTCGATCTTATTGTTTGCATACAGCCAGTTGATATATTTCCTGACGGGTTGCGGGTCCTGATAACCATCGGATGAAATCACATACCAGCAGGTCTGGTTCAGCAGATCGCGGTTAAGGTGAGTATAATTCGCGATAATTTTAAGGTTTTGCTCCGTCTTCCCTTCGTTATATTGTTTCACACCTTTAAGATAGGCGACCATAAACCGTCTTCCAAGTTCCGGATCCTTATCTATAATGGCAGGACCGTAATAGAGAGGAAGGGGCCACCCTGAAAGGAATTCCTGTCCCGGTACAAGAACAACTGCTGTACCATTGTTGCGGATCTGCGTGATATATGGTTCAGTCACAAGAGCAGCATCAATTGCACCATTGGAAAATGCAGGCGCAATCATCATGAATTCCATGTCCACATTCTCAACATCATCACGCGAAAGGTTTCCCAAGGCCAGTGCATTGTACAGATCGTAATCTGAATCATGACTCGCGATCTTCCGGCCCTTCAGGTCAGATACATTCCTGACGACCCCCTTTTCAACGAGGTCTTTACGTACCATTATGCCATATCCGGCACAGGATCCCGGGGTAACGGTCCCTTTATCGGCGACAATCCTGATATGTCCACCCTGTATCACCGCATTGAGCAGCCCGACTCTCATCGGCCCTGTGGATACGGCAATATCCTCATGCATAAGGAGGGGAAGAGCTGCTGTGGAACTTGCGGTTTTTACCAATTCCACGTTAATACCCTGTTCGCTAAAATAGCCTTCATCAATTGCTATGTAAAGAGGCCCGTTTGACGCAGTGGGCTGGTAGGCAACCTTTACGGTTGTCATGACCGGCGCCGGCGTTACCTGCGGGGCTTGGGTGGCTGGAGACGTACATGCAGCCATCAGAATTCCCGGTACAAGGAAAAGAATCATGAAATAAGGTGCCTTTTGCATTTTTACAACTCACGCTGGAAATTATCTCGCCTGCCGCTTAATGTAACTTGCTTTTTTATTTTTCGGAACTCCGCCGAAGGTATAATCATTTCAAAACCGGAAAATTGTTAATATCCGTCTGAATATGCGGATATCGTTTTTTCAGTTACGAAACCGGGAATCCGAAGAGTAAAAAAAATGGATATGTTAAATATTCAGCATCGACCAGTATCTACCTGAATTATGGCGAAGGATTCCGGCCTCTTATCTATTTATGACATAATTTTTTTTGGAAATCAGGATCCGGACCATCATGCGATTGAATCCCCGGGTCTCCTTCCGCTCACTTACCGGGAACTGAGGGAGCAGGTTCTCTCTGTTGTAAAGACACTCAACACAAACGGACTGCACCGGAATGACAGGATCGGTGTGCTGGCACCTGCCGGTCCGGAAACGGCGGTTCTTATTGTTTCTGTAATGGCGGGCTTTACCTGTATACCACTGAATCCTCAGAATAACATAGGAGAATTTGAGACCATTTTTTCACAACTTCAGATTCAAGCCATTGTAGTACCACATGACTGTGAAACCGCCGCCCGGGTTGTTGCAGGGGTACGAAATATACCTGTCATTGAGTGGGTACCTTTTAATATAAAAGCCGGAAAATTCGGGCTGAAACCGGCTGCGTCGCAGGAGGCTGAAGAGGCTGAATTTGCTACTGAATCCGATATTTCTCATATTCTTCTGACGTCGGGGACCACGTCCAGGCAAAAAATCGTGCCCATATCGCAGAGACAATCGTGCTTACTCAGGCAAAGGCGAACAAAACCGTTAAAAATTACCAAAAATGACAGATGCCTGCATATTGTGCCGTTTTATCACGGGATGGGGATCGGGCTTCCCCTTCTGGATATTTTGTTCGCCGGGGGTACAATCATCTGCACAAAAAATTTCATTTCCTCTGATTTTTTCCCTCTGCTGGAAACAGAGCGGCCAACGTTATACATTGCCGGACCTGCACATCACCAGGGTATCCTTCGTGAATTAAAAAAAATACCGCCGGGTGCGTTAAAAAATAATTCTTTACGGTTGATTCTGTCATCGTCTGCATTGCTGCCCGATACGGTATATCACGGACTGGAGACGCTGCTCGGGGTCCCCGTAGTTGAACAATATGCCTCATCTGAAACAGGGATCATATCTCTCAATTTCCCACCGAGGCGGGGATCGGTGGGCATTCCGGTTATTGAGCACCTTCAGATTCTGAACGACAATGGAACATGCGCCGGGCCTTATGAACCGGGAGAAATCGTTGTCAGGGGAGAAACGGTTTTCAGCGGGTACGAGAATGCACCGGATGAGAACAAAGCTGCGTTTATTGACGGCTGGTTCAGAACGGGAGATATGGGGTACCTGGATGATAAAGGATATCTTTTCATCACCGGGAGGAGAAAGGAGCTGATCAATAAAGGGGGGCAGAAGATCTCAACGGAAGAGATCGACAATATCCTGAAAAGTCACCCCCTTGTCAGGGATGCCATGACGTTCGGGATTGCCGAAGCGGTGCTCGGGGAAGACATTGCAGCAATGGTCGTGCCGGTTAATATGCAGATCACTGAAACAGACCTGCGAATGTTCCTTCTGGATCGCCTTATCCCGTCCAAGGTCCCCCGCAGGATCTACTTTGTGGATGAGATACCGAGAAATCCTGCAGGCAAACCTCTTCGTTACAAAGGTACTGAACGGTATTCCTGAACGATTCAGCCTGTACGAGAATTTTTGGACTCTTCGATCATCCTGAACCTGATGTCCTCAAGTGCGGGAGTCTCCTGCGATCCCGGCGAAAAAAATAATATGCCCCGACGTTCAGATATCATTTATCCTGCGAGATGTTCCCCGTCATATTTCCAAGCACACCGTTGGCATATTGCACATAACTCCTGTCGATCAGTTGATCCATATCAATAGTATGGGTAATCTTCTTGTTGGCATACATCCAGTCCATAAATTCCCTGACAGGCGCCTCAGGGACTTCACCGTTTTCTGCTACATACACCCAGCAGGTCTCGTTCAGGACATCCCGGTCAAGCTGAGTATATTTTGCGAGGATCTCTAAGTTCCTCTCTGTTTTTCCCTGGTTATACTGCCTGACACCCTGGAGATAGGCAACCATGAACCTCTTCCCAAGTTCCGGATTGGTTTTAATAATGGCAGTGCCGTAATAAAGCGGGTTGGAATTATTGGGGGTGAAATCATACCCCTTCACGAGCACAACCGATTTATTTCTCCTGACAGCCTCCGTGATGTAAGGTTCCATCAGGAAACCGGCATCAATGGCCCCGTTCTCGAATGCCACGAGGATGCTCGGACGGGGCATGTCTATCATCTCGACATCGTTGGTTGTCAGGTTGCCCAGAGCAAGGGCACGGAACATCGTATAGGGCTGGTCGGTGCCGGCTGCCACCTTTCTCCCACGGAGATCCGATACCGTCGTTACTGCACCGCTCTCGAAGAGGTCCCGCCGCACCAGGATCGCTGCCGAAGTACAGGAGTCAGACAGGATGATCCCCTTATCAGCAACAACCCGTACATGTGCACCCTCATGGATTGCATTTATCAGGCCGGGATTGAGCTGGCCACCGGATACCGCGATATCCCCGTTAATGAGGGCCGGGAGTGATTCCGAAGCAGACGAGAATTTTACCATTTCAACTGCAATTCCCTGCTGTTCAAAAAAACCCTCTTCCTTGGAGATAAAAAGCGGCCCGAAGGAGATGATCGGCTGATAGCCGACTTTCATGCTCGTCAGCGCTGGTGCCGGCGCCCCGGAGGGAGCCGGTGATGCGGGGGTTACACAGGCAGCGGTGATGGTGGCTAAAAGTATGATCAGGACGATCAACAGGGTGAAACAAGGTGTATTTTTCATAGCCATCGCCTTTTGTACCGTATCGCTCTCTACGGGTAAGAAATAAACCTGTCGATATCTTTCGGAATATTAACCGACGGGGACATAATTACAGTTCAGCCGGAAATTTTTCAGGTTGGTGGATATTTGTGCAGCAGCGGGGGGCAGGGGGATTTGGTCAGGAACTTGTTTTTGGGGTTTTATTCATTGAGACCGCGATCTCCCCTGCGGTAAATAGGTTCAATTACCCCGGAAAACCACATTTATATCGATGGAATGGGAAAATCTGGCCGCTTCACGATAAAGGATCTGATTCTGAACGGTGATCAGGATCCGGACCAGCATGCAATTGAGTCACCGGGATACCAGCCGCTTACCTATCGCGACCTGAGGCTGCAGATCCGTTCCGTGGTAAAATCCCTGAATGCAACAGGGTTTCACCGGAACGACCGGATTGCGATAATAAGCCCGCCGGGCCCGGAAACGGCTGTCTGTATTGTTGCGGTCATGGCAGGATTCACTTCCGTCCCGCTGAATGCCCAATACAAGGTTCAGGAATACGAGGATATCTTCTCCCGCCTCGGGATCCGGGCGGTCATCGTTCAACAGGGGGGGATAACTGCCGCAACAAAGGTAGCAGAGTCCCGTTCAATCCCGTTGATAGAAATGGTCCCGTCCGGCATGGCTGGACATTTTAACCTGCTCTCCACGGTTCCCCTGTTACCCGGTGATGCTGAATTTGCTTCGGAGACAGACACAGCCTATATCCTTCTGACATCCGGGACAACGGGCTTGTCAAAAGTTGTGCCCAGGACGCAGAGAGAGGCGGCGATCGGGTGGCAGAGAAACAGTACTCTCCAGAACATTACAAAAAAAGACCGGTGCCTTCACATCATACCGTACTATCACGGTATGGGCATCAATACATCGCTCCTGAATCCCCTGGTTGCCGGAGCAACGGTGATCTGTACCAGGGACTTTATCCCTTCCGACTTCATTGACCTGCTTCGGACTTCCCGTCCTACCTGCTATTCTGCCGGACCCGCCCTGAACCGGGGGATCCTCCATGAACTGAGAAAGGCACTTCCGGATGAGCTGGCAAACCACTCGCTTTGCTATATCAGAGTTGGTTCGGGATTTCTTCCTGAAGACCTCCAGATTGAGTTGGAAACGGTCCTGAAGGTCCCGGTGATAAATTCCTACGGTATGACCGAGACCGGTCTCATCGCTATCAATATCCCGCCCAGGCAGGGGTCTGTCGGAATTCCCGTGTCCGGCTCCTTTGCGATCATCGATGATAAGGGGATACCGGTCGGCCCGGACTGTACGGGTGAAATTGTAGTGAAAGACGAGGCACTTTTCCGGGGTTACGAGGGAGAACCCGGGGAGAGAACTGCTGCGTTCATGGACGGCTGGTTCAGGACGGGAGATACAGGGTATCTCGACGATGAGGGGTATCTCTTCCTGACCGGCAGAAAAAAAGAGCTGATTAATAAAGGCGGTGAGAAGATCTCACCCGAAGAGATCGATTCTGTGCTGCAGTCGCACCCCGGCGTGAGGGAGGCGATGACATTCCCGGTTTATGATCCCGTTCTCGGGGAGGATGTCGCCGCCATGGTCGTGCCGGCCAATGCGCAGCTGACAGAAACCGGGCTGCGCTTGTACCTTCTTGACCGGCTGGTCCAGTTCAAGGTCCCAGGGAAGGTCTATTTTGTGACTGAAATCCCAAGAACACCGAATGGTAAACTCCTGCGAAAC
>Ga0116170_10006424_pt1 | contig 10308 bp, 4 predicted proteins | sample AD_JPNHW1_MetaG_FD_89797 | JGI IMG/M metagenome (GOLD analysis project Ga0116170, IMG submission 89797) | Active sludge microbial communities of municipal wastewater-treating anaerobic digesters from Japan - AD_JPNHW1_MetaG | ecosystem: Engineered > Bioreactor > Anaerobic > Digestate | place...
CGGACAGCGCCAGCCACAACAGCGACCGAAACCGGAACCCCAGCGCCTGCAGGAGCGCCAGTTCGCGCCGCCGCTCCAGAAGATTGCGCACCAGCACCAACGCCAACCCGAGCGTTCCCAACAGCAACCCCAGCCCGCCCAGACTCTGAAACGTCGCCAGGTAGGTGTTTTCGACCGTCATGAGGCTGTCGAGCCGATCGGAGGCCGACGTGGCGTCAAAGCCGTAGTCCTCGAGCGCTTCCTCGAGTTGCGAGCCCAGGGCCGTGGCGTCGCGCCCGGACGTGTCCAGCGCGAACACACTCCACCCCGTATGTTCCGGGAAAAGCCGCTCGAAATTCTCCGCGCTCATCACCAGTTCGCTCTGGAAAACGCTCTTGTTGAGCAACCCGACAATCCGCAACCGGTGGTCGGCCACCGTGATTTCCTTCCCCAATCCCAGATGCAGAAGCCAATAGACCGTCGTATAGTCGCCGATGACGGGAACCGCTCCGTCTTCGCGCGGCCGTTCGAGAAGTTTCCACGGGTCGGCCTTCGCCTCGGGATCGTGCGCCTCGGAGGCCGAGAACGTGAACCCGCCCCGCTCGATGAAAGCGGCCTCCACCCCCAGAAGCCGGGGCTCGGTGGCCCGGTAGAGGTTCTGGCAACTGGCGTCGTCCCCCGGACGCAGACGCAGGGCGTACAATCCGCCTTCCGGGATCTCGGCAAACGGGAAACCCCGGTCTTTGAGAATCGTCTGGATCGGTTGATAGAGAGGCACGGCGGTTTCGGCCAGAAGGGTAAAACCACCCGTGCCAGACCGTTTGTCCGAGGCACTTGAGCGGGAAGTCTGACGGTTGGCCCCCACCGCCACGATGAGGAAGGTGGCGGTCGCCACCAGGGCGACGATCAGCAGATTGCGCCCCGGTTGTCGGCGCGCGGCGGCCCGCGCGATCCGGGTCAGGCTGATCTGCTCGGGCGCCGTTTCCCCCTCGGAACGCAGGTACAGGGCAAACCCGGCCAGAGCGGTGGCCAGCAACGCGGCGGCGGTGGCGAAAAACAACGCCGCCTGAAGTTGAGCCGGAGACAGACAAGACCCCACCAGAAGGAGGAGGGAAAGGGTCCCCAATCCGACCGTCCACCGGCGCGGTCCCCGCCGGGCGCCCGAGGTCGAAACCGGACGTTCGATCCGTCCGGCCAATAACTGACACTCGGAGATCTTCGCCAGATCCCGCACCGCCCACCAGGAGGCAATCAGCGCCACCCCCCAGCCCCCTCCGAACCCGCCCGCAAGCGCACCGGGCGAGAGCGCAAACCGCACAAAGGGACTGCCGATCGAACCCACCCACCAGGTGTTCAGCCCCCGGACCATCAGGACGGCATACCCGACGGCCAGCAGAAGTCCCAACGCCCCCCCGGCGGCGGCGACAAGAGCCGCCTCGGTCAGCAGCAGGCGGTTCGCCTGACGGACGGTGAACCCGACGGCGCGCAGCAGCCCAAACTGCCGCGCCCGGCCCTCGATCCCCAGTCGGAACAGAATCTGAATCAACGCCGCCACGGAGACGAGAATGAACAGGCTGAACCCGACGAACAACTGCCCGAAATCCGACGCCCCCTGCGACGCAGCCAGTCCCTGCTCCAGAACCGGCAGGAACACCATCCCCACGGAAGCCGCCGAGATCCCCCGTCGCAAGGACCCACTCAACGCAGTCAGACGCTCAGTACTCACCTCTCCGCCACCGGGTTCCCGAAATCGGACCGCCGTAAGGTTTCCAAACGGATTGCCCCACTTCGCGCGCGCGGTTTCGAGTGATACGAACGCCTTGGGTGTGGCGCGGTAATCTTCCCAGTACTCATCGTCCCGTGCGCGGATGCGGTTGTGGTCGATCTTGAAGGGGGCGTCCCAGTTCGAGAGTTTGGGCTTGTCGGCCAGACCGGGGAAGTTGGGCGCCAGGGTTGGGTCGGCCCAGGGCGCCTGCATCGGGACAATTCTCGCCAGCGTGAAAGTAGTGGTTTCTTCGCGCAACTCCCCCCGCGCGGTCGGAACATAATACGTCAGACCCACCGGACACCCCACGGAGGTCTGCAAGTCGTCCGCCGCCTCCTGGTTGAGGAAGATTTCCCCGGCGCGCGGTCCAACGGACCCCGGCCCCACCTGATCTACTCCCGTCACGACCGAATAGGGGATCGTCCGCCCTCCCGCCCGGAGGGTGTTGGCCAGGTAGGTCAACACCGGCGCCGCTTCGAGGCCCAGTTCCGCGGCACTGCGGCGCGCGGCTTCTTCGACCGCCGGGGCAAGGAAAATGCGGTCCCCTTCCAGGGTTGCGCAGGGTTGCACCGCGACTTTGGGCCGGTCGCTGGTCTTGCGAGTGAGTTGCAGGCCCAGGTCATCGAGACTCGCCACCCGGTCGAGTAACACCTGGGGGGCTTCCTTCGTCCGAGACGACAGAAGGGTATTGACCCGCCCCTCCTGTCCCAACCGTTCCTGGAGGGTTTTCAGGGGAATAAACAGATTGAGCGGCTGTTGCTGGGAGGGGAACAGACCGAAACGCCCGATCCCCTGTTCCGGCAGAATACGCACGACGGTCAGACGCAACGTCGCCACAGTGGCGTCCCGGTCGCCCAGGTAGGTGTTGCGCCCGATGGCGCTGGGCCGCTCGGCCCGCACCAGAATCTCGTCGCCTTCCTTCGCCTGAATCTCCCGGGCCAACGCCTCGTTCAGAACCACACTTTCCTCCGGGTCAGGGAATGCGTCCCAGCGAATCGGGCCTCCCATGAAATCCCAGAAATCCGGACCGGCGCCCACGATCTGGACCTGACTGGCGCGGGCGTTCGAGTCGGCGTGACGAACCGAACCGGCGAAAATGATCGCGGAACAGAAAGTCGAGGATGTTTCCCCCGAGGCCTGGTTCAACCGGCGAGCCAGATCTTCCTGAAAAAAGAGTTCCGACACCAGCGCGTCCCGCACCGGTCCCAGGCGTTCGAACGTCAAGGCCCGCAAACTGGCCTTCACCGACGCCCCTACCAGGAACGACCCGGCCAGTACGGCCACCCCGATCGCCGCAGCCAATGCCACGGCCAACTGGACGCGCCAGTAGTGGCACAGGGTCCGGAAAAGAAGATGGAAACGAGAGAATGCCATGACGACTCTTATCCTACAGGAGGTTCCCCTCCAATGCGACCCGAATAGATTTCAAAGACGTGATTTGTGCTTGAAAATGAATGCCAAGTGCCATAGGGCGACCCAGAAGCAAAGTTGTATTACAACGATCAATCCAAACTGGAACAGCCAGTGCATATTCCATAAGAACTTCTCTACCAAAATTAGACCCGGTTGCTGAAACCATTCCCCAATTCTACTTATTCTGCTTGCCGGTCCACAAGGTCCGTAACCTCCGAAAAGAATAAGGATGAACGATAAAACAAAACTGGCAAGCCCGGAGAATACCCCCAACAAAACAGGACTATGTGCAATTTTCTGCATATCTCATTTCCCATTCAAAACCGGACATTGCATTTCATAATCCACGGATGTGCAATGAGGATGAAGAATCATGGGAACTTTCCTCAATCTCTCACGTTTCTGTCGCCCCTCCGGGGCTTGATCCACTTGGGAAACCTCGCCAATCCGATCACCCATAATTCATAAAGCGCAATGCAAAAAAACCAAGAGGGCCCTGTGCGGCCACTTATTCCCGATACAGCCCCGCTTCGCGGCGGCTTTGCGACTTTTTGCTGATATGCGTATCCTCGAAATAGTCCAGCCCCAATTTTTCAACCAGTTTCCGCAGGTACCCCCGATGCGGGCAGGGCGGCGCGTGGTGGTTGTCCTTCGTGATGCACGAGGCAAACTGGACCCCGATCCGTTCCTTCGGAATGCCATCCTTCCCGGCGCACCGCACCAGGTTCGAGAGTTTGCGCTGGAGCGCCCGCCCGCAACACCCGCCGCACGTCACGCTGACCATGCGGACCGGTTTCTCCGCCGGACAGGCGGCGAAACCGCCCTCCCGGTCGTGGAACGCGCGTTCGCAGTAATACCCGCTGCACCGTTCCGCCACGATGTGGCACTGGACCACCACGAGATAATCCTTGGACGCCAGACCGGAACCGGTCGAGACGGAAAAATCGGGAACTTCGGAGTCGGGAGAAGAAGACATACGGGGACACTTTCATGACCAATGGGGGTGATTGGAACCGTTAGACCTCTTTGTTCCACCGGCGGATCTTGCCGCTGGCGGTTTCTTCCAGCGCCTCGACCCAGGCGACGGCCTGCAACGCCTCCATTCCCTCGACATCCCGCCCACAGGCACGAAGTTCATCGAGGGAAGGCCGGGGGAAACCGGCCTGCGCAACCAGATCCGCATGGAGTCCATCCCCCGCCGGAGCCACCGTCACCCGCGCCTGGTCCACGGCCGGGTGGCTTTCGAGCGCGGCTTCGAGCAACTCGGGGAAAAGAGTCCGTCCTTCAATATGGATGGCCGCGTGGGCGCGGCCCAGAATACGGTAACACGCCGGAGCGGTCCGCCGGGCCAGATCCCCCGTGGGCAACCAGCCGTCCGGGGTCAGACCGGTGCGAAAGGTCTCCCCCTGAAGGTAACCCGCAAACAGACCGGGGCCCCGCAACAGAAGTTCCCCCACCGCTCCGTCCGCCACCGGTTTCCCTTCTGCGTCGAGCAGACGCACCTCCCATCCGGGCAGGGGACTGCCGACCGCTTCCGGCTGTTCGAGCGCGTGGGCCGTATTGAGCATCGGAAGCCCGGCCTCGATAATTCCATAAGCCTGTGACACCGGTACGCCATAGCGTTCATAAAAGGCGCGGGCCACCCGGGCGGGCAAACCGCTGGCCGTCGAGATGGCCAGACGCAACGAGGCCAGCGGGGCCTCGATACCGGTTTCCGACTCTTCGGCCAGCCGCCGATAATGGCGCGGCGCGGCGTAGAGAATCCGGGCGGCGTGGCGCTTGACCCGTTCAAGGATTTCGCGCGATGACGGGTTCTCGGTCAGGACAATCGTGGCGCCATAGGCCAGATACAGCGTGATGGAAACGAAGAAATGAAACGCCATCGGCAGAAGCCACAACACCGTCTCGGCGGGAGTGATCCCGAGTCCCCGATTGGCCGCCCGGAGGCGGTCGCCGATATTGGCGTGGGTCAGAACTGCGCACTTGGGCTGCCCCGTGGTGCCGGACGTGAACCGGGCAAAGGCCGCCTCGGGCACGGACGGAGCAAACAGGCGTTCCGGGACTGGCTTCGTCCAGGCAAACCACACCTCCCCGGAAAACCCTTCCGGATCGAGCGGTTGCGCCTCCAGCCCGAGAGGAAACGCCGCGCGTACTCCATCACTGACAACCGCATGGATCGGGAAGGCGCCCAATGTCTCCCGGAATTCCACGTCCGTCTGAGTGTGCGGCTGAAGCACCGCCACAGCACCCGCCCCCGCCACGGCAAAGGCGGTGGCAATGAAAACGGGAGTATTCCCCCCCACAACCGCAACCGCCTGACCGGGCCGAAGTCCCAACGCAACAAGACGGTCGCGCAGGCGGTACGCGGCGGTAAAAAGACGCCGATATTCGATCCGATCCGTTCCGTGAATCAGGGCCACATGGTCAGGCCATTGCTCAGCGGAGTGGTGGAGGATTTCAAGAACGTTCATTACGGACAGACTCTCGCGTGCGCAGGCTCTGTGAACCGGCCGTTCCTCCTCAGGCCTTACTTTCCGCTTTTTTCTGCTGATCGCGTGTGAGGTTCAACAACCCGCCGGCCAGCAGGATCTCGCGCTGACGCACGCTGAAGTTGAGCGCCACCTCGAACGACGTTTTCTTCGTCTGGTTGACGACCGTCACGGTTTCCGCCCCCTTCTTCAAAGCGGCCTTGAGATCGGGAATGTCGAGTCGGTCGTTCTGGGCGATACCGTCGTAGGCCGCCGGGTCGCAGAAGGTCAGCGGCAGAATGCCGAAGTTGATCAGGTTGGCCTGGTGGATACGCGCAAAAGACTTCGTGATGACCGCCTTGACCCCCAGGTACATCGGCGCCAGCGCCGCATGTTCGCGCGAGGAGCCCTGGCCATAGTTTTCACCCCCAACGACGAACCCGCCCTTGTGTTCCCGCGCCCGGGCGGCAAATTCCGTGTCCAGAACCGAAAACACATACTCGCTGATGGCCGGTATGTTCGAACGCAACGGCAGCACCTTGGCCCCGGCGGGCATGATGTGGTCGGTGGTGATGTTGTCCTCGACCTTCAGGAGCACGTCGCCCTGAAGCGAAGCGGGCAGCGCCTTGTTGATCGGCAACGGCTTGATGTTGGGCCCCCGCACCACTTCCACCTTGGAGGGGTCTTCCGCCGGGTTCAGAATCATCGAATCGTCAATCAGGAGACTCTCGGGCATCCGGACACGCGGCGCGGTACCCAGCTCGCGCGGATCGGTGATGTGTCCCGTGAGCGCCGAGGCGACGGCCACCTGCGGACTGCACAGGTAGGCCTGCGCGTCCTTGGTCCCGGTCCGACCCAGGAAGTTGCGGTTGAACGTGCGCAGGGAGGCCGAACCGCTGGGCGGCGACATCCCCATCCCGATGCACGGGCCGCAGGTCGGCTCGAGCAGGCGCACACCGGCCGCCACGATCGGCTCGAGCCCCCCCGCCTCGATCAGGTTACGCAACACCTGCTTCGAGCCGGGCGAAAGACAGGTACTCGTTTCGGGATGCACCCGTTTGCCCTTGAGCACCCGGGCGATCATCATGAGATCCTGAAGCGAGGAGTTGGTACAGGACCCGATCGCCACCTGAGCCAACTTGATATTGGACAACTTGCGCGCCTCGACCACGTTATCGGGACTGTGGGGACAGGCCACAAGGGGTTCGAGTTTCGACAGATCAATCTCGATCTCCTCATCGTACTGCGCCCCTTCATCGGCCGCCAGATACCGGTGGCTCGATCCCCGGTGCTGCAGGCGCATGAAATCGCGCGTCTGGTCGTCGCTCGGGAAAATACTGGTCGTGGCGCCCAGTTCGGCGCCCATGTTGGTGATGGTGGCGCGCTCGGGCACATTGAGCGTGGCCACACCCGGCCCCCGGTACTCGATCACGCGGCCCACCCCGCCCTTGACCTTCAAGCGGCGCAGCACCTCGAGCACCACATCCTTGGCCGAAACCCAAGGACTGAGTTTCCCCTCAAGCCAGACCCCCACGACTTTGGGCGCGGTCAGGTAGAAGGCGCCCCCGCCCATCGCCACGGCCACATCGAGCCCGCCCGCGCCGATGGCCAGCATGCCGATACCGCCCCCCGTCGGGGTGTGGCTGTCGCTGCCCAGCAGGGTCATGCCGGGTATGCCGAAGCGTTCCAGATGCACCTGATGGCAGATGCCATTGCCCGGCGCGGAGAATTTGATGCCATGTTTGGCGGCGACCGATTGCAGATAGCGGTGGTCGTCGGCGTTTTCATACCCGCACTGGAGGGTGTTGTGGTCCACATAGGACACGGAAAGTTTCGTCTGGACGCAGTCTATCCCCAACGCCTCGAACTGAAGGTACGCCATGGTACCAGTGGCGTCCTGGGTCAAGGTCTGGTCAATCCGGATGGCGATTTCCTGGCCGGGTTCGAGTTCCCCCTCGACCAGGTGGGCCTTCAAGATTTTATAGGTCAAATTCCGGGACATGACAGAATATCCTCGCGCGGCCTGAAAGACATGGAATCAAACGATTGCCGCTATTTGGGTTATGGCAAAAGCCCCGACACTATCGAGCGCGGACGGCCCTTGCGAAACACCACGTTAGTACAAGGCCGGAGTTTCGTCAACCCTTTGTCTGTTCTTTACACTCCTGACTTGACGCGGTTTCCGTTGCGTGTAAAAATAACCCCGTGAAGGACCGGAAGAATTCTCGGGCGAGGTCTGGCATCCCGTGAGGTAAATGGGAATGTTGGCTGATTCAGACAACCGGAAACGTGTGAGATAGATTTTGTTTTCCCAGCCGGATGTGTCCGTGGCGCTGTCCTTTCGCGCAGGAGATTCCATGCATTCACTGTTCGATCAATTTTCCCGACGCGTTCTCATCGTGGACGACGAGAACGACATCTATGTGCAATTTCAAGTGGCCTTGCAGAGCCGAAACCCGGCAACGGACCTGGATCATCTGGCCGTCAGGCTCTATGGGGAGCCGGTCAAAACAGATTTCATTCCCGACTTCGAGGTGGATTACGCGAATCAGGGCGAGATCGCCGTGGAACGTGTGAAAACCGCTCTGGAAGAGAAGCGCCCCTATGCGCTGGCCTTCGTGGACATGCGCATGCCTCCCGGCATTGACGGACTGGAAACAATCAAACAGATCTGGGCACTTGATTCGGCGGTCCAGATTGTGATCTGTACGGCTTATTCGGATTATTCGTGGAGCGAAATCCACGATCGGTTGAGTTCTCACGACCAGTTTCTTATTCTGAAAAAACCGTTCGAGTCGAGCGAAATCCAGCAGTTGGCCCTGAGTCTGACCGAAAAATGGGGATTGGCGGCTCAGGCGGCCATGAGAATGAGCGACTTGAAAGATATCGTTGGGCGTCGGGCCCTCGAGCTGGCCGAAACGAACGCCCACCTCGAACGGGAAGTTGCCGAACGCAAACGGGCCGAAGAAGCCCTGCGCCTGACTCAATTTTCCGTGGACCATGCGCCGGACCTGATCTTCTGGCTCGACGAAAAGGGACATTTTCTCGACTGCAATGAGACAACATCCCAGACACTTGGCTACAGCCCCGAACGCCTGGCCGGCATGCGGATCATGAACGTGGTGGTGGGATGCTCGGACGAAACATGGGCGGAACGGTGGAAACAGATCAACCAGCAGGGCCGCCTGCTCATCGAAGTCCAGATGCTCTGTCAGGACGGGAATATTCTGCCGGTGGAACTGATGGGGTACTACCTGGAGTATGGCAATTGCAAATATTGTTGCATGGTGGGACGCGACATCACTTTCCGCGTCGAGGCCGAAAACGAGCGCCAGACGATTGAAAACCGCATGCGTCAGACGCAGAAGTTTGAAAGCATGGGGGTCATGGCGGGGGGAATCGCCCACCACTTCAACAACCTGCTCATGAGTGTCATGGGCCATGCCGAACTGTTGCAGCGCGACGTGGCGCCCGAGTCGTCCCAGCATCTGTATGCGTCGCGCATTCTGGAAACCGCCCGGCGGGCCGCCGAACTCAGCGGGCAAATGCTGGCCTACTCGGGCAGCGGCATGATTTCCTCCCGGGAAATCCAACTCAATGAAATCGTGCATCAGACCGACATCCTCCTGCAGGCTTCCGCGGTCCCCGGGGTCCGAGTCGAATATGTGTTGGCGGAAAATCTTCCCTCCATGCAGGGCGATCCTTCACAGCTACAACAGGTCATGGTGAATGTGGTCACCAATGCCATCGAGGCCATCGTGGAAAAAGGGCGGGGAAATGCGGCGGAAGGGGTGGTGCAGATCACAACCGGCTTCCTGCCCAACGGGCCCGAAGGGCCGGTGTTGATCCCCCTGGCGGATCAGTCCTTCTCCGGTCCCTGCCTGTCCCTGAGTGTGACCGACACCGGCTGCGGCATGGACGAAAAGATGCGCCGCTGTCTGTTCGATCCCTTCTCGACAACGAAACTGACGGGGCGGGGCCTGGGACTGCCGGTCGTCTGGGGAATCATGCGGGGACACAAAGGCGCCATTGCGGTCCAGAGTGAACCCGGTTTCGGGTCGGTCTTCACACTTTACTTCCCCATCGCAACGCGCACACCCCCCCAATCTCTCATTGCTGCGACCAAGGCGCCCATCCAACAGTGGACGGGACAGGGAGTGGTGCTCCTGGCGGATGACGAACCCTATGTGCTGGAAGTGGCCCGTACTATTCTGGAACGAAGCGGATTGACGGTTCTGGGGGCCAACGACGGCCAGGAAGCGGTGGACCTGTTCGAGAAAACGCCCGACGAAATCGGCTGCGTCCTCCTGGACCTGACCATGCCGCGCCTGGACGGCGCCCACGCGATGGCCCGAATCCTCCAGATTCGACCCGAGGCGAAAGTGGTGATTTGCAGCGGATATGGAGAAAATGATGTGATGCGCCGGTTCGAAGGACTGAAAGTGGCGGGATTTCTGCAAAAACCGTTCCGTCTGGCTGAACTGATTGACACGGTGCGCCACCTTCTGGAGGAAATCCGAAAATGAATGCGTCCCCAACGGCTGGTGCGCGCCCCCTGCGGCTGGCCCTGACCTTGGGCGATCCGGCCGGGGTCGGGCCGGAAATCATCCTGCGTTTCTTCGAAGAAGGACTCTACTCGCCGTCGGTGCTCCCCTTTGTGGTGGGAGAAGCCCGACACCTCGA